>OHEX01000545.1_pt1 | contig 17967 bp, 14 predicted proteins | sample 1567361 | NCBI WGS metagenome assembly OHEX01 (sample SAMEA3879585, study PRJEB24766) | human gut metagenome | biome: human-associated habitat; feature: feces | place: USA | collected 1985/1987 | reverse complement strand
TCGGTTTCCCACTTGCGGTTGTATGCCATATTCAATTTTAAGTCCCCTACGGGTTTGATGGTTTTCAGTGTCCAGTCGTTGTTGAAACCATTGTTCAATACATCTATGCGAGCTGTATTTCCGTTTTCATATCCGGCATCAAAAGTGAGGTAGATTTTTTTTTCATTGGTATCTTCAGCATAGTAGGCATGATACTTGCCAAGATCGTTGATCGTGGCATTCCCGACAGGGCGTTCTCCCTCCTTTTGGAAACTGAGTCCCCAACTGGTGGATTCGGATAAGAGAGAAGCAGATGCTGTCTGAGATTTCTGCCAGGAATGCAATTTACCTGCCTGCCCACCCAGAATAAAGGCACCGGCAAGAAGGAAGAGCAATTTAGGAATGAGTGGATAATGATGAGAAGAAGACATAGTATCTCCAATAGAAGATCTTGAAAGAATATATGCGAAAAGGCAAAAATTTAGAGCCATCAGATGATTATTTTCTGGTGGCTCTTTTAATGTTCATTGTCCAATGGAACTTACCTCCTAAGTTAATTTAAAACATTTGGAATTAAATGATTACGTTCTTGGTGGTCCGTACCTCTCTTTCATAAATTATAAAGGAAATTCATTTCGTTTCTGGTGGTCTGTACCTCGCTTTCCTGAATTATGGGAAATCACTTATGTTTTCGGTGGTTTCACGCTCCTTTTATTTATTTTGTAGTTCCTTTTGTTTTATGAATTTAATATAACAGATAATAAACCATATGTCAATGAGAAAAATGAAAAAAATAAAAATATTAAATAATAAATTGTAAAGTTACATAATAATATAAAAACTTACAGAAAATAATGAAAAAGAAAGTATGGTATAGAAACAGACGAAAGGGAGAAAATAAAGAGTATCAGTTGGTGTGAAGATACTGAGGAATGATAACAATAATCAAATATGAAGGAGGTAAGTGCATGTTTCGTTATCTGCCTGTTCGAAAGATTCAAGCAAGACAAGTGTTGGATTCCAGAGGAAATCCGACCGTAGAGGTAGAAGTTACTGTAGGAGAAGGAATTGTTGGGATAAATGGATATACAGCGAGAGCGATAGTGCCGTCAGGTGCATCGACCGGGAAATTTGAGGCAGTGGAACTTCGCGATGGAAAAAAAGGCTATTATACAGGTTTGAGTGTGGAGAAGGCGGTAGAAAATGTAAATACGAAACTGGCAGAAGCAGTTATTGGAGAAAATGCACTGGATCAGAATCGGATCGATCAGATTCTGATTGATACGGATGGCACAGACAATAAGAGTAATGTAGGAGCAAATGCAGCACTTGGCGTTTCGATGGCGGTTGCAAGAGCGGCTGCGATGGCACTCAGAATTCCGCTTTATCAGTATCTGGGAGGCTGCCACAGTAAAAAAATGCCGGTACCGATGATGAATATTCTGAATGGGGGAAAACATGCAGATAATACAGTAGACCTTCAGGAATTTATGATCATGCCGGTGGGCGCGGAAAAGTTTGAGGAGGGAATTCGCATGTGTGTGGAGATCTACCAGATACTGCGAATTATTTTGAAAGAAAGGTCCCTGTCTACTGCGGTAGGAGATGAAGGCGGATTTGCACCGGATCTGGCAGACAGTCAGGAGGTTCTGGCATTAATTGTCCAGGCTGTGGAAAAAGCAGGATATAAACCGGGAGAAGATATTCTGATTGCGATAGATGCAGCGGCAAGTGAATTGTATGACGAGAATCTGAACTGCTATTATTTTCCGGGTGAGAGCCAGATGAAAGGAAAAGAGGTTTTAAGAGACAGCGGTGAAATGATTGCATATTATGAAGAACTTGTCAGGAAATTCCCGATAATCTCCATTGAAGACGGACTTCATGAGGATGACTGGGAAGGCTGGAAAGAGATGACCGAACGGCTGGGAAAAACGGTACAGCTTGTAGGGGATGATCTTTTTGTTACAAATATCAAACGACTGAAATGTGGGATACAGCTTCATGCGGCGAATGCAATTCTTGTCAAGGTGAACCAGATCGGCACGTTGAGTGAAGCTATGGATGCAGTAGAAATGGCACAGAATGCAGGCTATCGTGCAGTAATCTCACACAGATCCGGTGAGACAGAAGATGCATTTATCGCAGATCTGGCAGTTGCAACCGGTGCAGGCCAGATCAAAACCGGAGCACCCTGCAGATCGGATCGAAATGCAAAATACAATCAACTGCTCAGGATTGCAGAACAGCTTGAAAAACAGGCAGTTTATGAGAATCCGTTTGGCAGGGAAGGGTGAAAGTGCGGGCTGTTTACATGCAGCCCGCAAATTGTTTTTTTGAAATGGAAATTTGAAATGGAAATGACTAAAAACAGTTGAAATCGAAGAATGGTTATGATAGAATGAATTCTAGTTGATTAGGAGGTGTAACCGAAGTGCAGATTTTAAGAACTATTCTCACTGTTATTTTTGCCATAGATTGTATTGCGCTTACCGTTGTTGTACTTATGCAGGAAGGAAAGCAGCAGGGACTTGGTGGAGCGATTTCCGGAGCAGCGGATTCCTACTGGGGAAAGAACAAAGGTCGTTCTATGGAGGGTGGACTTGTGAAAGCTACCACAATTATGGCAGTGTTATTTTTTGTACTGGCAGCAGTTTTGAATATGAATTTTTAAGAATTGTCAGAAGGAAACACTCTTGTATAAACACAAGAGTGCTTTTTTTTCTCATAGCAAAGGAGTATACGTGAGTAAGAAGAAAATCTGGGAAAAGAAAAAAAAGAAAAAATTTTCCAAAGAGAAAATATCTGTAAAACCAAAGAAAAGGGATATAAAAGCCCTCAGTAAGCTGGGACTGATCAAAGAAGGAACTTTTATCGGTAATCATAAGGGCTTTGGTTTTGTAGAACTGGAAGAGGAAGAAGATGATATCTTTATTCCGGCAGATCATACAGGGACTGCAATGCATATGGACCGTGTCCGGGTACTCCTCAAAAATGAAGCCAAAACAGGGAAACGCAGAGAAGGTACTGTAATAGAGATTCTGGAACGTGTAAATAAAGAAATCGTTGGTACATTCCAGAGGGAGAGGGATTACGGTTTTATTCTGTGCGATAATCAGAAGTTCTCAAAGGATATCTATATTTCGCCTAAGAATTCCAAAGGGGTTCGCGATGGAGACAAAGTTGTTGCAGAGATTATAGATTATGGGAACGACAGGAGAAAACCGGAAGGTAAGATCGCAGAGAATCTTGGAAGTATGAATGCACCGGGAACGGACATTCTTGCAATCGTTAAAAGCTTCAATATTCCGTCAGAGTTTCCTGTAAAAGTTATGAATCAGGCCATGCGGGTACCGGATCATGTGCAGGAGGCTGACCGGGATGGCAGAACGGATCTGACACAGCTTATGACAGTTACAATCGATGGTGAAGATGCAAAAGATCTGGATGATGCAGTTTCTCTTACAAAAGAGGGAAATATATATCATCTGGGTGTGCATATTGCAGATGTGAGTAATTATGTACAGGGAGGAAGTGCACTGGACAAAGAAGCACTGAAAAGGGGCACCAGTGTATATCTTGCTGACAGAGTCATTCCAATGCTTCCGGAACGGCTGTCTAACGGAATCTGTTCATTGAATCAGGGGCAGGACCGCCTGACTTTAAGCTGCCTTATGGATATTGATGAGAATGGTACAGTAGTTGCTCATCGGATTGCAGAGACGGTTATTCGAGTGGATCGTCGTATGAGTTATAATCAGGTCAGATGTATTCTTGAAGATGGAGACACTGAGACAAGCAGAGAGTATAAGGAATTTGTGCCAATGTTTTTCCTTATGAAAGAATTATCGGCACTTTTGAGAAGCAAGAGACATAACAGAGGTTCTATTGATTTCGATTTTCCTGAAAGCAAGATCATTCTGAACGGGGCAGGACGGGCAATTGATGTGAAGCCATACGAACAGAATGTTGCTACACAGATCATAGAAGATTTTATGCTGATGGCAAATGAAACAGTGGCAAAAGAATACTGCCAGGGAGAATATCCGTTTGTTTACCGTACGCATGACAATCCGGATCCGGAAAGAGTGGAAAGCCTTCTTACGCTTCTGAGACACCAGGGGATTCAGGTGCAGAAAGCATGTGAGGAAATCACACCAAAGGAAATTCAGGAGATTCTTGAGCAGATTCAGGGAATGCCGAATGAAATGATGATCAGCAGACTGATGTTGAGAACGATGAAACAGGCACGATATACAACAGAGTGCAGCGGACACTTTGGGCTTGCGGCGAAATATTACTGTCATTTTACCTCTCCGATCAGAAGATATCCGGATTTACAGATCCACCGTATCATTCGTGATAATATAAGAGGCAGATTACAGCGAGAAGGAAAAACAGAACATTACAGGGAAATACTGGAACATGTGGCAGAACAGTCCAGCGTATGCGAAAGACGTGCACAGGAGGCGGAGAGAGAGTCTGACCGTCTGAAAAAAGCAGAGTATATGTCCTATCATCTGGGAGAAATTTTCGAGGGAATTATTTCGGGAGTTACTGCTTATGGATTTTATGTGGAACTTCCGAATACAGTGGAAGGCCTCGTTCATATTACGGCACTGTCAGATGATTATTATGAATTCGATGAGGAAAACTATGAACTTCGCGGAGAGCTTACGAAGAAAGTTTACCATCTGGGGCAGAAAGTTACGGTCAGAGTGGCAGATGCAGATGCACTGAAACGAACGGTGGATTTTTCAGTAGTTGAAAACACTGTAGATGAGATGGGTCTGAACGAATAAAGGAGGTGTTTTTCATGGCAAAAAAATCCGGGATGAAATTGATCGCAAATAATAAAAAAGCTTTTCATGACTATTTTATAGAGGATACTTATGAAGCAGGGATCGCACTTGTCGGCACTGAGGTGAAGTCGCTCAGAGCAGGTAAATGCAGTGTGAAGGAATCGTTTATTCGTGTGGAAAACGGGGAAGTATACATTTACGGGATGCATATCAGTCCTTATGAGAAGGGAAACATTTTTAACAAAGATCCTATGAGAGTCCGTAAATTACTTCTTCACAGATATGAGATCAACAAAATCGAAGGAAGTCTTCAGGAAAAAGGCCTGACTCTTGTACCACTGAAAGTATATTTCAAGGACAGTCTTGTGAAACTTGAAATAGGAGTTGCACGCGGTAAAAAGTTGTATGACAAGAGACAGGATATTGCGAAGAAAGACCAGCGGAGAGAGGCAGAAAGAGAATTCAAAGTCAAAAATCTGTAACTTTTAAAAAAGTATGAATTCGCAGACAATTAGTTGACAAGAATTTGATACTCTGTATAATTAAACTAAAAGATGACTATTCTGGTTACTGTGAACGGAGTGAACAGTAACCTATTCCGTGACTAGAATTAGGAGGAAATATATATGATCAGGAAAAGATATCTGGCAGCAGCCGGACTGTTGACACTGGCTGTTGTGGCAGCAGGATGCGGTAAGAAAAATGATGCAGGTTCTGTAGTACAGGCAACACCAACTCCGACCGAAGAAACTTCAGTATCCCCGACTCCGACGCCGGAGATGGTAAATATGGAAGAAACTGTTGAAAAGAATATCATGGGTGAGAAGACATCCACAGCATCAAAGGTGACTATTGTAAATCGGACAGGATCTGAGATCGCAGCGATCTATATCAGAGAGACTCCGTCTGATGACGCAGATGAAGACACCGCAGATGAGTGGGGTGATGATCTGGTAAACGGTATGTTTACACTGAAGAGTGGAGACAATGCAGTTTATTATTATGAGAAACCACAGTCAGCGTCAACCATATATGATATCAGAATTACGTACACAGATGAAGAAAAAAATGAATGTTTCTTCAGAAAACTGCCGCTTACAACGATTAAACAGATCACACTTCGTATGGATGGAAAAGATGAAGATGCGATTCCGTATGCAACCTATATGACGGCAAACAGTACGAAGGAAATCTCAACACTGAATGATGTCAAGAAGAGACTCGGTCTGGAAACAGATGAGGACAGTGATTCTGTGACACCGACTCCGACAGAGGCACCGGATGATTCCAATAATTCCAATACAGACAATCCGGATCCGACGACGGCACCATCGGATAACAATGGCAACAGCAGCAATAATAATCCAAGCAGCGATGATCCTACAAATTCCACAATTCAGACAGCAGAGAAATATATTGGCATGTCTATTGATGATCTCGTCGGAGCTGTAGGGGATTCCCAGTCTTCCGAATATGATGATGACTCTGCTACCGGAATAACTGGATATTACTATTATCCGGATTTCACAGTTTCCACATCTGTAGATGAAGAAGGAAATGAAATCGTTACAGGAGTTTGGTAAAGATAAACAATGCTGTGGCATTGCGGGAAAGGATAAATGATCTATGAAAAGAATATTACTGAAATTAAGTGGAGAAGCTCTTGCCGGAGCCGAAAAAAAAGGATTTGACGAGGCAACGGTTATTGCTGTTGCAAAACAGATCCGTGCGGTTGCGGAAGAAGGAACACAGATTGGTATTGTGATCGGTGGAGGCAACTTCTGGAGAGGCCGTACAAGCGAGACAATCAATCGTAACAAAGCAGACCAGATCGGCATGCTTGCTACTGTGATGAATTGTATTTATGTATCTGATATCTGCAGATATCTGGGACTTAAGACAGAAATCTTTACACCATTTGTATGTGGCGCATTCACAAAACTTTACTCAAAAGATGCAGTAGAAGAGGCATTTGCAGAAGGCAAGATTCTTTTCTTTGCAGGAGGAACAGGCCATCCGTATTTCTCAACAGATACAGCTACAGTTCTGCGTGCTGTTGAGATCGAAGCAGAAGCAATCCTTCTTGCAAAGGCAGTAGACGGTATTTATGACAGCGATCCAAAACTGAATCCGAATGCTGTGAAATACGATGAGATTTCTATTGAAGAAGTTGTTGATAAAAAACTTGCAGCAATGGATCTTACTGCATCTATTATGTGCCTTGAACAGAAGATGCCGATGCTGGTATTTGGCCTTGAAGAAGAAAACAGTATTGTAAATGCTGTACATGGTAAATTTACAGGAACAAAAGTAACTGTATAAGAGAATTCTAAAAAATAAAATATAACCGGAGAAGGAGAATTCGACAAATGGATGAAAGAGTTCAGAAATATGAGCAGAAAATGACAAAAACACTGGATGGCTTTGAGGCAGAGCTGACTACGATTCGTGCAGGACGTGCAAATCCGCATATCCTTGACAAGATCACAGTAGATTATTATGGCAGCCCGACACCACTTCAGCAGGTTGCGAACATTACTGTACCGGAAGCAAGAATGATTCAGATCCAGCCATGGGAATCCAGCCTGATCAAAGGCATTGAGAAAGCGATCCTTACTTCAGATCTTGGACTGAATCCGAGCAACGATGGTAAGATCGTGCGCCTGGTTCTTCCGGAACTGACGGAAGAACGTCGTAAAGATCTTGTAAAAGACGTAAAGAAAAAAGGAGAAGCAGCCAAGGTTGCTGTTCGTAATATTCGCCGTGATGCAAATGATGCATTTAAGAAGCTGACCAAACAGGATGTTTCTGAAGATGAAGTAAAAGATCTGGAAGATGCAGTACAGAAGCTTACAGATAAGTTCATCAAGAAGATTGATGCTGCGGTTGAGGTGAAATCAAAAGAAATCCTGACAGTATAAGAATTGTGCAATTGTCAGATTGGAGGGAGAGGGAGAGCCGGAAAGGGCTCTCTTTCTGTTCGCTCTGCAGGATGAGAGGAGAAACATAAATATGGAAAATATGAAAGTTCCGAATCATATTGCGATTATTCTCGATGGAAATGGCAGATGGGCAAAGGCCAAAGGAATGCCGCGAGGATATGGACATATCAAGGGTTGTGCAAATCTTGAACAAATCTGTTACGATATCAAAGATCTTGGTGTGAAATATCTTACGGTATATGCTTTTTCAACAGAAAACTGGAAACGCTCCAGAGAAGAAGTAGAAGGACTGATGAAACTGTTCCGCAGTTATCTCAAAAAATGTATGAAGAGTGCGGAAAAAAATCATATGCGAGTGAAGGTCATTGGAGATCCGACTGCATTTGACCAGGATATTCAGGATAAAATAAAAACTCTGGAAGAGTTTTCGAAGGATTATGATGAATTATATTTTCAGCTTGCATTAAATTACGGAAGCCGTGATGAGATTACCCGTGGAATGCGTAAACTTGCACAGGATGCAGCTGATGGAAGATTGAATCCGCAGGAAATTACGGAGGACACGATTTCGGGGTATCTCGATACAGCAGGTGTTCCGGACCCGGATCTGTTGATCAGAACCAGCGGAGAACAGAGACTGTCCAATTTCCTTATGTGGCAGCTGGCATATACAGAGTTTTATTTTACAGATGTTGCATGGCCGGATTTTCATAAAGAGGATCTGATCAGAGCAATCGAAAAATACAATGGAAGAGACCGACGCTATGGAGGCGTGAAGGAGGAATAAAATATGTTTAAGACACGACTCATAAGTGGCATTCTGCTTGTAATCGCTGCGCTTCTTACGATCATAAGCGGAAACTATGTGCTGTTTGTGACATTGCTCTGCGTTTCTCTGCTTGGAATGCAGGAACTTTATAAGGCAATGGGGGTACATAAAGATCAGACGGAATTTCTGGAACTGGCGGGATATCTTGGTGCGATTCTGTATTATGTATCTCTGTTGCTGGGATTTGAACGTTATGGAACGATGGCGATTCTGATCGCTCTGATCCTGATCATGTTTGTGTATGTTTTTTCGTATCCGAAATACAATGCAAATCAGGTCATGGCAACATTTTTCGGAGTAGTTTATGTAGCGGTAATGCTTTCTTTTATTCTTCTGACAAGAAATCTTCCGGATGGTAAATTTATCGTATGGCTGATCTTCCTCTGTTCCTGGGGATGCGATACCTGTGCATATTGTGTAGGAATGCTCTTTGGCAAACATAAAATGGCGCCGGTTCTAAGTCCGAAAAAATCTGTGGGAGGCGTTGTCGGTGCTGCACTTCTTGGCGTGATCTATGCGGTAGCAACACATGGAGCAATGCTTGAATATGCAGTTATTTGCGGCGTTGGAGCACTGATCTCAATGGTTGGGGATCTTGCTGCTTCTGCAATCAAAAGAAATCAGGGAATCAAGGATTATGGAAAGCTGATTCCGGGGCATGGTGGAATTCTTGACCGTTTTGACAGCGTAATCTTTACGGCACCGGTCATTTATTATCTGGCAAAAATGATTCTTGGTCTCTAAAAAGGAGAAGGGCATGAAAAAAATTGCAATATTAGGATCCACAGGATCTATCGGAACACAGACACTGGATGTTGTGCGTGCCAATGGTGATATTGAGGTTCTTGGAATCAGTGCAGGAAAAAATATTCAGAAACTGGAAGAACAGGTAAGAGAATTTTCTCCACGTCTGGTTGCTGTCTGGGATGAGAATGCGGCACAGGAACTTGCACAGAAGATTCAGGATACGGATACGAAGGTTGTCGCAGGAATGGATGGCCTTCTGGAGCTGGCTGCCATGCCGGATACAGAAATTCTGGTTACTGCAATCGTGGGAATGCTTGGGATTCGCCCGACGATCGAGGCGATCCGTGCAGGAAAGGACATTGCACTTGCCAATAAGGAAACTCTGGTAACTGCAGGGCATCTGATCATTCCAATGGCAAAAGAATATGGAGTAAAGATTCTTCCTGTAGACAGTGAACACAGTGCTGTTTTTCAATCCTTGAATGGAGAACATAAAGAAGAAGTCCATAAGCTGCTGATCACTGCATCGGGTGGACCTTTTCGCGGAAAAACAAGAAAAGACCTGGAGTCAGTGACGCTGGAAGATACTTTGAAACACCCGAACTGGGTGATGGGACAGAAGATTACCGTGGATTCTGCGACACTGGTGAATAAAGGCCTTGAAGTGATGGAGGCCAGATGGCTGTTTGATGTGAGCCTGGATCAGATCCAGGTTGTTGTACAGCCACAAAGTGTGATACATTCCATGGTGGAATTTAAAGATGGAGGGATCATTGCACAGCTTGGAACACCGGATATGCGGCTTCCAATTCAGTATGCACTGTATTATCCGCACAGAAGATATCTGAATGGAGACAGACTTGACTTTGCCAAATTGGGTCAGATTACCTTTGAAGAACCGGATATGGATACGTTCCTGGGTCTTCCGATGGCAATTCAGGCGGCAAAAGCAGGCGGTTCCATGCCGACAGTATTTAATGCGGCAAATGAACTTGCAGTAAGTAAATTCCTTCACAAAAAAATTCGTTTCCTGGATATTTATGACATTATAGGACAGTCTATGGAACGCCATAAAGTTATTGAGAATCCTGGACTTGAAGAAATACTGGAAACAGAGAGTGATACATATCAATGGATTGAAAGCAGGTGGTAGATTGAAGATTCTGATTGCGATTATTATTTTCAGTGCAATCATATTGTTTCATGAATTTGGACATTTTTTATTTGCCAAATTAAACGGAATCAGTGTAACTGAGTTTTCTCTTGGAATGGGACCGAGACTGTGGAGTTTTCAGAAGGGAGAGACCAGATATTCATTGAAATTGCTTCCGCTTGGTGGCTCATGTGCCATGGTGGGTGAAGATACTGCCGAGGAGGAAATTCCGGGCTCCTTTAATGCGGCATCTGTATGGGGCAGGATTTCTGTCGTTGCGGCCGGTCCGATATTTAACTTTATTCTGGCGTTTGTGCTTGCAGTGATCATTGTAGGTTTTGTGGGATATGATCCGGCTGAAGTGCTGGAAGTGGATAAAAATTCAGCAGCTGCAGAGGCAGGGCTTCAGAATGGAGACATTATTACAGAATATGACGGATATCATGTGGATCTTGCAAAAGATCTGTATGTATATATGTATCTGAATGATCTGAAGGAGGGCGACACAGTTACCCTGAAGGTCAGAAGAGATGGCAGGACAGAAACGATTTCATACACACCTGATGTATCGGTAAGATACCTGCTGGGATTTAACAGATCAGATGCATCTTCTATGACAGTGGAATCTCTGATTGACGGAATGCCACTCCAGGAGGCGGGATTGCAGCCGGGGGATACGATCACGGCAATCAATGGTGTGGAGATTGCGGACGGTGAGGCATATGATGCATATCTTGCAGAACATCCGCTTTCGAGTGAATCGGTAGAGATTACGTATGACAGAGATGGCCTGGATTATACAGCGACAATTACTCCGAAAGAGTATCGTACACCACAGCTTGGATTTTCTTATAACCTTGGTTATACAAAGACCTCCGGCCTGCGGATACTGAAATACGGTGCACTGGAAATAAAATATATGATCAGGACGACTCTGCTGAGTCTGAAAGAACTGGTTACGGGACAGCTTGGATTCCAGAATCTCAGCGGCCCGGTAGGTGTCGTAGATGCGATTGGTACAACTTATGAAGAAAGTAAGAGTGAAGGTACTCTGATGCTCTGGATGAACATGCTGAATATGGCAGTACTGTTGTCGGCAAACCTTGGTGTTATGAATCTGCTTCCTCTTCCGGCACTGGATGGCGGAAGACTTGTTTTTCTGATCATTGAGGCAATTCGGAAGAAACCGATCAATCGAGAAATTGAGGGCAGGATTCATTTTGCAGGGCTGATGGCACTTATGGTGCTGATGGTAGTAGTTATGTACAATGATATTCTGAAAATCTTCTGAAAATAGAAAGTAGCAGATGGCAGACAGAAGGACGGATGCGAATATGCATCTGTCTTTTTGTGTTATACGGGATACATGATGCATAGAATATACGGAGAGCTCTTGGCAGGAGAAGCAGGTGGAATTTTATAATAAAGTAAAAAGTCAGCAGGATCAGCCGGATCAGGGCGAGCTGAAGGTAAGTGTTTTTACGGAAGATGGTACGCGACCGGTGGAAAATGCATTGGTGAGGATCTCTTATACCGGAGAGAGTGGACAGACGGTGGAAGAAGTACGTACGGATTCATCCGGGCAGACACCGACTCTTGAGTTAAAAACACCACCTCTGGAATATAGTATGGAACCAGTGGAAGAACAGCCTTATGCGGAGTATACGATTCAGGTGCAGGCGGAAGGATTTGAAAATACAGAAATTGCAGGAACACAGGTATTACCAGGCGTGGTGGCGCAGCAATCGATAAAAATGGCATTTCAGGCAGAAGCATCTTTTGAAAGACTTGTGATCGGACCCCATACGTTATTTGCAGAATATCCGCCAAAGATAGAAGAAGCTGAGATAAAGCCGGTGAATGAAAGTGGAGAGATCGTTTTGAGCAGAGTAGTCATACCGGAATATATCGTGGTTCATGATGGATCGGTAAATGATACAACAGCGCCGGATTATTATGAACGGTACAAAGATTATATAAAAAATGTTGCGAGCAGTGAAATTTACGCTACCTGGCCGGATGATACGATTCGAGCAAATATACTGGCAATCATGTCATTTACCTTAAACAGGGTCTACACAGAATGGTACCGGAATAAAGGAAAAGATTTTACTATTACATCTTCGACTGCATATGATCACAAATGGATTCGTGGAAGAAATGTATTTGACAGCATATCGAGAATCACAGACGAACTTTTTGAAAACTATCTGTCCAGACCGAATGTGCGTCAGCCAATTCTGACACAGTATTGTGATGGAAGAAGGGTGCAGTGCAGGAATAGAGGGTGGATGACACAGTGGGGAAGCAAATCACTGGGAGATCAGGGATATTCACCAATCGAGATCCTGAGGTATTTTTATGGCAATGATATGTATATCAATGTAGCAGAAGAAATTTCCGGTATTCCGTCTTCCTGGCCGGGATATGATCTGAATATTGGAGCTACAGGAGAGAAGGTCAGACAGCTTCAGGAACAGCTTAATGTGATCGCGGGAGCATATCCGGCAATTCCGAAAGTGGGTGAAGATGGGATTTATGGGGAACGGACCAGTGAATCTGTACGTAAATTTCAAAATGTTTTTGGCCTTCCGGAAACCGGAATCACAGATTACCCAACCTGGTATAAAATACAGGAAATCTATGTTGCAGTGAGCAGAATCGCGGAACTGAATTAGAAAATATCCGACCATAAAATCACCAAATTGAATGAAAAATATAAAATATATAAAAAACTTCAAAAAAGGTGTTGACTTTGTGAATGGACTCTGATATTATATCATTTGTCGCGAGGAGTTAACTCCTGCGAAACAGAATATGCGGAAGTGTCGGAACTGGCAGACGAGCAAGACTAAGGATCTTGTGAGCATTGCGCTCGTGTGGGTTCAAGTCCCATCTTCCGCATGCAGAGCCCTTGATGATTCAAGGGCTTTTCTTTTTGCCCGTACAGGGCTTTTTGTTTTATGTGCACATCTCGAATTGTGTTTGCGAATGTCGAAAAAATTTATCTGCATGTTTTTTTTGAAAAAAAGAGGAATTTGCTGCTTGACACAGAATATAATTAATAAGAGGTATTTTGTCATTCTGTGGAGGGCGTGCCTATGAATATCAGAGAAAGTATGGAACAGAGAGAACTGGAACTTTTAAGTCCTTATGCGGCACACAGTGGTCATTCCAGAGGCAGAGAACGGCAGGAGGAAGAATGTGATGTCCGCACAGTCTATCAGAGAGACCGGGACAGAATTTTGCACTGTAAGGCATTTCGGAGAATGAAGGACAAGACACAGGTTTTTCTTGCACCACAGGGAGACCATTACAGAAACCGTCTTACACATACGCTTGAGGTATCTCAGATTGCAAGGACGATTGCGAAGGCATTGCGCCTGAATGAAGATCTGGTGGAAGCAATCGCACTGGGGCATGACCTGGGGCATACTCCGTTCGGACATGCCGGGGAGAAGGCACTGGATGAGATCCATCCGGGAGGTTTTGCACATTATCGACAAAGCATCCGTGTAGTGCAGGTGCTGGAGAAGAATGGTGAAGGACTGAATCTTACATGGGAAGTAAGGGATGGGATCCTGAATCACCGGATCAGTGGAAATCCGTCTACGATGGAAGGACAGGTGGTCCGCCTGGCGGATAAGCTTGCTTATATCCATCATGATATGGATGATGCGCAAAGAGCCGGCATTATTACAGAAGACGATATACCGGTGACACTTCGAATGCTGCTGGGGTATACAACGAGAGAACGTTTGAATACATTTGTACATGATATCATAGAGAGCAGCATGGAGAAGAATCATATTGAAATGTCTTCGGAGATTTATGAGGCAATGATGGATCTCAGGAAGATCATGTTTCAAAATGTCTATGATCATCCGGAGGCAAAAAAAGAAGAAAAAAAAGCAATCAAAATGCTGAAAAAGCTTTATACATATTATATAGAAAATCCAGATGAGATGTCAGCAGAATACCGGCAGCTGATGAAAAAAGGAGAATCGAAGACACAAGTGGTCTGCGATTATCTGGCCGGTATGACAGACCAGTATTCCATGGCAAAGTTTCGAAAGATCTATATACCAAAAGCATGGGAAGTTTACTGATAAAATGATAGAGGATTACTGTGAACGGAGTGAACAGTAATGACAGAGGAGGATGGGTATGCGTTATTCGGACGATATCATTGAGGAAGTCCGACAGAAAAATGATATTGTAGATGTAGTATCGCAATACGTGAAACTGACAAGAAAGGGAAGTTCCTATTTTGGACTGTGCCCTTTTCATAATGAGAAAACTCCTTCTTTTTCTGTAACACCCGGCAAGCAGATGTATTATTGCTTTGGCTGTGGTGCAGGAGGAAATGTATTTAATTTTATTATGGAATATGAAAATTATTCGTTCGGAGAAGCGTTAAAGCATCTTGCGGACAGAGCGGGAGTAGAACTTCCAAAGATTGAATATTCCAGAGAAGTGAGAGAAAAAGCAGAGCAGAAGGCAGAACTTCTGGAAATCAATAAGCAGGCGGCGCAGTATTATTATTATCAGCTCCGTACAGAAGGCGGCAGGCAGGGACATGAATACCTCGCAGGGCGTCAACTGAGTGAAGAGACGATGCGGAAATTTGGGCTTGGTTATTCGGACAAGTTTGGCAGCGGCCTGTATAAATACCTCAAATCCAAAGGATACAGTGATGAGCGGCTCCGTGAATCGGGACTGTTCAACGTGGATGAACGGCATGGAATGTATGATAAGTTCTGGAACAGGGTTATTTTTCCGATCATGGATGTCAATAATCGTGTGATCGGTTTTGGTGGTCGTGTTATGGGAGACGGCAAGCCCAAATATCTGAATTCACCGGAGACGAAGATTTTTGATAAAAGCCGGAATTTATATGGATTGAATATTGCCAGAACGACAAGAAAGAAATATCTGATCCTGTGTGAGGGATACATGGATGTGATCTCCATGCATCAGGCGGGATTTACCAATGCGGTGGCGTCGCTTGGAACTGCACTGACATCAGGCCATGCCAGTCTTTTGAAACGGTATACCCAGGAAGTATTGCTTCTGTATGACAGTGATGAGGCTGGCATTCGGGCGGCACTTCGTGGAATTCCGATTCTTCGGGAAGCGGGAGTGAATTCAAGAGTTGTTGATCTGAAACCCTACAAAGACCCGGATGAGTTTATCAAAAACATGGGTGCAGAGGCATTTGAAGAACGGCTGAACCAGGCATCCGACAGCTTTATGTTTCGTGTGAGTATTGCAGAAAGCGAGTTTCCGATGGAGGAACCACAGGGGCAGAATCGTTTCTTCGAGCGATGTGCAGAAATGCTTCTGGAACTGAAAGATGAACTGGAAAGAAATCTTTATATAGAAGCGATTGTCAAGAAGTATCGGGGACAATACGGTGTCAGCACAGAAGATCTGCGTAAGCGGGTGAATACGCTGGCGCTTAAAGGAACACCGGCCGAAAATCGGATACAGCCAAAGAGTGGCAGTCAGAATAAAAAGAAAAAAGAGACCGCTTCAGAGCAGGCACAGAAACTGATGCTGACCTGGCTGGTAACGTATCCGAATGTTTTTGATAAAGTTGCACAGTATCTGACACCGGAGGACTTTGTGGTCCCATTATACAGAGAAGTGGCGCAGATGCTGTTTCAGCAGAGGGAAGAGGGACAGGTTAATCCTGCGAAACTTCTGAATAGTTTTACAGACAGTGAAGAACAGCGGGAAGTGGCATCACTTTTTAATGCGACGATCCATCTGGAAAATCAACAGGAACAGGATCAGGCGTTTGCAGATACACTTCTCAGGATAAAATCCGAAAGCCTTGCGGAACGGAACCGTAACTGGGATCCTACGGATATGGCAGGATTGCAGCAGATAGTCAAAGCAAAAAAAGAATTGGAAGAACTTGGGCGAAAACGCCGGGAACTGCATATTTCTTTTGAATAAGGTTAAAATATAAACACTATATGGAGGGAATGAGCACCTATGGAAATGAATATGGGCAAATTCAGCGAGAAACTGGTAGAGCTTCTGGAGCTTGCAAAAAAGAAGAAAAATGTACTGGAATATCAGGAAATCAGCGATTTCTTTAAAGACCAGTCTCTGGAAGTTGAACAGATGGAAAAGGTTCTGGATTTTCTGGAAGCCAGTGGAGTTGATGTGCTTCGTATTTCAGGAAATGATGAAGAGCTGATTCTGGATGACGATGCAGACATCGAAAAAATGGATGATGAGGAAGAAATTGAACTGGATAAGATCGATCTGTCTGTGCCGGAAGGTGTCAGCATTGAAGATCCGGTTCGTATGTACCTGAAAGAGATCGGTAAAGTAAGTCTTCTGACAGCAGATGAAGAAATCGAACTGGCAAAACGTATGGAACAGGGTGATGAAGAGGCAAAGAAACGTCTTGCAGAGGCGAATCTTCGTCTGGTTGTAAGCATTGCCAAGAGATATGTCGGAAGGGGAATGCTGTTCCTTGACCTCATTCAGGAAGGAAATCTTGGCCTGATCAAAGCAGTGGAGAAATTTGATTATCGTAAAGGATACAAATTCAGTACGTATGCTACCTGGTGGATTCGTCAGGCAATTACACGTGCGATTGCCGATCAGGCACGTACCATTCGTATTCCGGTGCATATGGTAGAAACGATCAACAAACTGATTCGAGTTTCCCGTCAGCTGCTTCAGGAGTTAGGACGCGAACCTACTCCGGAAGAAATTGCAGACTTTAAAGGGCAAGCTCATTTTCTCAGAGCGTATTTTTATTGGTTAACACTTCGGGCGTTTGGACCTGTGCCGATTATTCCAGATGAGGGAATAGATTATACTCAAGAATATGATGAGCTCGCGTATCCTCGTAATTCATATGACGAATGTGTGGAATATATTACTGGCGAATTATTGAAAGCTGCAAATGTTTTACCTCTTCAGCGGGGAGTGCAAGAGATTACTCGTCCAACTCGTGGAGCTGCGCTTGCTTTACGTGCTAAGGTTCTTCTGTATGCAGCTAGTCCATTATTTAATGGGAAAGCTCCAGAAGTAGTATCTTCAGCCTTGGTAAATAAAGATGGAAAACGATTGCTTCCAGAAACCTACGATGAGTCTAAGTGGGCAAAAGCAGCAGCTGCTGCTAAGGATGTGATGGATTTGAATATTTATGGCATACATGTGGCTTATTTCAATAGCAATGCTGGTGATATAGCGTATCCGGCAACAATTGTTCCGCCACATGATGATGAATTTTCTGATCAGTCTTGGCCAAATGGTTGGAAAAATATTGATCCTTTCCAATCATATCGTGAAATGTTTGATGGCAGTATTATAGTAAGTCAGAATGAAGAGCTAATCTTTACTCGAGGCAAGAATCAAAGTCGTGAAAGTGTAGATATTATGGTTGTTCATCAACTTCCACGTAATGGTGCTGGTGGATATGGTTCGCAAGGTATGACCCAGAAGCAATGTGATGCTTATTACATGAACGATGGTACAAATTGTCCT
>OHEX01000520.1_pt1 | contig 18569 bp, 18 predicted proteins | sample 1567361 | NCBI WGS metagenome assembly OHEX01 (sample SAMEA3879585, study PRJEB24766) | human gut metagenome | biome: human-associated habitat; feature: feces | place: USA | collected 1985/1987 | reverse complement strand
CGTTTTTAAAAGGGGCTGTTGCAAAATGCCTTGCATTTTGCAACAGCCCCTTTTCAGCCGGCTAATACATCATTAGGGTTCCTCAGCGGAACGCGTGGGATTCCCGCGCCCGCGTATTTTTACAATTGAAACGCCGCTAATGCGGCGCTTCGCATATTTCTATCCGCTTGACGCCCGCGCCTAAAAAGCGCGGGTCAGCTCAGTCAGCTTCAAGGCTCTGAAAAACGGCTCAATAAAGCTGGCTTTCCGCGCCTAATAATGCAGCCAGCGCGATCGCCTTGCGCACTTTCCGCCAGGAAAAACGCTTTTCGCTTGCCAGCTCCTGCATTGCCCTAACGCTGCACTCATGATATAATTTTCTTTCCTGATAGGCTGCCAACATCGTCATCATTCCTTTCCTGATGTTGTCTTTAGTCTAGCATCAGACTGCGCATTTGTCAAGGCAACATGCACAACTATAGTTCTTCATAATTGTGCAAATTGACTAATCCAAATTTTGATATTTGCTTGTCATTCTCTCACAGAAGCTGTTGGAATCGCCGCTGGCAATTGGATAGATTGCCTGCTTTTGATGAAAATATTTTGTTAGGTTATTCTCCCCAAGGGCCTATATTGCTCGGATAGCTTTGAAAAGTTTGTGAAAAATTTCTCAATATTTTCCGCCATTCCGCCTTGAGAAAAAGTGTAATTATCTCTTGACAAGCCCAGGGATTATGCTATAATACCTTTTGCAAAGAAATGCGGATGTAGCTCATCTGGTAGAGCGCCACCTTGCCAAGGTGGAGGTAGCGAGTTCGAGCCTCGTCATCCGCTCCAAGGACGCTTAAAAGGTAGAAATACGATTTAAGCGTCCTTTTTGCAAAGTGGCGTCATAGCCAAGTGGTAAGGCAAGGGTCTGCAAAACCCTGATTCCCCAGTTCAAATCTGGGTGGCGCCTCCAAAAAGAACCTGATTCTTTTGAAATCAGGTTCTTTTCTTTTTGCCGTCTGCTATGGTATAATAGCTTCAAACATTTTGTTTGAAGCATTGGAAAAATGCCTGTCGGCGTAAAACGCCTCCTGCCGCAGAGCGGCAACGCAATTGTTTGCAGCAGTTAGCATATGCACGCATGGTATACTGTATGCGGGTGATTTTGGAGAAGTCAAATATCATATAGGGCTAATAGTAGGGAGAAATCATGAACGAGCGATCAATAGCTTATTGCGGACTCATTTGCGATTTTTGCTATCCAAATGGCGGGTGCAGTTGTAAGTCTGATAATCATTGCGGGAAACGATTATCTCCGGATGGTTGTTATCAGTATAATTGCTGTACAGCAAAAGGATTAAAAGGATGCTGGGAGTGTCCGGATTCTCCCTGCGGAAAAGATATGCTCGCAAAGGATAAAATTAAAATGAGAGCGTTTGTAAGCTGCATCAAAGAAGATGGTATCCATAATTTTATTTCATACCTCGAAAGAAACTATAAAAGAGGCGTTGTTTATCATAGAAAAGGCATTTTCGGTGATTACGACTTGGCAACGGAAGAAGAAGTTTTGCAATTACTCAGAGGTGCAAAGTGAGCGGAACCCGGCAGCATCTATCGTATTGCCCTATTTCGGCCATACTATAATCACCGATGCGCTGTAATTCGATGCTGTCGTTGGTGATTATGTCTTTCTCACATATTTTTAGCTCACAGCCTGCGCTGCATGAAATCCTCTTTGATTTGTGCGGCGCAGGCTTTTCTTTTTTTAATCGCTTTACTCCACTTGGATGGAATGCGATAAAAGTATTTCCAACCGTATTATTTGCTACACACTTGCAACCATCTCAACTTACAAACGCATGTAAAACCCCGCCTCCTTGGCGGGGTTTTTATTCATGGTTCCATAACGGATTGCAGACGAGGAGAGTAATTTCCTAGTTTGATAAAAAACGATAAAAATATCAAAAATAATTCAATTTACGGCTTCTTTCCATTTGTCTTATGCCAAACGATTCCCAAACTACATATATACTTATAGTATCTATGACTAAAATGGGAGAATAGCAATGAGAAAATGCAGCAAGCCGGATGGCAACAAGACTTGGGCGGGAAAGCGGATTGCCGAGCTGCGCCAGGAACGCGGCATGTCACAGAACGATCTTGCGATTCAACTTCAAAAATGTGGCCTTGACGTTGATAAAAATGCAATTCAACTGCTTGAGCATGGCCATCGGTATGTACGAGATATGGAGTTGTTTCTGATTGCAAAGATTTTAAAGGTCCATATGGAGGATTTATTTGTGGGCGTTCGGATAGATTTAAATTAAAAGCAGTAGCCCCACCAAGGATTTCTCCCTGGTGGGGTTTGAAGTGCCGATCTTCAAAGCCTATAATCGATTTCAGAGTTTTATTCTGTTTCCCGATATAAAGTAAGTTAACCGTGATAGTTTACAAATCCAACCTTTTTTGTATTACCAGCGGTATAAAGAACTACCGGATATCCATACAATCCCGCAATCTTGGTACAAGTCTCCCAAGGATCCAAGTACCCAATAGAATTTGTCCTGTCAGCGGCGTTGTCCACTGTACTATAAACATACTCTCTCGTAGAACCGTTTTTATACGTAGTTGGGTTCCAATATGGATTCGTAACGCCACCATTGTAGTTAACGAATCCAACCTTATAGTTACTAGCCTGACTTCCATAATGCGGCTCAATCGGATACATTACGATATAGCAACCGTCGTAAATACCTACTTGATACGCTGTGTCATTGGCAAACAAGGAGCCTATATAATTACTACCTTGTGCTTTACAAGCGGACACGGTACTATAAACTCGGGTAGTTGAGGCTTTGTTCCGCCAAATCTGATATGTAGCGCTAGCTGATGCAGATGATAATAATGCTTGGCTCAGCACGAAAATAAGGCAAAAAATTGCAACCAATTTTCGAAAGTGTTCGCGGTGTTTCATGTTTTTTCCTCCTTTTCACGCGAGACAGTCAAACTGGAACTTTTGTATGTCAAACACCTGTTCTCAGCAAAAGGGCAGGAAAAACAAGATCCTTTCCCCCTCTCAAAAGGGCAAAAGGATCACAGAAATGATGGCTGCGTCAGTACAATCAATTCCTCGTGATCTGGAAGCTTCTTCCTGTACCCACAGACGGCAGGTCTCCTGGCTCGCAGATCTTCACATATCGCCGCCTTCCCAATTTTCATCAGTGGCCGCATCTTGCGCTGGCGGTATGCTCCCTGCTTACAGTGACGAGATCGCACAGGTTTTGCACCTGTTTCCCTTTTAACCTCCGCCCTCTGGATCCTGTCTCCAGGGGCGGCGGCACCGGCTGTTTGCCTGATTCAGTTGTGCTTCTATTTTAACCTCTTTCACGGCGCTGTGTCAATCGTTTCATCGCGCTCCCCAAGCTTCAGGGCCCCCCGGGAGCCGGACGGCAGTCTGCGCAAAAACAGCCGTCCCTCCGCCGCAGGAGATCTGATCTGCCGCTTTCGACTTCAAAAGTGTAAAGTAAAAAAGAAATTTGGGTATTTCGCCAGCTATCGATAAAATTATTTCAATAATTTCATCATAATACCGCTTTTTTTGAATTGACAGTTGGGGGCTCCGGTGCTAACATAAAACCAACGAACAGAAAATTTCAGGAAAGGAGCCATATCGATATGAAGCGGTTTGCAGCGTTCTTTTATGGCTACTTTTACTTTTTCGGCTTTTGGGCGAAACAAGTAAAAGTGTTTTTTGCTGCAAATGATTGGCTCCCCTCCGCTGTATAAGCGGGATGCTTGGGTTACACAGGGCCTGCGGTGAATGACACTTCGCCGCAGGCCCCTTTTTATTCCCGCTCTCCCCCAGAAAAGAAAGGAATGGTCAACATGGTTATCTTTATCAAGCAGAACACCAAAGAAGAGCGGATCCAGGAGCTGCTCCAGTGGATCGAGTCTCAAAACCTGCGCACCCATGTTTCCACCGGGGATTTTTCCACGGTCATCGGTGTGATCGGCGACACCAGCAAGCTGGATGAGGACCTGATCGGCGGGCTGGATATTGTAGAGGGGGTCAAGCGTGTGTCCGAGCCGTTCAAGAGCGCGAACCGGAAGTTCCATCCCCTGGACTCCGTCATCGAGGTCGGGGCGGACAAGGTCAAGGTAGGCCACGGGAACTTCGCCATCATCGCCGGGCCCTGCTCCGTGGAGAGCGAGGAGCAGATCATCTCGGTGGCCAAGAGCGTGAAGGCCGCCGGAGCCACCATGCTCCGGGGCGGCGCCTTCAAGCCCCGCACCTCCCCCTACTCCTTCCAGGGAATGCGGAGCGAGGGCCTGGACCTGCTCAAACTGGCCCGCCGCGCCACCGGCTCCCCCATCGTCACCGAGATCATGAACACCGAGCACCTGCCCCTGTTCGAGAATGTAGACCTCATCCAGGTGGGTGCCCGCAATATGCAGAACTTTGAGCTGCTCAAGGCCGTGGGCCGCCAGAAAAAGCCTGTGCTGCTCAAACGCGGCCTGGCCAACACGCTGGAAGAATTTGTGATGAGCGCCGAGTACATCATGGCCGAGGGCAACGAGAACGTTATCCTCTGCGAGCGCGGCATCCGCACCTTTGAGACCAGTATGCGCAACACCCTGGACCTGGCCGGTGTGGTCATGCTCCACAAAATGACCCACCTGCCCGTTGTGGTGGACCCCAGCCACGCCTGCGGCCACGCCTGGATGGTGCCCCAGCTGGCCAAGGCCGCCGTAGCCGCCGGTGCCGACGGCCTGATGATCGAGGTGCACAACAACCCCGCCAAGGCCAAGTGCGATGGTGCCCAGAGCCTGACCCCCGACCAGTTCGATGAACTGATGGGCTTTATCACCAAAGAAGTCGAGTTCTTTGGCAAGAAGATGAACTGAGAATGGAACGACCCTCTCGGCACGCGGCAGCGTGACTGAGGGGGTTGTTTTCTTTTGTCATCAAATATGGTATACTATGGTGTATTTTGAATTCACCCTTGAAACGAGGTATTTCTATGAAAGCTCATATTGCACGCAACCAGAATGCTGGCATCCCGCTGGCGCTGGGCTGGAACCTTTCTGCCGCCGACCGGGGCATCCTGGAGGGGATGGCCCCCGCTTTCGGGATGAAGCTGCTGCTGGTCTCCCCTGCCGATGCAGGCAGGACTGTGGCCCAGCTGCTGGGCGAGGTGGAGGTCAAGACCACCCGCACTCTGGTGCTGGAGCCGGGTGCTTATCCCCCGGCGCTGGTGCTGGCCAACTTCAAGGATAAGGATGTGGACACCCTGCTCGACCTGATGAAGCAGGCACAGGTGAACATCCCCCTCAAGGCCGTTGTGACCCCCACCAGCAAGAGCTGGGTGTTCGGTGACCTGCTGGCGCATCTGCAGGAAGAGCACACCGCCTTTACCGCCGCAAAGGAGACCGCCAAAGCATGATGACCAAGCGTATTTTTTCCGCCCTGCTGGCAGCTGCGCTCAGCCTGAGCCTGCTGGCTGGCTGCGGCAGCACCTCCGGCTCCACCGCCTCCAGCGCCGCCGATGGCCCGCAGCGCTACTCCACCGTGTTCTATGATGTGTTCGACACCGTGACGCAGGTCATCGCCTACTGCGACAGCGAGGAAGAGTTCACCGCCCAGATGGACGCACTCCACGCCGACCTTGTGGAGTACAACCAGCTCTATGATATTTATAATGATTACGATGGCGTGACCAACATCAAGACCATCAACGACAATGCGGGCACTGCCCCGGTGACGGTGGATGACAAGATCCTCGGGATGCTGGAGCTGGCCCAGACCATGTACGACACCACCGGCGGCAAGCTGAACATTGCGCTGGGCAGTGTGCTGAACATCTGGCACAACTACCGCGAGGCTGCACTGGCCGATGACAACGACAGCAACAACCAGCTGCCCACGCAGGAAGAGTTGGATGCTGCCGCACAGCACTGCGATATCGCCAACCTCATCATTGATGAAGATGCCAAAACGGTCTATCTGGCCGACCCGGCCATGTCGCTGGACGTGGGCAGCGTGGGCAAGGGCTACGCCGTGGAGCAGGCTGCACAGGCCGCCGAAGCCAGGGGCCTGACCAGTGCCCTCATCAGCGTGGGCGGCAACCTGCGGGCCATCGGCACCAAGCCGGACGGCTCCCAGTGGGTAGGCGGCGTGGAAAACCCGTGGAACTCCTCCGAGGTCTACACCAACGGCAGCTCCACTGTAGCCGCCGTCAAGATGAGTGACCTCTCCCTTGTGACCAGCGGCGACTACCAGCGCTACTACGTTGTGGACGGTGTGCGCTACCACCACCTCATCGACCCGGCCACCCTCTGGCCCGCCGCCTACTTTGACGGCGTGAGCGTGCTGGCTCCGGACTCCGGTGTGGCCGACTGCCTGACCACCGGCCTGTTCTGCCTGCCTCTGGAAGAGGGCAAGCAGCTCGTGGAATCGCTGGACGGCGTGGAAGCCCTCTGGTGCACCACCGATGGCGAAGTGGTCACCTCCAGCGGGTGGAGCGAGCATACGAATTAAACCTCTCAGTCTCGCATACGCTCGCCAGCTCCCCTAGTAGGGGAGCCCTTGGCAGTACGGGCAAGTTCTCCCTTCAAATTTGATCCTCTGCAAAAATGGCTCGACGCTATACAGAACGTCGAGCCATTTATTTTTACTTGATATCCAGTCCGGGCGGCACGTCGATCTGGTCAGAGACGTACTTGCCGTTCTTTTTGCGCTGACGCACACACTCGGTGAGCAGATACTCGATCTGCCCGTTCACCGAGCGGAAGTCATCCTCAGCCCACGCGGCAAGGGCATCGTAGAGCTTCGCATTCAGGCGCAGGGGAATCTGCTTTTTCGGCTCTGCCATCAGTACAGGCTGCCGCTGTTCACAATGGGCTGCGCGTCACGGTTGCCGCAGAGCACCACCAGCAGGTTGGAGACCATTGCCGCTTTGCGCTCATCGTCCAGTTCCACCACTTTGTTCTCACTCAGGCGGTCCAGCGCCATCTCCACCATACCCACAGCACCGTCCACGATCATCTTACGGGCATCAATGATGGCGCTTGCCTGCTGACGCTGCAGCATGACAGCCGCGATCTCGGGGGCGTAGGCCAGATAAGTGATGCGGGCTTCGATGATCTCGATCCCGGCGGCGGTGACGTTCTTCTGGATCTCGCCCTGGATGCGCTTTGCCACCACTTCCGAGGAGCCGCGCAGGCTGCCCTCATCGGCCACACCGTCGCCGGTGGTGTCCACGTTGGGAGCCACATCGTAGGGGTAGATGCGCACCACATTGCGCAGGGCGCTGTCACACTGCAGGGACAGGTACTCTTTGTAGTTATCTACATTGAACACGGCCTTGGCGGTGTCGGTCACCCGCCAGATCACCGCAATGCCGATCTCCACCGGGTTGCCCAGGCAATCGTTGATCTTCTGGCGGGAGTTGTTCAGGGTCATCACCTTCAGGGAGATCTTCTTGCCGTCCTTCTCACGGTCAGCCTGCACCACAGGGCGCTGCTGAACATCACCGCTCTGGCTCAGGACCGTGCCCGCAGCCGGGTTGACGGCAGTGCAGAAGGGATTGACCCAGTAGAAGCCCTCCCCCTTCAGGGTGCCGATGTAATCACCGAACAGGGTGAGCACCAGCGCTTCCTCGGGCTTGAGGACTTTCAGGCCCGCGAACAGGAAAATACCGATGATGGCATAGATGACAGCGATCGCCAGCGGGATAAAACCCAGGAAGGTGGTATACAGCATTACAAAACCGATGCCGCCCACCACAACCGCAGCCACATAACCCAGCAGGGTCAGCAGAAGCATGGTCATGCCGTTCTTCTTGGTCTGTAAGATCTTCTCTTCCATAAAATGTCCCTCCTTTACAGGGTTCGGAAGTTTCTTTCTGATATCAAAATCATATCACATTGTATTTTAATTGTCAAGAACAGACCAGTCTTGCAGACGTGGTATTATTATGGTATAATAAAGCCACAGAAAGGAGCTGATATCATGCCGCGTATTATTCCGATCCGCGACCTCAAAAACACTGCCGCTGTCTCCCAGATGTGCAGTGAATCCAAAGAACCCGTCTATATCACCAAAAATGGCTATGGCGATATGGTCATTATGAGCATGGAAGCCTATGAAGAAAAGATGCAGCTTCTGGACGCTTACGCCAAGCTGGATGCTGCCGAGCAGCAGGTGGAAGCCGGGCAGACGTTGGATGCCCGCAGCGCCTTGCAGGAATTGAGAGCACGTTATGGCATATAAGTTGGTTGAAACAGCCCTTGTTATAACACAAAACCTCCCACTCGAATGAGCGGGAGGTTTTATTACGCACAGTTATAATTACCAGAACCAATACCGTTTCTTGACGGCGATATACACGATCAGGCAGACCACGGTCAGCGCACCGGCGGCGATGAAGAAGGTCCAGTTGATATTGGTGAAGCGCAGATTCTGGTTGGTCAGCAGGTAGCTGCCAGCCATATCGGCGGTGATGGTGCCATCCTTGTAGCTGTTCAGGAACTGCCACTTTTCGCTGGCAGTGTTGTGCAGATACAGGCGGCTGTAAGCGGCGTTCTCACCGGTCAGGGTGATCTGCACCACGCAGGGCAGCGCGCCGCTTTCGCCCAGCTGGAAACTCAGGCCGTTTTCATCGGGGGCAAAGGTCAGGGCGGTGCTGAACCCGCCCTGGGTGCTCTTGATGCTGGTGCCATCGATCCGCAGGGTATAATCCTCGCCCAGCACGATCAGGCTGCGGCCCGTGGTGCGCAGGGCGCTCAGGATCTCGCCGGTGATGGCAGGCACGTCGCTCTGATAGAGGGACACTTCCTCCCCTGCGGCGTTCTGGATGGCGGCAACAGTGGCATCGGTGGTGACGTTGTCCTCGGTGCCCTCACCGCTGGTATCGCTGCTGCTGCCGGAGGTGGAGGCGGTGCGGTTGACGATGACCGTGACTGAGGTGGAGGCGGTGCCGTTGGAGACCACCACGGAGGTGGCACCCGTGGCAACGCCGGTGATGACACCGGAACTGCTGACGGTGGCAATGCTCTTGTCCTGGCTCTTGAAGGTCAGGCTCTGGCTGGCGGAGGCGGGCGACACCTTGCCGGTGATGGTCTTGGAGGAGCCCGGCTTGAGCACCACATAGTTGGTGTTCAGGGAGATGGACTGGCTGGAGACGGTGCTGGTGTTGGCCGCAACCACCGTAACGGTGGCCGTGCAGCTCACGTTGCCGTCCGTGGCGGTGATGGTGGCCTTGCCGGGGGCAACGCCGGTCACCTTGCCAAAGTTGTTGACGGTGGCCACCTTCTCATTGGAAGAGCTCAGGCTGACGTTGATATAGTTGGCCGCCGAGGTGGGCAGCACCGCCAGCGAAAGGCTGGTGGTCTCGCCCACGGCAATGGTGCTGGATGCAAGGGTGATATCCATTTCGGTGGCGATCATGCTGGCATCCGGCTGGGGGGTGATGGTATAGGTGCAGCTCACCCCGCCGCAGGTGGCGGTGATGTTGGCCGTACCCAGGCCCACAGCCTGCGCCACGCCCTCACTGTCCACTGAGACAACATTGGGGTTATCAGAGACATAGGTCACGCCGTTCTTGCTGGCGGCATTGGCGGGGGTGGTCACCGGGGAGAGCTGCTGGGCCGTGCCCGCCAGCGGGGCGGCATCGTAGCTGCCGGTCTCGATGCTCTCGGCGGTAACTTTATCCCAGGGAAAGCTCACCTTGGGCAGCGTGAGGGCCAGCGGCGTGGTAACAGGGCCGGCAGCCGACGCAGGCAGGGCGGCGGCACAGGCCAGCACACCCAGCAGAGCCGCGCTGGCGGCCAGCTGTTTCGGGTTCAGTTTCATTCTTTCGTACCTCTTGGGCGTGGAATCGGCGGGCGCTTAGCGGAACAGCACGCCCAGGGCCTCCATCACATAGTCAAAGTAAGTCAGTTCATCGTACTCCACACGGGCGGTGACGCTCATGCCGTTGGAAAGATCCACCTTGTCGCCGCTGGTGCTCACGACATAGGTGTTATCCGGCTTGATGGTCATCTTGTAGTAGGACCCGTTGGTGCTGGAGGTCACGTCACTGTCGATGGAGGTAACAGTGCCGGTCAGGGTGCCGTAGGAATACTCCGACAGGCCGGTGATGGCGATCTTGCAGGGGTCGCCCACATTGATCAGCGGCCGGTCGTTGACGGTGACAGCCGCCACGATCTCAAGGTCGCTGTTCTCGCTGGCCACGGTGGCCAGAGCGGAACCTGCGCTGAGCACCATGCCCACCTTGTAGGGGGTGTCCATGTGGATGACACCGGAGGTGGGAGCGTAGATGTAGTAATCGTTCGCGCCGGTGTTCAGGGCATCCAGCTGGGCCTCGATGTTGTCAATGTTGGCCTGCACGCTGGTCAGGTTGGCAGAAATGGACTGCAGGGTGGAGTAGTACAGGCTCTCCACCTCGCTCTGGTTCTGCTCCATCATGGTCCTGATCTGCTCATCGGTGTAACCGGCGGCCTGATAGGGCGAAGCATCAAACGCCTTCTGGCTGACCTGGCTCTTGTAGCTCTCGTACTGGTAGTAATAGGGCTGATCGTCGATGTCGGTCTCGCTGAAGTAGTTCTTGTCGTCCTGAATGGACTTGAGCAGCTTTTCGTACTGGCTCTTCTGCTTTTTGTAGATGTCCAGCTGCTTCTGGTAGCTGTCCTGCTGAATGTCCAGATCAGTGCTCTTGATGTGGGCAATGAGGTCGCCCTCGGTGACATAGCTGCCCTCCGAGATGTTCAGCTCGGTGATGGAGCCGGAGTAACTGGACATGATATAGGTCTTGTTGGCCGCCTGCACTGAGCCAGTGGACTGGCTGACGTAGGTGCGCTTGTTCTGGGTGCTCCAGATCACCAGAAACACCATGAGGAAAGCCACCAGAAGAATGAGCGCGTAGCCAAAGGCCGGCAGCTTCTTCTCCATCATAATGCGGCGGTCCTGCAGGTCGGAAAGATTCTGAATGCGAGTGGTCATATTACTTCGTCTCCATAAAAACGTCCATGACACCGTTTTCGCTGTCCTGATTGACGTAGATGCTGTAGGTGGTGCCGGTCAGCTCGATCTCGTGCTCGTAGGCATAGATGTTCAGCTTCTGGCTGGCAAGGCTGCTGTGGTCCATGGGGCCGGTGAAGTGGGCGTACAGGCAGCCCTTCACCCGCAGCACAGCGTCCTGCTCGTAGCCCGGCTCCAGGCGGGGGATGAGCTGGTTGACCTGCATCATAAAATAGATCTGCGGCTCCGGGTTGGGGCCGGAGGTAAACTTGACACACTGGATCACAGGGCCAACCGGCATGGCGCTGTGGCTCTTGATAAAGTTCTGCATCTGGGTCAGGATCACGCCCAGGTTGCCCAGCTCGCTGGCATCGATCTTGCGTGCCAGAACATTGGTCAGCTTCAGGGTCTTGTTTTCTGCAACTTGGATCTCTCTCATAATAATGTCCACCTGTTTCTTTTTTGTTTGCAATAAGCAATTGTAAGGGAAGGAATGGGGGAACGGCTCAACCCCCCAGTCGCCTGCGGCGACAGCCCCCACTAATAGGGGGGCCCTTGGCATGGCGCAAAGCTCACCCTCCTTGCCAAGGCCGCCCCTACTAGGGGCGGTGGCATGGCGGAGCAATGACGGTGGGGTTCGACTCCAGCTGCTGCTCACGGCTCACCACATGACCAGCTCCATCTTTATTCATTTCCTTACAATTGCCTACCGCAACGCGATAAGCAACATAAAAATAAGGTGTGCCAGGAGGCACACGCCTCCTGGCACACCATAACGAGGCATTGTTGTCTGCCCCGCACTAACAAGTAGGGCGGTGCAGTTTCCTCAACGCTTCATAATTTTAGATCACGTCTAATTAGACGGTGAACTTAACTTCGGTCTCCTTGACGGTGTTCTTGGTGGGAGCCACGCCCAGGTTGTAGACAGCAGCAGCAATGCCCAGAGCGTTCATGGCATAGTCACCAAAGTTGTTCTTCTCGATCTTGTTGCCGTGAACATTGGTGCCGAACAGGTTCTTGCCGATGTTGCCGACTTCCTTCCAAGTGGTCTGGCCGCTGAACAGGACACCGATGGTGCGGTCAATGGTGGACTCCAGGAAGGTGTTGCCAACCAGGGTCACGATGTTGGTGTTGAAGGTCTTGATGTTCTCAATACCCCAGATAGGAGCGGTAACAGCGCCGATAGCATCGATAAAGCTAGCGCCACCGTTGACGTAGGTCATTTCGTTCTCTGCGATAACAGAGTAGTTTGCAGGCATCATCATAATGAATTACTCCCTTCAAATGAATGAAAAAAACTTATTTTGGCGATCTTTTTCCGGCTGCGCATCCATCCAAAGATCATTTATGTAACCGAGTGCGCACTCGGCTGCAACTTAATAGGTCATTGCCTCGCCATCGTCGTCTTCTTCAACGACTGCCGCAGGGGCAACGGGTGCAGGCTCTTCCTTCTTGCGGCGGAAGATGCCCTGCTGCAGGTTCCAGAGCTCGTAATACTTGCCCTGCTTTGCCAGCAGCTCGTCATGGGTGCCGCGCTCCACGATCTGGCCGTGATCCATGACCAAAATCAGGTCGCAGTCACGGATGGTGGAAAGGCGGTGTGCCACGATCAGCATCGAACGGTCAGCCAGCTGGTTATAGATCATATCAAAGATGGTATTCTCTGTACCAAAGTCCAGGCTGGAGGTCGATTCATCAAAGATGTAAAGGCTCGAATCCTTCAGGAACGCACGGGCCAGTGCAATGCGCTGCTTCTCACCACCAGACAGGCCGTTACCGGCTTCCTCCAGATAGGTGTTGTACTGCAGCGGCAGCTTGCGGATGAACTCGTGTGCGTCGGCCTTCTTGGCCGCCTCCCGTACCTGATCGAGGGTCGCCTCGGGGCGGGAGATGCGGATATTCTCGAAGATCGTCTTGCTGAACAGCTCAACGTTCTGCGGGACATAGGAAATGCAGCGGCGGACGGATGCATTGCTGTACTCGTCCAGATCAACGCCATTCACGCTGATGGTGCCGCTCTCCGGCTCGTAATACTTGAGCAGGAGCTTGGTGATGGTGGACTTGCCGGAACCCGAGGAACCAACCAGCGCCACCTTTTTCCCCTGCGGGATGGTGAAGGAGATGTGGTCCAGTGCCGGGGTGCGGTTGCCATACCGGAAGGTGACATCCTTGAACTCAATGTCGCCCTCCATGCTCTCCATCTCGGTGTACTCGCGGTCATCGTCCTGCTCGGATTCGTAATCCATGATCTCCGTCAGGCGCTTCATGGAGATGGAAGCCTCCTGAATGGACATCTGCATACTGATGAGCTCGCTCACCGGAGAAGTAAAGTAGCCCGAAAGGGTGCTGAACGCCATGTAACCGCCCAGCGTCAGCTGGCCATTCAACACCTGCGTGATGCCCACATAGGTGGTGACCATGTTCAACACGGTCATGATCACGCTGGAGATCAGGCTCTGGCCGGTGCTGATCTTGCTGGAACGCAGGCTGATCTTCAGGCTCTTGATGTATTCACGCTCAAGGGCTTCCAGCTCACGCTCTTCGCAGGCGTTGCACTTGATGGTCTCGATGCCGCGCAGGCTCTCGATCATCTGGCTGTTCAGAACGGCCGACTGCACCATCGTCTCTTCATTGATCCGCTTGTAGGGCTGCTTGAAGATGATGACGAGCAGCAGGCTCAGAACGGTGGTAAACAGGGTAATGGAGAACAGCGAGGAGTTCATCCGGAACAGGACAAAGCCTGTACCCACGGCCATCACAATGTCCATGACCACGCTCATTGCAATGCTGGTCAGCACCGATTTAATGGTACCTGCATCGGAATAGCGGGTGGTGATCTCGCCGGTCTTACGGGATGCAAAGAACTTCATCGGCAGTTTGTACACATGCTCGAAGTAGCCCAGCATCAACGGGATATCAATTTTAATGGAAAGGAAGATCAGGATCCACTGTCTCACAGTCGAGAGCAGCGTGCTGGTCAGGTTGACCACACTGAACACGACAATGAGCGATATGAGCAGATTTTTCAGCCCATAAGGCAGCACCTCGTCCATGATCGCCTTATTAAAGACGGTGGACACGATGCCGATCACTGTCAGGATCACTGAACTGAGAATGGCGTAAGCAAACAGCTTTTTCTGAGGAAGCAGCAGATCCATATACCGCTTCAACATATTGTTGCGGGCTGCCTTGGCTTCCTCTTTGCCCTCCACCTTATGCTTGCCGGTGCCGCCCTTGAACTCCGCTGTGGGGTTCAGCAGCAGCAGCACGCCGGTGAAGTTTTTATAGAACTCATCCAGGCTGATCTTTTTCAGTTCATTTGCAGGGTCGCCGATGACGACGTAATCCTTGCATTTGTACTTTTTGCTTGCATCAGCCTTGCGTTCTTCTTCCTGCACCACATGCTTGCGGCGGGCATCGTCCTCCTTGATGGTCGTCTTTTTGAAGATGACCACAAAGTGGGTCAGGCCCTGGTCGGTAATGACCTGCGCAATTGCGGGCAGTGTGAAATCGCTTAAAAAGTTTTCGCGGTCAACACGGACAGCCGCCGTGCTGAAGCCCAACTCATTGGCTGCTTTCTGCAGGCCAACGAGGTTCGTGCCTTTCATGTCGGTTCCCATCATATCCCGCAGGCGGGTGATGGTGATTTCCTTTTTGTAATGGAGGCACACCATTGCGAGCGAAGCGGCCGCGCAGTCCGTAGAATCGTGCTGCCGCACATAGGTATAACGCATACGATGTTTCCTTTACAAGAGACCGACAACCAAAAGCAAACGATCTCTTTTTCAATGTACTGTGTCTATTTCAAAACTACGGCTTTTATTCTAGCACACCCGGTCTGTTTGCACAAGCCCCAGTTTGCTGTTGTTTTGACCGTAGGTCTGACAAATGAAAAAGGTTTTCTTTTTGCACTCCGGTTTAACAGCGCATAGCCTTCTGCTTTGCCCTGCCCTGCGGAGAACCAGGGCAAAGCAGAAGTCCGCTGCTATCAAAAGAAGGGAGCGCCTACCCTTTGATCTGAGTCAATCACCACAGAACGTTTAAAAACTGTTCCAAGGTTTGGGTGTAGTATACCACAATCTGACAGCATCTTCAAGAGGACATTTTTTAAGAAACCATTAATTTTGAAGATTTTGTGAAAAAAGTCTCAGATTGGTTACAACACCCGGTTAAAAAACAAGCGGCGAAGTTGCCCTCGCCGCCTAATGGCGCCTCTTGCCTGACTCGAACAGGCGACACCCTGATTAACAGTCAGGTGCTCTAACCGACTGAGCTAAAGAGGCACATCTTTCAAAACGCAATTCCGCAGCGCACAATTGACTGCGAGATGTATTATAACTCTTCCCGCTCCCTTTTGCAAGCCTTTTTTGGAAATTTGTGAAAAAAGTTTTTCAAAAGGGCTCAACCCCCCAGTCAAAGCCTTGCGGCTTTGCCAGCTCCCCCGAGGGGGGAGCCTACACATCTGCAAGGGGAGCAGCAGCGAAAGGTCAGGCTGTCCCTCCCATACAACCTCTCCGTCATCATCGCTAACGCTCGATGCCACCTCCCCTAGTAGGGGAGGCCTTGGCAGGAGATTCGTTTTTCGATTGATTCGCCTTCGGCTCCAAAATCATCATCTGCCGCAAGGGAAAGACTTTGCGCCAGCAGGGCAAACAGGAGCGAAGCGCCAGCCCCCGAAAACGCGACGGTATGCCAAGGGCTCCCCTACTAGGGGAGCTGTCGCGGCAAAGCCCGCGACTGAGAGGTTATGCAAAAGCAAATCCTTTCCTTCGCCCTCTTTCTCCCCCACCTTCTGCTACACTGATATCTACCAGAAAGAAGGTGCCGCCCATCAAGACTGTGATCTACCTCGATGTCCTGCTGCTGACGAATTTTGCGCTCACGCTGCTGTTCCTGCTGGCGGCGGGGCTGCTGGCCGGGGTGGAGTGCCGGGCCGGGCGGCTGCTGTTGGGCGGGGCAGCGGGGGCAGCTTCCTCGTTGGCCCTGCTGGCCCCGGAAGCGCCGGACGCTGCCGCGCTCTTATATAAAGTGTCAACCGCTGCCCTCACGGTGGCTGCCGCCTACGGCTGGCCCGGGGGCCGATGCTTTGCCCGGCTTGTGGGGTGGTTCTGCGCGGGAAATCTGCTGCTGGCGGGGGCGCTGCTCCTGCCCGGGGCCCAGACCAACAACGGCTGCATCTACCTGCCCCTTTCGCCGGGGGCACTGCTGGCGGGCGCAGGCGGGGTGGTGCTGGCTGTACAGGGGGTGCTCCGCTTTCTGGGCCGGGGCAGCGGGCAGGTATTCTCCGCCCGGCTCACCGTGGCAGACACAGCGCTGGATGTCCGGGCCTTCTGCGACACCGGCTTTTCGGTGCAGGAGCCGCTTTCGGGCCGGGCGGTGGTGCTGGTGCGGTTCGGTGCCGTGCAGAGCCGCCTGCCGCCCGTCCTGGGTACTTATCTGGAGCAGCACTTCGCTGGGGCCGCTCCCCTGCCCGTCCCGGCGCTGGGGGTGCGCCTTGTTCCCTGCACCACCGTGGCCGGGCACTGTATCCTGCCGGCCGTCCCGGCCAGCCTGTGCTGCACCGGCTCCCCCGCCGGGCAGGGCAGGGCCGAGCACCTCTATGCCGCCTTCGCCGACCTCCCCCCGCCGCCTGATGGGTGGGAAGTGCTGGTGGGGAGCGAAACCGTCAGCAGCCTGGCGCATGGGTAGGCTGCACTTCCATACAACCTCTCCCTGTTTCCGCCACTGGCGGCGGTCGTCGTTGCCTGACAGGTGAAAGGCAGAGCTTACGGCTCAACCCCCCAGTCGCCTGCGGCGACAGCCCCCGCTAATAGGGGGGCCCTTGGCATGGCGCAAAGCCTATCCTCTTTGCCAAGGCCGCCCTTACTAGGGGCGGTGGCATCCCGTAGGGATGACGGTGGGGTTTGACCCCAGCTGCTGCTTACGGCTCAGCCCCCGCTAGTAAGGAGCCCTTGTCAAAACCAGAACCTCTCCTCTTCGCGAGAGGGCTTCACAAAGGAGGAACCGCCCTTGCATCATCTGCTTTCACTTCTTCGCCGTCTTTATTGCTTTCTGCTGGCCCCTTCCGCCGCCCACTACATCAACGGCGGGCCCAGCCTGCCGCCGCCGCTGACACCGGAGCAGGAAAAGGCCCTGCTGACCCGGATGATGGCGGGGGATGCCGCCGCACGCGATGACCTCATCACCCACAACCTGCGTCTGGTGGTCTACCTTGCCAAAAAGTACGAGAACAGCGGCGTGCCGCAGGAGGACATGATCTCCATTGGCACCATCGGGCTGATCAAGGCGGTAAACACCTTTACGCCCGCGCGGAACATCAAACTGGCCACCTACGCCAGCCGGTGCATCGGCAACGAGATCCTGATGTACCTGCGCAAAAGCTCCAACCGCCGGCAGGAAGCCAGCATCGACGAACCTTTGAACGTGGACGGCGACGGCAACGAGCTGCTGCTTTCGGACATCCTTGGCAGCGATGCCAACGCGGTAAGCCAGCAGCTGGAGCAGGACGCCGAGCGCGCCGTGCTGCGCCGCGCCGTGGCAGCGCTTTCGGCACGGGAGCGGCAGATCATGGAGCTGCGCTTCGGCCTTACCGACGGCGTGGAGCGCACCCAGAAGGAAGCCGCCGACGCCCTTGGCATCAGCCAGAGCTATATCTCCCGGCTGGAAAAGCGCATCATCCACACCCTGAAAACCCGCCTTGAAAGCGAGTAGCCGCAGGTACAGCGCTTGACATTCCGCGTGGGAACGTGTATCAGGTTTGTCTATAATGCGCCCCTCTTTTGCGGAGGGGCGCTCAATTTTTTCCACGCATAGCGCCCAGCGCACAGAGCCATACTTCCGGTAAAGCTAAAAGACCGGGGGCGTTTGGATGTACAACAAGGTGGAGCTATGCGGTGTAAACACGGGGCAGCTGCCTGTGCTGACCGAAGCGGAAAAGCGTCAGCTGCTCACCCTTGCCCACGCCGGGGACAAAGCTGCCCGGGCGCGGATGGTGGAGGGCAACCTGCGGCTGGTGCTCAGCGTGGTGCAGCGGTTTGCCCAGCGGGGCGAAAATCTGGACGATCTGTTTCAGGTGGGGTGCATCGGGCTGATCAAAGCCATCGACAATTTTGACCCCGCGCAGCCGGTGCGTTTCTCCACCTACGGCGTGCCGATGATCATCGGGGAGATACGGCGATTCCTGCGGGACAACAACGCCCTGCGGGTAAGCCGTACCCTGCGGGACACCGCCTATCGCGCCATGCAGGCGCGGGAAGCGCTGGAAAAGCAGCTGGGGCGCGAGCCCACCATGGACGAGATCGCCGCCGCAGCGGGCCTTGCCCGGCGCGAGGTGACCGCCGCGCTGGAATCGGTGGTGGAGCCGCTCAGCCTTGACGAGCCGGTGTACACCGACGGCGGCGATGCGATGTATGTCATCGATCAGGTGCGCGACCCGGACAGCGAGGAAAGCTGGATCAGCGGGTTGCAGTTCCGGGACACGGTAGCCGCCCTTACGCCCCGGGAAAAGCGCATTATGGAGCTGCGGTATCTGCGCGGTAAGACCCAGATGGAGGTGGCGCAGGAGATCGGCATCAGTCAGGCA
>OHEX01000505.1_pt1 | contig 19028 bp, 18 predicted proteins | sample 1567361 | NCBI WGS metagenome assembly OHEX01 (sample SAMEA3879585, study PRJEB24766) | human gut metagenome | biome: human-associated habitat; feature: feces | place: USA | collected 1985/1987 | reverse complement strand
CGGCACCAGCCACACCGTGCGCTACACCAACGTGTTCCCGCAGAACCGCCTGTTCGACTGGGTGCACGTCCGGCACTTCCGCCCGGATCAGAATCTGCTGATGCACTCGGTCATGTACCGCACCGAGGTGCTGCGCCAGTGCGGCATGGTGCTGCCCAAGCACACCTTCTATGTGGACAACATCTTTGTGTACCAGCCCCTGCCCTACGTCAAGAGTATGTACTATATGGATCTGGATCTGTACCGCTACTTCATCGGCCGCGCAGACCAGAGCGTGAACGAAAGCGTGATGATCGGCCGCGTGGATCAGCAGCTGCGGGTCACAAAGCACATGATCGACTGTCAGGATCTGGACGCGCTGAAAGACCAGAAGCGTCTGCGCGCCTACATGGTGCACTACCTCTCTGTGATGATGGCGGTCAGCGACATCTTCCTGCTGCTGGACGGCAGCGCCGAAGCACACGCCAAAAAGGCAGAGCTGTGGCAGTACCTCAAGGATCACGTCACCCCCGGCGTTTACCGCGCCGTACGCGTGAACCTTGGCGGCCTGACCGACCTGCGCTTCCCCGGCGGCGACAAGGTGGTCATTTCCACCTACCGCCAGCTGCGCAAGATCTTCAAGTTCAACTAAGGGCTTTTGCAAAACAGCACCAACAAAAAAAGAGATAGGTTTCCCCGAAAGGGGTTGCCTATCTCTTTTTGCTTTGATCTTATGTTTTCAGCCTTCTGCCCGATCGGTACGGTGAAGGCGGGCTATTTTCCTTATCAGGCACCCACGATCAGGCGCACGGCACCGTAGATGCCGGCATCGTTGCCAAGGCTGGCGGCCTTGATGGGAGTCTCCTTACAGGACTGGAAGGCGTACTCCTTGTAGTGGCGCACCAGCGGGTTGAACAGAATCTCCCCGGCGCGGGCCACGCCGCCGCCGATCATGAACATTTCGGGGTCGGTGGTGGCGGCAATGTTTGCCAGTGCCATGCCCAGCGTGGAGGCCATCTCGTCCACCTCACGGGCAGCCAGTGCATCCCCGGCGCGGGCGGCGTCGAACACATCCTTGGCTTCAAAGTCCTTGCCGCGCAGGGTGCAGGCGGTGTCCGGGTTTGCGTCCAGCAGCTTCTTCATGCAGCGCACAACGCCGGTGGCGCTGGAATACTGCTCCAGACAGCCGCGCTTGCCGCAGCCGCAGACGGCGGTCTCGTGGGGGTTGACGGTGATGTGGCCGATCTCGCCGCCGGCACCGTGAGCGCCGTCGATGACCTTGCCGTTCACGATGACGCCGCCGCCTACGCCGGTGCCCAGCGTGACCATGACGGCGCTGCGGCAGCCCTGTGCCGCGCCCATCCAGATCTCGCCCAGCGCAGCCACGTTGGCGTCGTTACCCACCAGCACCCGGATGCCGCCCAGCAGCTCGCTGAGTTCAATGGACACGTTGCGGTTGCCCCAGCCGCCAAGGTTTGCACACACGATGGGCACGATGCTGGAATCCAGCACCGGGCCGGGCACGCCCAGACCGACACCCTCGACCTCGTCTGCGGACAGACCCTTTTCCTGCATCTTCTGCTGCACGGCAGCAGCCAGATTTTCCAGAATGTGAGCACCATTATTGGAAGTATCGGTGCTTACCTCCCACTTTTCCAGCAGCTTGCCGCTGGTGGTGAACAGGCCGACCTTGGCAGTAGTGCCGCCCAGATCGATGCCAAATGCGTATTCCTTCATGTCATTTACCCCTTTGATGCGGATGCGCCGCATTTTTTATCAGTATTTTATAGTATACCATATTTTTCCGCAAAAGAGCAGTGCTGCGGCGGCATTTCGTGCAATCGGACTGAAATCCATGTAAAATTTTGGGCAGTTCCACAAGGAGATTCAGCGCACGGTGTTGGTCAGCGTGCCGATTCCCTCGATCTCGCACTGCACGGTGTCGCCCGGGTGCAAAAATTGCGGCGGGTCCATGCCCATGCCCACCCCGGCAGGGGTGCCGGTGGCAATGATGGTACCGGCTTTCAGGGTCATGCCCTGCGAAAGCTCGTGGATGACATGGTCGATATCAAAAATTTGCAGCTTGGTGTTGGAATCCTGCCGCAGTTTGCCGTTCACCCGGCTGCGGATGGGCAGCGCGGGCGGGTAGGTGTCGAATTCGTCGGCGGTGACGATGCAGGGCCCCATGGGGGTAAAGCCGTCCAGACTTTTGCCGAAATACCACTGCTTGTGGGCGGTCTGTACGTCCCGGGCAGAGACATCGTTCAGGATGGTGTAGCCGAACACATAGTCTTTGGTCTGCCCGGCGGGCACATCCTTGGCGTCCTTACCCAGCACCACCGCCAGCTCACACTCGTAGTCCAGCTTCTGCACAAGGTCGGTGTGTGCTTCGATGAAGCCGCCGTCCGGCACTGCCCGGGTGACCCGCTTGGAGAAGTAGATGGCGTCCTGATGCTGGGTGGCAAAGGCGTCCGCAGAATACTTTTCGGCCTCGTCCGAGTGTGCCATGTAGTTGATGCCCAGACAGACTACGTCCTGTGCAGGGCTGGGGATGGGGCTTTGCAGGGTGACGGCTTCCACCGGCAGCGCGGGGATGCCGCTGATGGCCAGCTGCAAACCGAACCGAACCTGCGGGGTGAGGAAGGGGATGGCATCAGACAGGGTCTCGTAGGAGAGCCCCAGCCAGCTCAGCGGCCAGACCTGTGTGCCGTCCTGCGAGAGGATGGCAGGGTCCTCCACACCGTCCGGCAGGCGGCAGGTGACAAAACGCATACAGTCCCCCTCCCCTCAGTGCCGGTAGGCGATGGCGCTGCGGATGCGGTCGGCTTCCGCTTCTCCCGCCAGCTGGCGCACCAGCTCCAGCGCAAAGGGGATGGCTCCGCCCAGACCGTAGCTGGTGGTGATGTTGCCATCCACGACCACCTCGGTGTCCAGCACATGGGCACCCGCCAGCTTGTCCTGAAATGCAGCGTGAGCGGTGGCGTTTTTGCCCTCCAGCAGACCCAGTGCCGCCAGCACGCTGGGTGCGGCGCAGATGGCGGCTACCTTTTTGCCTGCCTTTGCAAAGGCAACGCAGGTGTCGGTCACCGTCTTGTTGGCGGCAAGGTTCGGCGTGCCGGGAATGCCGCCGGGCAGCACCACCAGATCCACGTCGGAATAATCGACTTCCTCCGCCAGTGCATCGGCGGTGATGTGCACATTATGGCTGCTCAAAATCTCCCGGCTGCCGGAAGCGCTTGCCACCAGTACCTCCACCTTGGCGCGGCGGAGCAGGTCCACCACCAGCAGTGCCTCGCACTCCTCGGTGCCTTCCGCAAAAAATACAACAGCTTTTGCCATAAGAAAAACCTCCTGTTCAAATCTTAAAAAGAAAAGCCGCGTGCCGCAGCTTTGGGCAACAGCCCTTTTGGCGGTACGCGGCCTTTGGATCAGTCAGCGGACTTTTTTTCAGCTTCCAGCAGCGCACGCAGTACACTGTCGTCCGCGCTCAGCACCCGGCTGACCCGGCTGATGATGGCGCTGGACGCACCGGTCTTGTCCATGATCTCGGTGTAGATGCACTTGTCGGCCAACAGTTCGGCAATGTTGTAGCGCTGCTCCATTGCGCTGAGCTCCGAATAGCTGCACACGTCCTGTAGAAAACGATAGCATTCCTCCGGGGTCTTGAGCTGCAGAAAAGCCCGGTACAGTCCGGAGTTGCCGGTGGGATGATCTTTCGCCATGATAGTCTCCTTTTTTGCACAGAATGCCCGCAGACAGCGGCTTTATTACACTACATCAGTGTAGTACAAACGCGGATAAATTTCAATGGCTATTTTGTGATTTTTCGGAAATCAGCTCAGGGTGTGCTCATACACCAGCTCGTTGCGGGGCACGGAGCCGTTTTCCTGCTCGGCGGGGCGCAGCTCGCGGTAGCGCAGCGCCTTGAAGAACTGCTGCACCGGCAGCGCTTTGGCGTGGATGGTGCACCACACCCGGCCTTTGCCCTCGCCCTTGGCCAGCCGCTCACAGGTCTGCACGATGTCCCTGCCGATGGCTTTGCCGCGGTACTCCGGCTTGAGGTACAGGTGCATCAGATGCAGGGCGGTGTTCTCCATCTTCCACGCAAAGTAGCCGATGAGCTTGCCCCCCAGAAACACCAGAAAATAGTTCACATCGTTGTCGATGTCCTCTTCAATGGCGTCAGCGCTCTGCAGCTCCTCCACAAGGGTGTCCAGCTGCTTTGCGGGGTAGTAGCGTTTGTAGACCTCGTGCCACAGCTCGCTGGCAAGGTCGGCAGTGTTGTGGATGTATTTGGCCTTTGCGACCAGCTTGTAATCAGGCTTCATAAAACTCCTTATACTCTTACGATGTAATCCGGTTTGCGGGGCGCGGCGGGCTTGGGTTCGGCGGCGGGGTAGCCCAGAATGCAGTGGCCTACGCCGATCCAGTCCCCCTCGATGCCCCACTTTTTCAGCAGTGCCTTGCCCTCGGCGGAGTCGAACTCCTCCCGGGCACGATTGATCCAGCAGCTGCCCAGCCCCAGCGATGCGGCAGCCAGCATCAGGTTGCCCATGACAAGGCTGCCGTCCTGCACGGCGCAGTTTGCGTGGGCATCGGCCAGCACCACCAGAATGGTGGGTGCGCCGTACATGGGGTCGCTGTCGGCACCCATGACGGCGGCGTTCATCCGGGTCAGTTGGGCGCGGGTAGCGGCATCCTGCACGACCACGATCTTAGCGCTCTGGCGTCCCATAGCGCTGGCAGCGTAGGTGCCGGCCTCCAGCACGGCGTCAAGCTCTGCATCCGTGATCTGCCGGGGCTCGTAGGCGCGGCAACTGCGGCGGCTGCGAATGGTTTGTAAAGTCTCGTTAGTCATGAAAGATCCCCTCCTTAATAGTGGATGGCTTTATTGTACCACAACCTGCGCCGGAGTGCAAAGTGCCCGCCGGTAAAAAACATTGCTGGCTTCCGAAAACGTTTGCGCTGCAAAAACACGACAGAATGCACAAAAAACAAAAGAAAGATTATGGAAAAGCATTCTTGTTGCCAGCGGGCAAATCGGGTATAATAGGGCTACCATAGCGGAAAGGAGTTGTGCTCTATGGCAAAGGCATCGCAGGTCGTCATTATGGAAGGGGAATACTACATCATCAAGTCCCCCAACGGGAAGGTACTGGAAGTAAAGGATTTCAACACGGAGAACGGCGCCGGCATCCAGCTGTGGAGCTATGCGGGCCATCCGTGGCAGCAGTGGCAGTTTGTGGACGCGGGCGAGGGACGCTGGCGCATCCAGAACCGCTTTACCGGCAAGATGATCGATCTGGCACTTGGCGGCGTGGTGGAGGGCACATGGCTGCACCAGTGGAGCCGCACCAGCGGGCTGAGCCAGTGCTGGGCGCTGGAACCTACCCGCAGCGGACGCACCCGCATCCGCAATGTGCTGTCGGATAAGTACATCGACCTTGTGGGCATGAACACTGCCAACGGCGCGCAGGCGCAGATCTGGAACTATGTGGAGCGCATCGACCCCGACGCTGCCCAGGCCGGCAAGCGTGCCGGGGAAGCCAAAGACCCCCAGCCCACCCCCAGCCAGCGCAAGCACCAGAACGATCTGGTGCGCAAGCTGAACAGCGCAGGCAAGGGACGCACCGGACGCAAGGCATAACGAACAAAAGCGCATCCGCTGCTTTGTGGGCATCCGCAGCGGAGACACTTCCCAAAGGGCTGCTGCACAGCGTTTCATGCAGCAGCCCTTTCTTATGAAAAAAAGATACGCGTATGCCGCCGCGCAGCGGCGGCATACGGTAAGCATTCTCGACCTCTGGCGAAAAAACATCGGACAAAAAAGGAGAACTCCCCATGAACTTAGGCGCATTTATGGACCCGGAATTTCCCATCTTCAGCACCACCCTTTGCTATCTGGAGCGGGAGGACGCTTACCTGATGCTGCACCGCATCAAAAAGCAGGATGACTACAACCACGACAAATGGGTGGGTGTGGGCGGCAAATTTGAACGGTTTGAAAGCCCGGAGGACTGCCTTGTGCGGGAGGTGCGGGAGGAGACCGGCCTGACCCTGACGCGCTACCGCGCCCGGGGACTGCTGACCTTTGTGTTGGGCAATATGACCGAGTTCATCCATCTGTACACCGCCGACCGGTGGGAGGGCGAGATGATCCGGGGTGATGCCTGCGCCGAGGGCGAACTGCAGTGGGTGAAAAAGGCCGAGGTGCAAGCGCTGCCCATCTGGGAGGGAGACAAGCTCTTTTTCCGTCTGCTGGAGGAAGAGCATCCCTACTTTTCCCTCAAGCTGGTGTATGACGGCGATACCCTGAAGCAGGCCGTGCTGGACGGCAAACGCATCGTCTGAGCAAGCTGCAAAAAAGAACAAAAAGCATCGGCAGACTCCGCTGGTTTTCTGAGGTTCAGAAGCGGAAGCTGCCGATGCTTTTATTTATGTTCTTTGTTTGTGCGCGGTCATCCGCGCACGGCGTCCTTCATGCGTTTGACGTAGGCACCGATCTGCTCCGGTGCGGCAGTGCCGTACTGCTCCAGCAGCTTGATGATGGCCGAGCCGACGATGGCACCATCGGCGATGCCTGCCATCTTTGCGGCCTGCTCCGGGGTGGAGATGCCAAAACCGATGGCGCAGGGCGTCTTGGTGTTCTCCCGCACCACCTTTACAATGGCGGCAAGGTCGGTTTTGATCTCACTGCGGGTGCCGGTGACGCCAAGGCTGGACACGATATACAAAAAGCCCGGTCTTCTGCCGGAGGAGTGTAAAAGAAAAACGCCCCTGACAGAAGAAACCTTCTTCTGTCAAGGACGAATAAAGCTTGGCCTTTGATCCGCGGTGCCACCCTGACTTCATGGGAACGACCCCATGCACTTGGCGGGATGCCAACACATCCCCGGCAACTGACGTATGCCCTACGTTGCAGAATACTGTGCGGCAAAAGCACCGCAGTTTCCTGCACCCTCAGCGGTCCATTTCAGGAAAAAGCGACGCAAGGCCGCCTTTTCCTTGACGAACTGTTTCCGGTCTGCTTCTCAGCTGCGCAGGCTCTCTGTACAGGCATGGTTCGCCGTTATCTCCGCTTCAACGGTTTAGTGTATTGAATTTTCCTATATTAAAGCACGGATTTGGGATTTGTCAATACCAAATTTTGCTTTGGGGAAAATTTTACCTATGGCTGAGCCAATACCAGCCCGGATGCTCCTCGCTGCTTGTGATCTGATCCGGGTGCTCAAACAATATTGCATACTGCGCAATTTTTTCATCCGGTATGTCAGGGGCTTGCGCAAAGAACTTTCCGTTTTCAGCGGCGGGATTCTTTGCGCGGGCGGTATTATTATAATCGCTGTGAGAGCGGATGAGATATTTTGAATAACCAAAAGCCGGTTCGTTTATCTTGGGGGAAATTTCAGATGAATGTATTGATCTGTGATGATGAGTGGCGTGTTAAGGTACATGACTTTCAGGCACATCTCAATACACTTCAAGATCTTTTGCAAAATCAGGAATATGATGCGGCAGAGCAATATTTGAATTCTGTATCCAAGGAACAGACAGACCGATCGTTCCTCGTCAACTCTCACCATGCGATCTTGGATGCACTGTTCAATACGAAAGCAACGGAAGCGATCCAGAAGGGGATCGACATTGATTTCGAGCTGAACGATTTATCGGCTCTGCCTTTTGATGTATCGGATATGGTCGTCCTGTTTTCCAATCTGCTGGATAACGCCATTGAAGCCTGCGAAAAAATCGAGGGCGATCGGGTGATTCGGGTTTCTGCAGTGTTAAAACAAAGCTTTTTGTTTTCTGTTCGGAATACGACCCTTCCGGTCGAAATAAAAAATGATACGATCCAGACGACAAAACCGAATGCAAGTCTTCATGGATTCGGGCTTTCCAATATAAAACTTATTCTGAACAAGTATCACGCAGACTTTGTTATGGACTATGAGGATGGATGGTTTCAGTTTACCGGAGAGATCGAAGCGCAGGTGAGGAAGTAGTGTATTTGATATGGGAAACGTTCTGACCAACTTGCACTGCTTGCAGCGAATGCGAACGCCTTTTGAATTGCAAAATGATTTTTCAGTTGCTATACTGGGCTTACCAAAATTTTTTTCGGGAGGACGCCGCAGTGACTGTACAGACAATGCAAATCGGGAATAAACCTTGCCGTATTTACGGCAGGGCTAATGCAGAATACCTGCTGCTCCAAATGACCGGCGAACACGAGCTGCAAAGCATGGAAAGTGAGGTTACCGCTATTGCACAGAGTGCGCCCCACTTTCTGTTTGCGGCTATCCCGGTAGAAAGCTGGAACGATACACTATCTCCGTGGGAAGCCCCTGCTGTGTGGGGAAAGCAAGGGTTCGGCGGCAAGGCTGCGGACACGCTAAGCTTTCTGACTGAACAGGTCATTCCGACACTGAAACAACGGTTTCATCTCCCGGAAAACGTCAAAATCATTCTGGGTGGCTACTCGCTGGCCGGGTTGTTTGCGCTGTGGGCATCCACCCAGACTGATTTGTTCTACGGTGTCGCCGCCGCCTCGCCCTCTGTATGGTTTCCGGGCTGGATGGAGTTTGAACAGCAGCACCCGATGCAGGCACAGCACATTTATCTGAGCCTTGGCGACAAGGAAGAGCATACGAAAAACGCTGTCATGGCTGCGGTAGGTGATAACATCCGCACCCTGCACAGCCGACTTATAGAGCGTGGCGCAGACTGCACCCTTGAATGGAACAGCGGCGGGCATTTCAAAAACGCTGACCTGCGCACGGCAAAGGCATTTCGCTGGGCGATGGAGGAAAACCGATGAATATTTTGATCGATGCCGATGGTTGCCCTGTGGTGGATCTGACGTTGCAGATCGCAAAGCAATTCAGTGTTCCAGTCATCATCCTGTGCGACGCCTCTCACCAAATCGAGCGGGAAGGTGCGCAGACGCTGGTGTTCGATAAAGGGGCTGACAGCGTGGACTTTGCACTTGTCAACCGGGTAAAACCGGGGGATGTGGTCGTGACGCAGGACTACGGGCTGGCGAGTATGTGCCTTGCCAAATGCGCCCGGGTACTGAATCAAAATGGTCTGGAATACACCGCCGACAATATAGACGCTCTTATGCTGCGGCGTTATGAAAACAAAAAACTCCTTCGTGCCGGAAAGCACCCCAAGGGGAGCCCAAAACGGACGAAGGAGCAGGATGCCAGGTTTGCGGATACGCTCGAGAAGATCCTGAATTACAACCATTGATACATACTATTGGAAGTCTGGAGAAATCCAGTCTTCTTTTTTTATGAGAAAATTGTAACATTTTTTGCAATTTGGTTGCGTTTTGAGGGGGAGTGAATCGGCCCCGTCGTTCTTTCGGCTCGTTTTCTTGCATCTGCTTTCCCGAATCTGCTATACTGAAGCTACTTTTTTAATCGGAGGCTTTCATGACAACCCTTCTTCTCCTGCGCCATTCCATCCCGGAGCGCGGCGGTTCCAGCCCCGACCCCGGCCTTTCTGCCGAAGGTCTTCAGCGGGCCGCCGCAGTCTTTCAAAATGACGCTTTCCGCACGGTCTCGCTCGTCTGGTCGTCCCCTTCGCTGCGTGCGCTCCAGACCGCACAGCTGCTGGGGCTTCCCGTCCGGCAGGACACCCGCCTTGCCGAGCGCCGCACCGGCGATACGACCGGGCAGGACGCTTCGTTCTGGAAACGCCAATACGAAGACCCGGACTTCAAAAATCCGGACGGCGAGTCCTTCCGTGAGGTCAGCGCCCGGATGGCAGACTGCATCCACGAACTGCTGGATTCGCTCCCGGAGGGGCAGAACGCCCTTGTCGTCTCCCACGCCGCCGCTATTTGCAGCTACTTGCAGCGCTTTTGCACCGTTGAGGTGACCGACGCCGCACAGAAGCTCCGCCGGATTACATTTCAGGGCGAGGTTCTGTTGGATGGGCACTTTTGGGAGGCTGATGGATTTGTGCTGCACATCGAAAATCGCCGCCCTGTTCTCATCCGCACCATCTAGCCGCAAAAAAGGCACCAGCCTGAGCTGATGCCTTTTGTTGGCGGAGCATTGTCCACAGCACTCGAACCCAACACCTCTTCACGGGAAATCGTTTTGGAATCGTCCGTGAAGTTGAAATTGAGCACGACCCGGTCGTCAAAGACGTAGACCGAGTTGACAAAGGTATCAATGATCTGCCGCTGGTGTTCCGTGCTGCCCACGTCACCCTTGCGGAATTTTTCAAGCCAGAACCGAATCCACTCACGGGTCAGGACGGGCTTTTTCAGCTCTTCTTCCAGAATGCTGGTGTTCAGGGCTTCTTTCCGGGCTTCCAGCTCGTCCAGCCGCTGCTTGGTGGTCGGGGTCAGGATGCCCTGTTCAATGGCTTCCAGAAGGTTTGCCAGCCGCTTCTCTGTGTCCCGGAGCTGGTCTTTCAGGACAGGCAGCCGGGTGTTCTCCTTCTGCTGGGCTTCCATGACCAAATCTATCAGCCGTTCGATGATTTCATCGCTGAAGATCACCTTAATGGCGGTGTCCACCACGAACCGTTCCAGCGGCTCCTTGCGGATAGCCTTCAGGTCACAGTGCGCCTTGCCGTGGCGCTTGGCGTTGCCGCACTTGTAGTAATAGTAGGTGTTTCCCATGTGGCTGGTGCCGCTTTCGCCACCCATCAGGGTGCCGCACTTGCCACAGAACAGCTTAGTGGTCAGCAGATAGCTCACATCCTCTTTTGCAGGCCGACCGTGGGCGATCCTGTTCTGCTCGAAACGCTGCTGCACCCGGTCGAACAAATCCTGGTCAACAATAGCCGGAATGCCGCCCGGCGTCACAATGTCCTTGTAGCGGTATTCGCCGATGTAGCGGCGGTTGCGGAAGATCTGGAAGAAGCTGTTCTTTACGAACGGCTTCCCGGTGCGGGTACGCAGGCCGCGCTCATTCAGGGATGCTGCAATCTTCTCAGCCGGTTCGCCGTCGGCGTACCGGGTGAAGATCTCCTGCACGATGGGAGCCGTTTCCGGGTCGATATGGTACAGCCTGTCCTCCTTGCCAATGGTGAAGCCCAGCGGCACCACACCGCCGTTGTACTTGCACTGGAGGGCGTTTTCGCGCTCACCGCGCGCCACTTTCAGGGCGAGTTCGGCGGAATAGTATTCCGCCATGCCGATAAGCATACTCTCCACCATAATGCCTTCAGGCCCCTGCGAAATGGGTTCCATGGCAGACACCAGATGGACACCGTTCTTTTCCAGCTGGTACTTGTAGTTCACGGCATCGAATCGGTTCCGGGCAAAGCGGTCCAGCTTCCAGACCAGAACCACATCGAAGATTTTCTTTCCGCTGTCCTTAATCATCCGCTGGAAGTCCGGGCGGTCATCCGTTTTGGCAGAGTAGGCACGGTCGATGTAGGTGCCGACCACGGTGATACCGTTCTTCTCGGCGTAGTCCTTGCAGTCGCGCAGCTGTCCTTCAATGGACGCTTCGCGCTGGCTGTCGGAAGAATAGCGGGCGTAGATCACGGCGGTCATGGTTGCACCTCCTTGGCTGTGTGTCCTGCTTGCTCTTATCGTATCGAATCAAGCGCAGCTTGTCAACGATCTGCAAGCAGATTGAAAAATGAAATTTCATCTCTAACAGAATCTATATCAACCAAGGAAAATGAAATTCATGATTTAAGCCGGAAAAACAATGAGCTGTCAGAAGCTTATTGTAGGCTACAAAATCAATTACAGACTGTATCCTACGAGATGCAGGATTTAAAAAATGAGAATGAAACATTAGAATCAAATTGTGAAAAACACCTTGAAAGAAACAATCAGATAGATAATGAAAACAAGAAATTACAAGAGCAATTAAATGAGCTGAATTTAAAGTATAACAACCTGAATTCTACGTATAATGAGTTGTATTCAAAGCATGAGGAATCCATAAAGCAAAGCCATTCTGATGAAGAAATAAGAAACCTCGAAAAACAAATTCAGACAAACGAAGAGACGATTGCATCTCTGAATCAAACATTATCCATTAAAGAAGATGAATTAAGGAGAATCAAAGATGAGAAAAAGCATCTGGAAAAAGCATTAGAAGACGAAAGGGTTCAGATAATTTCGCAGAGTACAAAAATTTCCAAATACAATAATCTTAACAATATATTGTACGAAGAGAATAAACAACTCAAAAATAGAATAGATTCACTGGAAAATAGACTCAAGAATGACAATATTTCAAGCAAAGAAGAGTCAAACAAGCAAGAATCTTTAAGTTTGGATTCACAAGTCAATTTAGAAAGCAGTCAGAAAGAGGCTGATAAATCTAACTCTATCGAAGAAAGGCCTGCAAAAACTCCTATCCCGAAAAGTTATAGACCTGTAAAAAACAAAGAACAAGAAGCTTTTCAGCTAAGCGATGGAAATATTGTTGACTTTCCGGAAATAACAAACGATACGGACGACACCACATCAAGATCTATAAGATATGTTTACAACGACAAGGGAGAAATAATAGATGCAGACAATTTCTTTCGGATGAGCAGTGCGGAAGAGATTGCACATGTAAGCAGAATGTTGTCCGAAGCAGATATAAAAAGCAGTAAATATTGGACTTGTGGAATATGTAGAGCGAGAGTGAAGATAGCACACAGAAGATATGGGAACAACAAAGAATCTTTGTTCTTCATGCATGCGCAAAAAAATGTAAATTGCCCATGGACAATCATGTCTGACAAATCGAATGACAATCACTACGAAGGAATTGATATAGAAGAGCTCACAGAAGAAGAAATAAAAACAGCCTTAAGTTCCGATACAAATGTGCTCCGTAGAGATTTAAAACTGAAGATTATATCTCTCCTGAATTCAGAGAAGAGTAAAGCATTGGGAGTAACCGATGTGAATATGGACAAAATTATTCGCAGCAATTTTCCGTATATGAAATGGAGACGTCCTGACATATCTTTTAACTTCAAGGATAGAAAGGTGGTTATAGAACTTCAGAACAACAATGTAGACCTGGATACTATTGTCGATAAAGATATATTCTATAGAATCAATAATGTTCAGGTAATATGGGTGTTTGGAAATGGGAATGAAAGCAAATATGACTATATGAAGTTGTTCAACTATAAGAACACTCTTTTTGCCAATCATAGGAATGTGTTTGTACTTGACAAAGAAGCCTTGGAAGAGTCTATTTCCAGAGATGAACTCTTGTTGAAGTGTAACTGGCTGGACGAAGATAATAAGTGGAAGTTTACACTTGAAAACTCTAATACCAATGGTAAACTTATCATATTAGAGGAATTGACATTTGATGATGAATTTTGCAAGCCATATTATTTTAATGCGAATGAAGCTTATTTCACGAAGCATCCGGAAGCCTATACAGAATATATGGGTACACTCATTAGCCGTGAAGGATTGAAAAAATCTATTGAAGATAAATGGGTAAACAGTAATCTTTACCAGGATGCTCTCACCGAGATGAGAAAAACAGGTAAATACGCTGAGATTTCAAAATATGGAGATTTATGGGGATTCCGCTTTAATAACAAGTCGCTGATAAATCCGATATTTACCAGCGAGCCTAAATTACAGGACAATAGGTTCTATAAGGTAGCATTGAATAATAAATTGGGAATCGTAGATAAATATGGTATGAAGATTATTGATTGGGATAATGATTTTGACTACGATGACATTTACTATGATGATATAAATAACTGCATCATATTCACAAAAGATAGCAAAATGGGTGTTGCAGATAAATTAGGAAATGAAATAGTTCCTGCAACCTATGAATCTATAGAACCATGGGACAAGGGTATATTCAAAGTTCAAAAAGGCAACAGATATGGACTTATTGACCTGAATAACAATATCATTACAGATATAAAATACAATAAAATAGGAAAACTGGAGTCAGGCAGTGCCAAAGTAACCATTACCCACCCTACTCAATCATGGAGGCAACTTGAAAACGACATTGACAAAAAAGGTAAATTGATTTCAAAGTATTCTGACTTAAATGATGAGTATTGTCTGGTTCAAGAATTTGGGTTATTGGGAGTCTGCGATAAACTCAGGAATACTAAAATTCCATGTTTATATGATGAAATACAATTATGGGTAGATGATTTGGTTAGGGTAAAGAGTAATGGCAAATGGGGCGTAATAAATATATCTGACAACTCCATTCGCATACCTATTAAATACGATAGTATAGGAAATTTCATTCATGGCGTTGCCAATGTTACATTTGTTGGTACTAAAAGTTGTATAAACATCAGAGGCGAAGAAGTTATTGAGAAAAGTATCGAACTCCAAAATTCGCTGGCCAAGACACTTAAATCCGGCAAATGGGGAATTGAAGACAACAATGGTAATGAAATAGTAGCCCACATGTACGATGAAATTGGTTCTTTCAGAAGACGTTTAATCGGTATAATTAATAATCGTGTTGTGAAATTGGATGCATACTATGATTATCCTATACCAATGATAGGCAGATTAATGAACGAGGAAAATAATAAGTACATGATAAATATCGCAGGAGTTAGCAGTTACATATCTATCAGACAACTGATGAATATGAATCTAAACAGAACAGATGTATTTAATAATAATGATATTTGCGATAAATTAGGCTTTATGAATATTGATTTTATTAATGAACGATATGAACTTAGGTATATAAGTGAAAGTAATAAGTCAAAGCTTTTGAGTTTTGGTGACAAAAACTCGAATTTCACTTTAGGTGAGATTATAGAAGGCAAAATATCCAACATAAAAAAAACAAAAAAGAAATCTGGAGAGTACAGAATAGTTAGTGTTTTAGTAAAATTTCCAGACATCCGAGTTACTGTAGTAAAATCAAGTAACTTCAATACCTCAAATAAAAATATCAACGATTATAATATAAATGATTCCATAAGACTAAAAAAATTAGGATTCGATGATAATATTGATAGAACTATTTGGCAAGTATTATAAACTATTATCGTATTTTTGCTATATAGTATAGCAAAGATTCTGAAAGCCATGGACATCAGTAAAAAAGATATAATATCCTAGAATCCCTAAAATAGTCTTATATGAACATCAACATATATATAGGTGAAACCACAGAATACGACAAGAAGCAGGATGTGGAACGTCGTAAGGTTAAAAGCTGCCTAAAGAGTGTCAGCGCGTTTGCAAACGGGACAAGCGGCAGTCTGCTATTTGGTATTGCCGACGATGACACTCTTGTAGGATTGAAAGATGCGAAAGAAGATACTGAATTTATCAGTCAGAAGATAAAAGAACGCATCGCCCCTATGCCACACATCAGATTTATTGGTAGTGGATATAGCCGACACTGGGTAGTTGGAGAAAAAGAATCTGACCATGATAGAAAAACTAACGAAAGAATTAAAAGATAAAATAGCATCATTCGACATCTGTAAGCCATACGTCTGGCTACTTAAACTGTCGGAAGTAGATTTCAATGAACTTGAAGTCTGCCTGAATGATATTGCTTCTGTTAAAGGTTTTCCAGCTTTAGTCTCCCCTCAATTTGCCGTAGAAACCATAATCTATATAGCTGAATGGTATAAACGCAAGTATCAAAGAGGGAACAGTAATCCACTGGTGGAAAAGCTTAACCTTGAAGCCCTTTGGATTAATGCCGGCATTAACCAGAAACTTTATCTCTATCATGATGATAAAGGCGACAAGCGTTGGCTATATTCCATTTACGTGCTCGGTGGTCTTGCTATTAAACATGAACTTGGCAGAAATGACAACATGAGATTCCTGAAAGGATTGTGTCGGATCTACCACGGTGAAGACTATACACTGGAAAATCTGGATGAAGCATCAAGAGCTATTGCTTTCCGTGAAAGTATCAAACGCTGTCACTCACTATATGAGTATATGCAGAATATACTCAATGGCCAAATGCCATTCGACGATGAGGATTTGAAAAATGCTGCATCTGATGTCAATCTCTTTGTAGCCGTTCTGAAAACTGCTAATGACGAGATTCTGAAAGTGAAGTTCCGTTTTGAATGGGTCGTCACTTTTTCACCTGATTACACGTTTATGTCCAGACGACTTAATGTCTTGCTGAAACCTGAAGAAGTTGGCGGTGGTTTACACCAGTATCTACGATATGACAGGGTTCATCTTTGGGGCGTGCCTCATCCTGAAACCCAGAGACACCTTTACGTCTATATTAGATTCTGTTACAATGAGAAAATTATTAAGCCATCAACCATTGATAAGCCGATTATCACCTATTTGAATCATGGCTTGAACGATTTCGTGGCCTTTGGTGTGGAAAAAGGCGTACAGGTGAAGCATATTCCGGCTACTCGCTTCAACAAGATAGAAATCATAGTAAAAGATGATGATGGCAATGAATATCTGGTACAATCGGTCGATGCTATGGAATACATTCAGCTATGGAGATCTGATAGTATCTATAACACATGGACATCAACGCAGAATGCGCAGAGAGAAACAGCGTTACTCTTCACCCATCCCTGCAAATTGAAAGATGCAACCATTGCCAATGAAGTGTACAGTATGCCGTTCAATGACAGCCGGTTTGGTATCAGTGAAATATGGAACTGGATTTATATATACGATTCTGTTACTTTCTATACCCCCACAGGACGGGAAATATGTCTGTATAACAGAATAGGTTATGACCAAATTACTACAAGACTGTACTCCAACACGATTCACTACATTAATGGGGGCATGGTAAATCATTATTTCATAGATGATCCTGACATTAGCGAAGAACCTGACATAGAAAAACTTCCTCTTATTTTTGGTAAGGAAGACATCATTGTGCGACATTTTGCGACCAAAGACGACATCCTGAATGCCAGGCCGGAAAACGTTACTACTGCAGATTTAATAGAATATAAACAGCCAAACGGAAGATTTACAGAATGGACATCAGTTAGCGTGCCTTCTTATGGAGTAGCCATACTTAGAATTACAGTGAAGGGTAAACTGTTTCTTATTACTGTAGCTTATCTTCCAGAACTTGAAAAAAACAATCCGATAGTACGCGACTTCGATTACACATCTGTACGCTATCGCACTATGAACGGAGAAGAAGCAACCTATCAGGACAATATCCCTTTGGATAGTAAGGTATTGGCTCCGACAATACCTATCCAATACGGTGAGGAAGAAAGTTTCTTTATAGTAGATATATATCGCCCTACCCTCTTAAAGGAAGTCTTGCTTGACGGCAACATCATACAGTATCTGAAAGAAGATGAGACTCTGGACTTACCTTACATTTATAAGGATAGAACACAAGTCAATGATTTCAGTCGCAAAGGCTATCAGGCTTATCAATGCAATAATATCGGTAATATCTACACAGAGGATTTCATAAATATCTCTGGTAATCCAAGTATCGGGGAAGCAGCTATGAATGCATGGCGTATGGACAGACGTTTCATGGGAAATTTGCTTGATGCGGTGGCTCCAGACTGTCTTGTGGTATGTTTCGGCAATTCACAAGCTAATAGTTCTTGGGATGGAGAAAATGCTCTGTTCTGGAATTATGATGTCCGGACAGATCCTGAACCTATCGATCCTGATAATGAAGCAGACTCAAAAGATGTAGGCTTGATATTCCAGGACATTCGACATTCTAATAATTTGTCCTGCAATCTTGGATCGGACATCGACGACCCGTGGGCTTGGGACGATATAGAAGAGTCCGTACTGAAATGTTTCGAAGTAGCCAACGCCTATGGTATCTATTTCTTCCTAATGAAACCACTGAGAGACTTGGATACTGACAAGATACCCGAAGAAATATATAAGCCCCTTCTTGAAAAAAGAGGTGGCCATCTGAACCGTGATGATAAATTGGGATTAATCAGGCTGAGTGATGAATTAGGCTTTGAATGGCCAGAATTTGATATTTTTGTTGACACCGAATAACATATAGAACAGATATGAATTTCTCCGAATTATATAATAGTAACCGCAAGGCGGTAGAAAGAGCACTCGTAGCCATGTGGTGTGGCGAGTCGAATAATGAAAGTCAGCGTTCTTACATCAAGCAGATAAAGGCACTTATCAGTGACTTGTTTGCTCCCAAGAATGCAGTGCCTGTAGTTCAATGTATGAACTCCTATATACCTGTTTCACCTGATAAGGTTGAAAAAGCCAAGTCCTTGGTAGGTAAACTTTGGACAAAGCCATATCCACCATACGAACATCAGTATAAATGCTGGGATGTATTGCTGAACCAACATACTGCCGACAACAAGCCAAAATCAATCGTTGTAACGACAGGAACCGGCTCTGGTAAAACCGAATGTTTTATGATGCCTTTGGTTCACGACCTTTCTCTGCATGCGCAACCGGGAATGATTCAGGCTCTCTTTCTCTATCCACTGAATGCTCTTATGGAGGACCAGAAAGAACGCCTGGAGGAATTATTGACAAGTGCTGAAGAAACTACAGGTACCAGGCTTACCTACACAGTGTACAATGGTGATCTTCCTGAAATGGAACCTAAAAGTACAGACACATCTGATGATGCAAATAAGTTGCGTAAACGGATTGAACAGATTACAGGTGGAATATATGAATTTGTTCAGACCGACCCTAATGAGAAGGGACATTTTGAACTGAAGAATGCTAAATATTCCCATATGGTATATACCCGTAAGGATGTGCGGAATAATCCTCCGCATATTGTTCTGACAAACCCTACCATGCTGGAGTACATCCTGCTACGTGGAAGTGACGCAAATCTTATTGTGGCTGGAAGAAATAGTCTCAGATGGATCGCCATTGATGAAACACACTCTTATACAGGGGCCGGCGCAGCCGAGTTGGCCATGCTCCTGCGTCGTGTGCTGCTTGCCTTTAAAGTTGATGCGCAGGACATACGGTTTGCGACATCATCAGCAACTTTCGGCAATGGAGAAGATAAGGAAAAAGACGAACGCGAATTGAAAGAGTTCATAGCCGGAATTACAGGAATAAACGCAGACCAGGTAGAAGCTGTGGGTGGTAGCCGTATTGGTGAGAC
>OHEX01000503.1_pt1 | contig 19183 bp, 13 predicted proteins | sample 1567361 | NCBI WGS metagenome assembly OHEX01 (sample SAMEA3879585, study PRJEB24766) | human gut metagenome | biome: human-associated habitat; feature: feces | place: USA | collected 1985/1987 | reverse complement strand
TTTCCCCTTATTTCAAAGCCATGCTCCCGGCAGTTTCTGACCCAGCCCAAACCGTCCGTGTTATGGCCAATTAGTTTGCCATTTTCATTTACTGCAAGCGTCCCGCCATTGGTAACTTTGATCACAGCCTCATCAGCATCTGCTGCAACACCTGTCAACGTAAGATTATTTACTTTTGAAATATCTAAAGTGCCTTTATCGACCGCGGCGCTGCCTTGATAAGTAATATTACCAGCTAATTTTATAAGTCCACCATTTATTGCAGAGATATTACCAGTTAAACTGCCACCATCTGCAAAATTAATATCTATGCTACCACCATCATTACCCTTATCTTTTCCTGCAATTAAGTTAGCTTCTATACTTGATCCTGCGGCACCTTTAATATTAACTTCACTCTTATCAGCTGCATTAATTTCAGCACCTTTGATAATAACTTTTGCAGTGTCTACAGCATCTTGATTGATATTGATATGAATTGAAGAATCACCTTTAATCTGCATATCAGTATTATAACTCTCAATAATGCCATTAATAACTACCGTATCTTTACCATGAATATTGATTTCACCCTTACCATTACCTGAAAGTGCCCATTGTTTTTCATGATCTTCGGCATCAGATGTAATCTCTATATTATTTCCATAAACATTTACTACGCCTTCACCAAAAAGATTTCTTGCATAAACAGCTGCGCTACTGCCACTCGTTACCAATGTGATATTATCAGCAAACATACCTTCACTTCCAATGTTCACTATTCCATCTTGACCAGTAACAGCAGCTTCAGTTCCCTTTAAATAAACATCCCCACTGGTATTAACATTGACTACCGGATATCCACCGGAAATAGCAGCCTCATCTTTATATTTATCTCTACGTGCCTGTATAGCCGCAGCCGAACCAGTCGCAGCAGCATCTGCATAAATAGAAGCTCCGCTAATAGTAGTAGTCAAGTCATCTTTAGTATGTGTAAAATTACCGGCTAATCCAACTACAGTCCGACGGCCGCCTTCACCGCCAACCCATATAGTTCCACCGCTATTCGTCGTCCAGGTATAGCCTCCAGTTCCAAAATCAACTATAGACTTACTTCCATTAGCATTATCAACAACTTTACTTTCTCCAGCCGTCTTCTCATAATCAGCAGCCCAGACGTCCCCCCCTGATATACAAACGTTGATTACCCCTGCTGCCAGCAACGAACACATCACTCTCTTAGTTAGTTCTTTCTGTCTGACCGACATCGACATACTCATCAACCTCTTTCCTTATTATTCAGCTTATTTTAATAAACAAATATGTTCTTTTGCTTGCGTTGCATTTTTTAACGCAAAGAACATATTCTGTTTTAAATAATTCTAGCATATTTGTACCCCCCCCCGCAAGACACAACCACACTTTTCTTATAACTTTCTTTTCGTTTTTGCTCTTACTTATACAAAATTCTTATTTTCTAAAACGACAATAGCAAAAAGGCTGATAAAATTTCTATCAGCCTTTTTGATTTATCAAATTACATTTGTTTTCCCTGCGATTCACTGCTTGCTTCTATTAACAGTTCATCAATATTGCAGCCCAGCAATTTACGCAGGCTCAGCAATAAACGCAGACTTGGCGACAGGCGTCCGTTCTCTACGTTGCACAAATGCGACTGCGAGATGCCGATCTGTCTGGCAAGGTCAGACTGGCTTATCTCCGCGCGCAGTCTGTGTATCTTGATTTCCATACCCAGTTTTTTATAATCTATTTTTTCCATGTTCTTCCTCCGCTTTCAGCGGTTCTAAACAGCACGGCAGTAACTTTCAGGAAGCGTCGCCGCAGTGCCTGCCAACCGATCTCTCACTGCTTTAGAAGTTGTACCGGAAGCCTATATTAGCGCCCCAGTTCTTGGTAACATCGCCGCCGAAGCTGCGTTCTACGTCGCCATACAGCTCACAGTTTTTACCTAAAGCTATATTGCCGCCAATACCTACTTCCAGCCAGGTATCACCGTAGCTTTTATCCGCCTGATAGCTTTCCCCATTGGCTGCCAGCATCGTCACGCTGCTGTCGCCGCTGAACTCGTGCAGCACAGAAGCTTTGACATAAGCGTCGCCTTTGTCAAAAGCTTTGCCAGCCACGATGCCCAAACGTCCGATCAGGCTGTTGATATCGTCGTAGGCAACTCTTACGCCTTTGGCGCTCACATAGTCGTAACCATCGATGCGGCCAAAGGTCAGCTGCGCCTGCGGCTCAAAATAGACGTTGTTGCCGCCGTCAAAGCGTTTGGTATATTCTACACCGATCGAAGTAGCATCAGTCGAATAATCACCGTTATCGCTGTATTTACCATAGATATCCATATCGCCGTAAATGCGGCCGCGTTTGATAACGATGTCCAAAGCGCTGTTGTCTTTGCCCTGCAAAGTTCCATACAGGCTCACAGCGCCGATCTTGTTTTTGCCGCTGCCACTGGTGTAGTCCAAACTGCCATCGCTGTATTCATAGGCAGCGCCCACACGCCAGTCACCGACTTGGACGTCATAGCCCAGTTGATAGGTTTTGTATTTATTGGTAAATTCGTCGCCGCCCAGCTTGCCACCAAACATTCTGGCCCAGACGCCGCTGTCAGCGCCATTTTGCAGTTCGCCCAAACGCTGTCGCAGAGTGCCGTTGCCGTCGATCCAGGCCGTATAGGCGACCTGGTCAGTGTTGGCCAGCTCTAAAACAGCATTGCTGATCCTGCTTTTAGCGTTGGCGACATACCATTGGATTTTGCCGTCGTCGCCGACCTTACTTTGCAAGTCGGCGGAATATTCGTACAGACCGTGGCCGAATAATTCACCGACAGTGAATTTAGTTTCGGCATTTGCTGTACTGAACAGCGCCGTATCACTTGCTGCCAACTGCTTTAAGGCTTCAGTGTTTTCTACATTCAGGTTGACAGTATGATTACCGTTTTCAGAACTGGTATTGACGAGCAGTGCGTCGTGGCCGTCTTTGTTGACGTCCATGATAAATTCAGCCCCCGACCCTTTCAGGTTCTCGACCGACAAAGTACTGTTAGCACCTTTGTCGCCGCTCATATCGATAACCGTGCCTTTACCGACAGTCAGGTCATCGACCTGGGAATCGCCGGTCATCTGCCATTTTGACCCGGCGGCAAACGCCAAGTTGAGCTTACTGTTAGCATTATTATCTTTCTTACTGCTGCCGGAAAGGAAGGAATCGGCCGTATTCAAAAAGACGTTGAGCTTACCGGCATTTTGAACAGAAAGGTCGCCGATCAGCTGCACTGCGTCCGTAGTGGTTTTACTGGTCGTGATCGTACTGCCGTCGTCAGCTTTCAAAGCGTACGCCGTACCGTTGACAGCGTCAGCATTAACTTTTAAACCTTCATTAAATGTAACAGTCACATTGTTTTCATGGCTGTAGACGCCATAGGCGTTGCCGCTTGCCGCAGTGGCGGTGACGACGGCATCGCCAAATGTACCGGATGAGCCTGACGGGCCGCCGATCTCGATTCCATAAGCGCCAGTTTTACCAACTGCTTCCACGTTCACCGTACCGTCGCCCATATCGACACTACTGGAGCCATAACACGGGTTATTATATTCATCACCAATACCTGTAAAAACATATATACCTTTGGCTGTGCCTTCAGTAGCCGTGGCCTTGATCGTATTTACTCCGCTACTTTTAAAACTGTTACTATCATAGTAACGTGCGTTTCCACACATCTGCATACCGATCGCTTTATCTTCTGCCGCCACATCGATGTCCAACGCTTGCCCGATCTCTATATCAAAACTACTCCCGATATCAAAACCATAGGCCTCAGTTTTGCCGGCTGCCGTGATATTGGCATCCTCCGAAAACAATAGACTATTTATGTCATTACCATCAGAAACAGCAACTGTCCTGACACCAAAGGCAACGCCGTTAACTGCTTCTGCCTTGATAACCAGCTTCTTATTCTCAGTACCCGCATATGGCTTGACAAATGTATCACCATTGTTATGATACCAAACCTTGCCATAAGTATTATGATTACCTCCAGCCGTTTCTATATACATACCGCCGGCTTCATTGAGGCTTTTAACCGCAATATTTACTTCCTCAAAAGCAAAATCCGTATTGGGATTAGGTTTCGTATAATAACCATAAGCCTTCTCGGTAGCCGTATTTTCATTATTTTGGTTAATATCTATCTGCAGCTTCCCGCCCAGAAGGACGGTATCACCATATCCATCTTCAACAAAAATGCCGTATGCGTCACCAATTTTGGTATCGATCGTAATATGGGAATCTTTTCCCAAGATCATATCGCCGACATTTTCATAGATGCCATATTTATTGCCACTGCCGGCAGCAGCAGTGCTGTCGATGGTGACATTAAATCCATCTGCTGCCATAATCTTGCCCCCATATATATCCAGGCCAGTATAACTATGGGTCGAAGCATTAGAAGCATCATCTGTAATCGCAATATCTATTTTTCCATTGACCTTTAATTGTTTATTAACACCTGCCATATGCAGATAAATACCATTAAAACTGTCGTCACTATTATTTTTATCAATAATTACATTATCATAAGTTTCCCACTGAGTAACATTACCTGTATTTCCTACCTCTAACGTCTGATCACTGTTATAATCCTGCGCCCAGGCGGAATTGTCCCCCCCGATTATGCAAACGTACGCCATGCTTGTCAACACCAGCGTTTGCAGTACTTTCTTTTGTAATTTTCTGCTTTCCCACTTCTTATAACTCTGCATCTACTCATCTCCCAAATTTTTTTATAAACGTTACAAAGAAATCCCCCAATTTGCATGAGGGATTTACTTTATAAACTTTTCAAGCTGCCTTGCATTACTTAGAAGCTGTAACGGAAACCAACGTTGATGCCCCAGTTTTTGGTCACATCGCCGCCACTGATGCGTTCTACATCAAAATACATGCTGGAATCTTTGTTAAATTTATGATTGACGCCGATACCGTATTCGATCGCCGTGCCGCCAATGCTATCGCTGTAGCTGGCAGTTCTGCCGTCAGCGCTGACTTTGGTATTGATGTCGCCGTCAAAGTCATGCAGCACTGCTGCTTTTAAATAGACGTTGCTGGCTTCGGCAAAGGTTCTGCCCAGCAGGAAGCCGCCGCGCAGCACGATACTGTTCATGGCGTCGTTAGTAACGCTCATGGTATTGTCACGGGTAGTGACAGTGTAATCATCGCCGCCCAGATGCACGTAGCTGGCGCGTACCATTGGCTCTACGAACCAGCCGTCGTTCAAGTCCTGACGGTAGCCGTATTCCACAGCAAAGCTCATGGCCGTGCTGCTAAAATCGCCGTCCAGCTTCTGGGCGATGGTGCCGCCGTAAGCGCTGGTCTCGTTATCGACTTTGCCGACTTTGGCAATGATATCTACATGATGGCCTTTGTCGCCCGTCCAGGTGCCGTACAAAGCTCCTGCCGCGGTCTTGATTTCGCCGTCGCCGTTAGTCAAAGTAGTATCGCCTTTGGCATACTGCCCAGCTAGGCCGATACGCCAGTTGTTGCCGATCTCATGGTCGTAGCCGGCTGCAAAGCCGTTGTATTTAAAGTCGTTGTCGCCTTTAAGACCGTCCACTTTGATCTTGCCGCCCACATATTTAGCCCAGACACCGTCGTTGTCGTCAGCGCTGTTGCGTACATCTCCCAGACGTTCCATCAGAGTTTCGTCTGCGCCGAACAATGTCACTGCCGCGCCGGCTGCGATCTTGTTGGCGTCCTGTGCTGCTGTTTGAGCAGAGGATTGTTCGCAAGCTTTAGTGGTGATATTAGTCAGGTTCAGGTTGCCATCAGCACCAACTTCTGCTTTGCCCTCATATTCGTAAGCCCAGATGCCGTTATCATATTTCATTTCTTTGATGTTATAAGTTCCTGTCGCATCGGCATTTTGGATAAGGCTCACATCATTCTGCAAATGACCTTTGTTCTCCGCACCAGCGGTATTTTTATAGCCGTTGCGCATGCCCTGGTCAAACACTGTAATGTCATAAGTACCGCTGCCGGTAGCAGTATTTGTAGAAACGATCTTATCGTTGCCTGCCGACTGGCCGTAGACGCCGTTAGCGTTGGTACGCATAAACAGCTCATTCGTGCCGCTGGCAGACAATTTATCAGTAGTGATAGTGCGATAATCAGCAGTGTTGTATTTATCTGCCTGATTATTATCGTCGTAGAAGTAAACAGTACTGGTTTTCATAGTAGTAGTATCAGCAACCGTCAAAGTTGATAGGTTATCTGTCAGGTTCATGATCGTGCCAGTGATATTCATGGCACCCTTACTGCTGCCACCCATTCCCTCAGTACTATTAACTGTAGTATTGGATTTCAGATTTAAAGTACTTTCCTTTGGATTTTCATAATGAGCAACAACTTCCACATCGCCGTTCAACGTAATGTCGCTGTCTTTAGCATCAAAGGTGACCGTGCTGTCATAGATCCACAGTGAACGTTCTTTCTGAAACTTTGTTCCATTCCCGCCGAGAGCGGTCACGGTAATGCCGCCTGCATCACTGACGAACGTCAGGTCATTGCTGTTACCTTCGATGCCCTGAGCCCCCTGCCACGTGCCGCTATCGGCAGTAGCCTTGATATCGATAGCTCCTGTCGTATGTACTCCAACAGTTGTATTATAAACTTGCATCCCTTGAGCAAAATTCTTTGCTTCACCTTTAGCAGCTGCTGCTTCAATGCTCAAATCACCAGCAACATCAATAAACATTGAACTTTCATTCAATTTAAACGCTTTAGCCTCGCTGGTAGTATTTGTCTTACTGGCATCGTAAGTATATTCAACTCCATCGATCGTCTCTTTTCTGTCTATATCGCCAATGGCGTTTGCAGTAACGTTTAAATTACCCTTAATCTGATAAACATCAGCAGAATTTTCAGAGCTGATTACTGCTATGGCAGTATTCGTTCCGGCACCGTCTTGTGCCAAAGCACTGATCGCCAGATCAGCATCGGAGAGCACGTTCACTGTACTGCCAACAGTTTCCAGTGCTGTAGCAATTGCAGAAGAGCCATTAAAAGATTGTTCTATAGCCGCGTGCAGAGTAGACCCAGTGCCGCTAGTACCGCCAGCGCCACCGGTTGTACCGTTGATATCAGTTGCAGGATCAGCATCTGTGCCAGGTGCGCCATCAGTCTTATCTGTACCACTGGCCTCGATCTTACCTACGCCGTTACCGGCTGTAGCCGTAGCTTTGATAGCTGTAACATTCAGGTTCACCAGTGAGCCGTCGCTGAAGGACAGGCCCATGCTAGTCGCACTGCCACCATTGCTGCTGGTTCCGTTGGTACCAGCAGCACCACCGGCACCGCCCTGACCACCAGTACCACCCTGGCCGCCTTTAGCATCATTAGCTTCTGTTCTTGTACTTTCACTAACTGTAGTTTTTTGATCTGTCACATTAGTACCATGATCTGTAACACCACTGATCGCAACCCAGCCATATACCGGTTGACTAGTTATCGGATCAGTACCTGTCTGTTGATATCTATATGTTTGGTCAGTTTGTCCCACTATATTCTGATTGCCGGAAACGATATAATCAGAGCCGGCCTGTCCACCCTGGCCGCCATTACCGCCATTACCGCCAACACCGCCGTCGCCGCCGTTTCCTCCCAATCCTCCTTTAGCACCGTTGCCGCCGGTAGCCGCAACTTCCACAGCCCCCAGCTGCACATCCATCTTGATACCGCTGCCAGTAAAGCCAACAGCTTTAGCAAAACCGCCGCTGCCGCCGTTACCGCCATTGGCAGTGACCGTACTACCGCCGGAGATGGTGACGCCGCCGTTACTGGTGATGCCGTCGCCGCCGGAGTTGCCGTTGCCGCCATTGGCTTCGACCGTACCGCCGGAGATGGTGACGCTCTTAGTGCTGATGATGCCGCGGCCGCCGGAGCCGTCTTCGCCGCTGCCGCCTTTGGCAGTGACCGTACCACCGGAGATGGTGAGGTCTTTGCTGGAGATGCCGTCGCCGCCGTTTTCGCCGCTGCCGCCTTGGGCCGTCAGGCTGTCAGTTTCGCCGCCGGAGATGGTGAGGCTGCCGCTGCTGGAGATGCCGCTGCCGCCGTTACCACCGGTGAGAGAGTTGTCGCCCTTCAGGGTCAGCGTCACGTCGCCTTTCGAAGTGAGGGCGGAACCGGAGTCGGCCTTGATGTTCACATTGTCCAGCGTGACCTCGACCTTATGGTCCTCGGCCTCGATGGTCACGGTGTTGGAAGAAGCTTTGTCCTTGTTCTGATTTGTGATGATGGTGTTGGTGTCCTCCACATCCTTCTTATCCCCCTGTGAGACCGTGTTTTTCCCTTCGGTCCCACTTGCCTTCACGGTGATGTCACCATTCTCGATGTACCATGTCTCGGCAAAAGCCGGGGCGGTAAGGGTGATGAGCATTGCGGCAGTCAGGACAAACGCTGCTGCCCGCTGGGAGGCCGGACGGGGTGAATCGATCCCCTCCGTATGGAGAGGGCGACCCAGAACACGCATCGCAAGCTTACGATAAGACAGCATACAAAAACCTCCTTTGAACGGTGAAAAAAATGGTGAGACCGTAGAATATCAGGTTACTTTGAATATACCACATCTGCGGGGAAAAAATCAACAAAACCTGCGCGAATCGCCCTGTTTCCTGCGTGAATGGAGAAAAACCGTCAGATTTTGGCTCTGACAAAGAGACAGTTTATCGCTGCGTGGCGGCTCTCGGGAGACGGGCTTGCCCTCTCAGTCTCGCTCCGCTCGCCAGCTCTCCCAGAGGGAGAGCCTTTGGCAGGCCGGTCAGGCCCACGCGGGACGAGCAAAGTTTGATTTTATCGGAAACAGTAGTGCCCTGCTACAGAGATTCACAGCAGCTTGACAAGGGATATTGTCCCGAAGCTGCTGCCCTCTGTAGCAGGGCACTGCTGTTTTCGGATAGAGTAAACTTTGCTTGCCCCGCGCGGGCCTGACCGACACGCCAGAGGCTCCCCCTCTGGGGGAGCTGTCACGCCTGCGGCGTGACTGAGAGGGCTATTCGGAGTAGTGCGCCAAAAACTGCTTGGTGCGCTCCTCCTGGGGGTGGTCGATGAGCTGGCGGGCCGGGCCTTCCTCCACCACGACGCCGCCGTCCATGAATAGGATGCGGTCGGCCACGTCGCGGGCGAAGTGCATCTCATGGGTGACGATGAGCATGGTCTTACCCTGCTTTGCCAGATCCAGCATAACATCCAGCACCTCTCGTACCATCTCCGGATCCAGTGCTGCCGTTACCTCATCGAATAAGAGAATCTCCGGATGCATACAGAGTGCTCTTACAATGGCTACTCTCTGCTTCTGTCCACCGGACAGCTGTCTGGGATAGCTCTTCGCCTTATCAGCCAGACCTACGCGCGCTAACAGCTCCATAGCTTCTTTTCGCACTTCTGCCTTATCACGCTTCTGTACTTTCACAGGTGCCAGCGTAATATTGTCGATCACCGTCAGATGCGGGAACAGTTCATAGCTCTGGAATACCATGCCGATCTTCTGCCGCAGGGTGGTGATATTTTTGCTGCCCTTACGGATATCCATTCCCTGCAGTTTTATCGTGCCACCCTGAATGGGCTCCAGTGCATTAATGCATCGAAGCAGGGTACTCTTACCGCAGCCGCTGGGACCTACCACTACCAGTACGTCTCCTTTTTTCACTTCCAGATGGATTCCATCGAGAATCTTCTGTCCTTCGTATTCTTTTGTCAGGTTCTCTATTTTCAACAATGTCTCTGCCATGTCTTCACTCCATTCTCATTCCAGCCCTGATCCATCCTTAATTCCATTTCTTTTCCAGAGCCCTCGCCAGTACACTGAAGGGCCAGCAGGCAAAGAAATACAAAACGAATACTACAAGGAATACTCCAAAAGCAGCATTTGGACTGCTCATACGATTCGCCTCAATGATCTGCTGCGCTACTTTTAACATCTCCACTACGCCGATCATCAGTACCAGACTGGTAGTCTTGATCATACGGGTGATCAGGTTAATAGACAATGGGATCAGTCGCCGCACAGTCTGGGGAATGATGATGTACAGATATGTCTGTATCTTACTAAGTCCCAGCGCCTCACTGCTTTCATACTGATGCTTCGGGATGCTGATCAGCGCTCCGCGCACCAGATCTCCCATCTCCGCGGTTCCCCACAGGACGAATACGATCACGGATGCCACCTCACCGGATAAGTTCCATCCCAGTGCTCTGGTGGAACCGAAATATACGATGAACAATAATACCAGCTGCGGCATGATACGTATGAATTCCAGATAGACACGAAAAAAAGCTTTTACCACTTTATTTTTTACCGTCATCAGTGCCCCCACCAGGATACCCAGAGGCATACTGATCAGAATGGATACGATACTGATCTTCATGGCTACCCACAAACCCTGCAGCAGGCGGAGCATGTTCGTGCCTTTGAATAATACATCAATCCCCAAATCCGGCATAACGCATCCTCCTCTCCACCAGTGATCCTATGACCGATACCGGCAGCAGGATCAGCAGATAAAATACTACCAGGAGGAACAGGCTCTCCGTAGTCTTATAATAGAGACCGATCAGGTCTTTGGCGGTGAACATCAGGTCCATCAGACTGATGGCGCTGAACACACTGGTCTCTTTTAACAGGAAAATGATATTTGCCACAAATGCGGGAATACTGGTGGACATTGCCTGGGGCAGGATCACATATCCCAACACCTGTCGGGAATTCATTCCCAGACTGATGGCACTTTCTCTCTGAATGGGTTCTACGGATTCCAGACCGCTGCGGAAGCTTTCTGCCATATAGCTGCCGCCTAAAAATGCCAGACCGACTACACCGCACAGCTCCGCCGACATCCGGATCCCGATCTTCGGGAAGCCGTAATAGATAAAAAACAGCTGCACCAGAAGCGGTGTGTTACGGCTCAGTTCCACGTAGACTGTCACGATCCACCGCAGCACCGGCACTTTATAGTATTGAACCGCTGCACAGATGAGCCCCACCAGAATCGCAAACAGGATGCCAACGATACCTATTTTCACGGTCAGAAGTGCTGCCTTTTCGTACATGGGCAGATATTTTTCAATAAATTCCCAGTTCATGTATCTATGTCCTTTCCGGTAAAGTTCAAAATAATCTTTTAGATTATATCAAATGTATTTCTCAGATGCAAGAAAAGACTGCGGCGGCAGCTTACGTGCCCCGCAGTCCCCTCTATATCATCTTATTCCCATCGTACCTTACTGTGCGTTTACTTTGCCGCCCTCTACTACCAGGCTGTCCTCATAGTCCAGACCATAGGTGTCTGCCAGAGTTGCTTCGTAATCTGCATGGAAAAAGTTCTCCTCACCCAAAGCTACGATCTCATCATTGATCCAGTCAAGCAGTGTGGTGTTGCCCTTGGAAACAGCGGGAGCAATGGTGTCTGCACTGCCCAGGGAAGGAATACCTACGGTATAGCCTTCATTCTGCAGAGCAAATGCGATGACCTCAGTGTTGTCGTTTGCCCATGCTACGGAAGTACCGTTTTCAAAAGCTTCCTTAGCGGTTGCATAGGAATCGAACTTCTGTAAAGGAATGTCCGGATAATTAGCAATCAGATAGGTCTCTGCGGTGGTTCCGGAGATCACAATAATAGAATCATCTGCATTCCAGTTATCCAGAGTGGTGATTACATTGTCATCCTTGGATACTACGCCAAGTGCTACATTCATATAAGGAGCAGCGAAATCAACTTCCTCTGCTCTCTCGGGAGTTACGGTGAAGTTAGCCAGGATCACGTCTACCTTACCGGTCTGCAGATACTCGATACGGTTGGCCGCCTCGGTAGATACGAAGTTCACATCGACACCCAGATCCTCACCGAGTCTTCTTGCATAATATACATCATATCCCTGATACTCGCCGTTCTCATCCACATAACCGAACGGATTCTTATCGGAGAATACACCGATATTGATCGTACCGCTCTCCTTGATCTCATCCAGAGTGCGGTATACAGCCTTGCTTCCAGCATCGTTGCTGCCGGTAGTTGCTGCGCCGTTATCGCTGCTGCCGCATGCGGTCAGCCCCAGTGCCAATGCTCCTGTTAATGCCAGTGCCAAAACGCTCTTCCACTCAAACTTCTTCATAATCCTTTTCCTCCTATTCGATGTCTCATTTAAGTATCGAATCAACTTATGGGTAGGATTATATCTCCTATTTCATACTATGTCAATAGGAAAACAGTAATTTGTTTTTGCTTTTTGCGAAAAAATAAAATCAATGCTATAATACTATTGTTACTTTTGATTGTAAACAGACCTTGTAACCGGAATTCCGTAAGAGATAATAAAGGAGAACAAAAGAATAATATATGAAAAAACCGATTTCACGTTTCTATCTGCTGTTGGTTCTCGTTCCGTTACTGTTACTGGCGAGCATGGGCGGCTATTACTTTCTGGAAGAAACTGCTGCAGGCAGCGATGTTGTTGTCGTTCCACAGACCCCTGCACCGCCTTCTGCCATACCGGTTCCCGTCCCTACTCCGGAGCCGACCCCCACTCCCTTCCCGGAGCATGACATTACGCTCATGGCTGTCGGGGACAACCTGATGCATCTGGGAATCGTGGCCAGTGGAAAACAGGAGGACGGAACTTATGATTTCTCCATGCTGTTTCAGGGGATTTCACCCTTCTTAAACGCGGCAGACATTCGGATCATCAATCAGGAAACTGTCATGGGCGGCAATTCCCGGGGATTTTCCGGTTTTCCCTATTTTAATTCTCCTACCGAAGTTGGGGATGCGATTGCGGATGCCGGATTCAACGTGGTTCTGCATGCATCCAATCATACCGCGGATCAGAAGCTGGACGGCCTGTTGTACTGTGCGGATTTCTGGAAAAACAAGCACCCGGAGGTACTGGTAACCGGTATTCACGAAGACGCTTCACAGGCAGATGACATTCCGTTACTTACCATCGATGATGTCACTTTCGCCATCTTAAATTATACCTACGGTGCCAATACCGAGACACTCCCCTTAAATCTGCTGGGGCATCTGAATCTTCTGTGTGCCGTAAATGAGAAAAACGGACAGATGGACTTCACCACGCTGAACCCGCAGGTCTTAGAGGATATCTCCCGGGCAAAAGAACTGGCAGACATCGTCATCGTCTGTCCTCACTGGGGGACTGAGTATTCCTCCAAAATCTCAAGCTATCAGGAAAAATGGGCACTGGAGATGACAGAAGCCGGTGCCGATGTCATTATCGGAACCCATCCCCATGTGGTAGAGCCTGTGGAATGGATCACCGCAGAAAACGGCAATGAGTCTCTGTGCTATTATTCGCTGGGCAATTATGTGTCCACCCAGAAAAATGCTCTCAGCATGTTAGAGGGTATGGCCTGGCTGACTTTTCACGTTGCAGAGGACGGTGTCTCCATCGAGCGGAAGACCACCGGTGTGATCCCGCTGGTCTGTCAGTACACCTCCGGACCGGTACGGTTTGAAAATGTCTATCTGCTGGAAGAATATACCGAAGAGCTGGCGGCCTCCCACGGCATCCGCAATTATGCCGGTGTGGTCCTTCATCTGGAAGACCTGCAAAAATGGAGCGACGAGATCCTCGGTGATTTCATACTCACCAAAGATCAGGCGCTCCATAATTTCAAAACCGATTCTATTAATCAATAACGTTTCGCATACCGATGATGGGACTGTAGTCCACAGCACTGATAATGACACCTTTCCGTGAATTGGCGGAATGGATGATCTGTCCGTCACCGATATACAGTCCTACATGGGTACAGCTCTTCCCTCCATTGGAACTATAACATACAATATCTCCTGGCTGAAGTTCTTCAGAACTGATACTGCGTCCGGCACCGGAATACTGTCCTCCCGGTGTACGGCTGATAGAATATCCGAACTCCGCATAGATAAAGCAGGTAAATCCCGAGCAGTCCGTTCCTCCCGACAGGCTGGAACCACCGTGTACATACCGGTTACCCAGATACTGCATGGCATACTCAATGATTCCCTGTCTGAGCTCCGCATTTGAGGTATAGGTTGTAGTGGGAAGTGTGATGTTCGTGATCACCTCCGGGGCATCCTGCTCGGCAGTCTGTTCTCTTGCCTGCAATGCCTTCTGTGCGGCAATTTCCGCCTGTTCCTCTTCTATTGTCTTCGCATAGATAAATTCTTCCGAGATCGTAACATATTCCGCAGAGACATAGCCTTCCTTGCTGTCGGTGTACTGTACCTTCAGCCAATCTCCGTCATTCTCCAGAATTTTTACCTTTTCTCCATTGTCAATGTAACCAATTCTTTTTGCATCTGTGGCAGGATCCTGTCTCACATTCAGACGGTCTGCGATAACCACAGCATATCTGGTCACATAATTGTCTACAACCTCAGCTGCTGCATCTCCGTAAATAAAAAACTCTGCCTTGATATAGCCCTCCACATTACCGGAGATGATCCGGAACCAGTCCTGATCCTCTCCTGCCACATCCAGGATCTGTGCCACCGCTCCGTCATAGATTTTGCCCACTACGGTACTGTCCGTGTTCGGTTCTGTCCGGACATTGACGTAATTCGTCACATTGGCGATCGCTAACGATGCATACTCATCTGCGTTCGTATCCTCTACGGAAGCTTCGTCTACCGGAACATCCTCCGGATCCGACACCCCTTCCAGTGCTCTGGGATCTTCCGTCTCGCCACCCTGTACCGCCAGCAGATCCTCTATGGTAATCTGTCCGGTAGCCGGGATCGGTTCGACACCGATCTGATGTATTTCTGCCGCATGTACTTTCTGTACCGAGGTTTCACTCTGTATTTTCAGTTCTCCGTTTCCTGCTGCCACCACCATACTGACTCCGGTGAGAGCGACCGCCAGTGCCATGAACATTCTTTTTTTCATTATAATCCCTGTTACTTCCTACAATTACTGTTTTCTGATGACATTCTGTATAATAGCACATAAAGCAGCACCCGTCCACGAATATCTCCAAATATCTCAAACTACTTAAAATACTGCATCAACTCTTCCAGATCCGTGGATGCCTTTTTAATTGTTCCTGTATCGTCCGAAATTTTGTTAACTGCTTCTGCGATATCAGATACGTTTGCCGTTACTTCCTCGTTGCTGGCTGCATTCTCTTCACTGATCGCAGAACCAGGCTTCTTAACATGTCGGATATTGCATCCTGAACTATGCTCTCCCGTTCTCCGGCAAAAGCCATTCCCAGAATCTCTCCGTCATCGGAACATACCGGCATATAATAGACATAATATTCTTCTCCCTGAATCTCTACTCCATCAGTTTCATAATCGTTACCGGCTCTGACCGTCTCCCATATCTGTGGATCAGCCTTGGTTCCTTCTGCCCTGTTCCCATCCTTGTCCACAATGGAAGTAATAAATCTCTCATCCTCCATGAAAAGCGTCTGTTCAATATGCTCATCCTGCAAAGAATCTATAAACTGATAACTGATATCATCCTTTTCCAGAATATCCTCACGGATATCCCATGTGAAATACTGCTCCACTGATGTAGCACATGCTTTCAGCCGCAGATAGGTACTGTCGACCAGTTCATCTTTCATTTTGCCCGATGCAGTCTGAAATTTTTAAAAATAAAGAATGCTTACGCCATGTAACATCGTGGTATTTCTCCAGTTCTCCGTTCCCAACGATCCGGTGTGCCAGATCAGTAGTCCGGTGTTTTCGGCATTTTCTCTTCTGCCTACTTCTGCCGTAAGCTCCACTCCCCGGGCATAGCCCCTTTCCTGCTGTACCACCGTAGGTTCCGTAACCGTCCATGCTTTTGCCGATAATATTCCGTTCTCATACCGCACCCAAATTCTGCATCCCGTTACAAAGCAGTTTGTCACGACCTCGCGGGAAATGCACTGCGCCTGTCCACGCACATACTGTATCAGATACATGGATACCGCATCGGAATGGGCCGCCGTACGGATGATCCGAAGTCCATAACCGTCCAGAGTGTCCGTGTCCGTCTTGATGCAGACATCCAGATACTGTCCGGCGCTGCCAAAACCCTGTCCGGCAGACTTTGCCGGATCGGCTTCCAACAGGACTTCCATATTCCGTTTGGTTTCCGTTCCCATCTCCGGTGCCGTGGTCGGCGTATAGCGGATCCTGGCCCCCTGCATTCCCTGATAGAGCCCTTCGCCCTTACTGCCGTCCCCTGTTGCACCGTAGTGCCAGGAGGCCTGCGTCTTTTCCCGGTCCCACTTTTCAAAATCACAGGTATCCGCCGGACGCTTCGCATCAAAATTCCATACACCTTTTTCGTTTCCGGCATGGCTGTAAAGAGGAAGGTTATGAAAATCTGTCCAGATCCTGTCTGTTTCCACATCTTCCGGCGAAATAGCTTTTTCATAAAAGCACTGCACTGCTTCCCCGTATTCGCTGCGATTCGTTCTGGGTCTTATCTGTGCAAAAATATAATATCCCACATCATCTCCGGTGAGGGCATAAACTTTCTCCGGCTGATCCGGTTGGGAGATTGCCGTCACGATTTTGTCCTCTACCCGAATGTTTCTACTTCGATACCAGATAATATCCGAGCAGTCATTCTCCGCTTCCGTAAAATCATAAGACAGCCGCAGCATTTTGCCTTCAAGACAGATCACCGGATTGCCCGTAAGCCTTGGTGCCGCCACTTTCCGGGGATGAATTCTGACATACGCACCGGTCTGCAATCCCTCTTTGGTCTGCGCCGTGAGTACTACTTCCGTCTCATGGTCTATATTACTGTCTTTCAGTTGCAGCAGACAGCTCCCCTCCGACACACGCTGTATTTCTATGGAGTCTGCACTGTCTCCTTCTATTTTAAAATGTATCTCACACTTCCTCTCACGCCCATCAAAGGTCAGGCATTTTCCCTTTATATTTATGGAAGATCCGCCTGCTTCCAGTTCAAAAGCCTCTGACTCCAGCAGAAGCTGTGTAGGAATATCTGTTTTTCCGGCAAAGCGGATCACTTCTCCGTTCCCCAACGGGTCCCAGTCGTCTTTCCCGCCCAGCAGATTATAGACATTGTAGATCGTTTCTCCATCCTTACGGATATAGTAGGCCTCTGCCAGCATCTTTTCGTCAATGTCCACCGTATGGGAATCCGCAACCTCCGGGTTCTCCGACAGCCCCACCAATTTCAGATTTGCGCAGTTTACCTTGCATCCGTAAGGGTAAAGATCCTTCGGATCCTCCCTTACGATCACCGCCTCCGACTGCGGATCCTCCAGCCAATAGATGCCGGGAGCAATGTAGACCGTCACCGGGTGTTCCACAGTTGCTGCGTTTAGTGCTCCATCCGACAGGACTTCTCTGATGTTATTGTAAGTGTATGGATTTTTCTGTACTTCCTCGTTCGCAAGCCTGCTGTCCAGCAGGAGATGACAGGAATCGGGGTCAGGTTTTATCATAAATGTTTTTACCTTCCTCAGAATAAAATAAGTGACTGATTACTTTTTACTATAGTAAACGACCACTTATTTATCAAGAGATTAAGTTATTAATATCCTACCATAGAAGTAAAAATTATGGTGAGAAGTCATGAAGAATTGTATCATGCTATGGAAAAATGACGCTGTTGATGTTGCCATCAACAACCAGAGAAGAGCTTTTTCGGATGCGTATAATAATGAAGTGCCGGCAGAAAGTAAAATTTATATTGAACTTTCCTCCAAAAATCCACTCAGTAAATTAAGTTCCCTGGAAACCGAAGATTTAAAAAATAACCCCTGCATTCTTGTCATCAACCAGACCGGACAGCAGGCTACCGCTTGCCTTTTTCACACTTCTAATAAACCACTGCTGCCAGAATGATATATACCAGAATCGACACCATACAGTACATAGAATTGGTTGTTGATACATAGGCACTGCCCTCTTCCTTTTTCAGAAAAGTCTGCATGCTGAAAGTGGCCGGCGCCGACATATAGGAAATGATGGCAAGATTCAACAGCATGTTATCTCCTATCCACAAATGCACTGCCCACAGCACTCCAATTGCCATAAGTGTCTGTAGCAGAACTCTCATCAGGATTGTCTTCAGGCATGGCCGGATCAGTTCCTTTGTCAGTTCCATGCTATATCCCACAACGATCAGAATGATTGCTGTCACGGATGTGGTAAGGATCCCTTCCACCGCCAGATATGCACCGCCAAAGGGACTGTCGATCAGGCAAATCACCACCTTGGACAGTCCTGCCAGGATTCCAAGCACACTTGCAATAAATGCCGGTGTGTGGAATGCACTCATACATAGTTTCTTTGCATTGATCTTCTCTCCGTTTTCCACCTGTCCCAGCATCCCCATATAGATGCTGAATCCAAACAAAAGTCCTGCAATATCCAGTACTGCGATCTGTGAGAGATTTTCCTGCCCGCACAGGCTGGTATACAAAGGATACGCCATGAGGCCACCCTCATATACACTGACCATAAACGGCAGGTACTTGCGGTATTCTCCGTTCATAAGCGGCTTCAAGAGAAATCCTACTCCGAAAGATACCACCAGCATAACGAACATAATCCCCACCAGTTTCCAGGTCTCCACACTGTAATCCGCTGTGGCCAGTGCATGAAAGATTGCCACCGGAAGCATGATATTGGTTTCCAGCAGTTTCATATTATCTATTCCGCTTTTGGTAAGTAACTTTAATTTTCTGCATGCCATACCGAGAACCAGCATGACAAGTACCGGCAATATAATTTCTAATATTCTCATTTGTTATCCCTTTCCGAGGTATCCTATACTTTTTATTTATTATACTTCGATTTTCCTATCCTGTATATTATGTATCCCGGAAGTTTTGTAGAAATGCTTTAGAATTGGTGCAGAAATGTTAATGCCAGAATTCGGTCTCCATTTCAGATATGCAAAAAGGCACTGTATCTCAATTTTTTTGAAATACAATGCCTTTTTTACAACACAATCTTACCCAAAGAAATTATACTTGTTAGCCTCAAAAGCTTCCATATAGGTTGCCCCATTGGAACCATACCGGTTGGATGCGCTGACCACATTTTCGGAAGCATTCTTATTGATGTGCTCACCGAGAAATCCTATTTTGGGGGCGATGCCATTCTCTCCTCCCAGTACCTTCTGTAAGGTATCCGCATCCGCATTCCGG
>OHEX01000468.1_pt1 | contig 20136 bp, 20 predicted proteins | sample 1567361 | NCBI WGS metagenome assembly OHEX01 (sample SAMEA3879585, study PRJEB24766) | human gut metagenome | biome: human-associated habitat; feature: feces | place: USA | collected 1985/1987 | reverse complement strand
CAATTAAGAATCAAACAAAAACGGAAGCTGTAGCAAAAGTTAACTCATTATATAAGTATCAGCATACAGAAAAGGAGAATGTTCAATTGAAAATAGATAATGAAAAAAGAAAAATTCGCAATTATCAATTTGCATTATTTGTTGTTTTAATTATTTTCTTTAGTCTATGTTATATATATGTGTTAGAAAAGAAGAAAAAAGCAGCGATTGAAAAGGAGAAAAAAATACGTCTATTGAAAGAGAATCAATATGCGGAAAGTTTGGATTGTATTGAATATAATAATAAGAAAATTTCATATCTAGAGGAACTTTTGCAGCAATCGGAGTGTCAAAGAGATAATTTTAAAAAGCAACTTGTGCAATCTCAAAAGGAATTATTAGAACTATCAAACCGAAAGATTCTTACTTCTCAAAATGAAAAAAGTTTGCTTGAAATAGCTTTTCGAAAATCCGAAGTCTATCGGTTATTTCATGAAACAAGTAATAATACTGATACGGAAATTCAGAATAAGGATTGGAAGGAGTTGAGAAAAGAGATTGATACAACCTATTCAAATTTCACCGCTCAATTATATGCTTTATACCCGCAAATCTCAGAGTTAGAACTCCATATTTGTTATTTGATAAAAATATCCATGCCCGTGAAAGACATTGCAAGGTTAGTTGGACGCTCAACTCCTGCAATAACAGCATCCCGGATTCGTCTCTATAAAAAGATTCATGGAACAGAAGGTACCGCAGAAATGATGGATAAATTTATCGCTGATTTATAATAACTTAATCGCTGTAAACAAAAAGTAAATAAGAAGTAAATCCTATTTTGCTTATAGATTTCTCATAGAGACTATTTTTGTTTATAAAAATAGATAATGAAAAAGAGAAGTTTTATATTGGGATTAGTATTTCTGATGTTTGTTTCTTCAGTTGTGTATCCGAATAGAGTGAAGGATACTGAACAATCTTGGGAAGAAGAGGAAGATCGTTCTATAATATCTTCTCCTACATTATCAATAGATGAAAATAATATTTACATCCATTCTAATAAATTATTGGATGGACTTAATGTGAAAATTATAAATATAAAAGGAAATGTACTTTATAATGACATCATAACTGTTTCTTCTGAGATAGAATATCCTATTTCTATAGATTTTTTGCTGAATGGTGATTATAAGATATTTATATCAAAAGGAAATAATTATTTGATTGGATATTTTGATGTGTTAAAATAGATATTATCAACTTAAATCTTTAAATCATGAAAAGATCTGTATCTTTATTAGGCATACTATGCCTATTCGTATCGTTTAGTGTCCAAGCCCAGTACACGAACATACAAACGTGGGGACAAAAATTGTATTATAACGGGAGTGATTATCCGGGTACATTCTTGAAATTAAAAGTTGCGGTCGCTAATCCTCGTATCTCAGGAACAGGAGGAAAGGTCGTTTTCTATGATTCAGAAAGCTCCCAGTATAATTATATAGAAGTAAAGGGGGTTTATCAATCTTCGGATGCTCGGTTGAAAACCAATATCACTCCCTTAAATAGTGGATTAGGAACCATATTGGGGTTAAAACCGGTATCTTACAATTGGAAAAGTGAGACATCGCAATTGAGATCAGCAGAAGCCGTACCTTCTAAAGCTTTTGGTTTCTTGGCACAGGAGGTAGCTGAGGTTATGCCAGAGATTGTGACGTTAAGTTCCACAGGTGATAGCTTGGTGGATTACACGGCTGTTATACCCGTTTTAGTACAGGCTGTAAAAGAATTGGACGCTACTATCCAACAACTGGAATTGCAATTGGATGAAAAAGCTAATTTGTCTGATTTGCAGAATAACAAGAATTTGACGAGTAAGTCTTTGCTCTCGAATGCGGTAATGAATCAAAATACGCCGAATCCGTTTAATTCTACCACGAATATATCCTTTACGATCCCTACATCCGCACGTTCTGCTTTTATCTCTATTTGCAATTTGCAAGGAACTCAAGTTAAGAAATTCGATATCGCTACCCGGGGAGAAGGTAGTATAATGGTAAGCTTTTCTGATCTAGGTGTCGCAGGTATGTATATGTATTCTTTGGTAGTAGACGGACAGTTGATCTCAACGAAACGTATGCTATTGGTACAATAATATTTATTTCTATTGAAGCTATAGTTTTTTTTGATAAGATTGAGTGATACCGTCTGTAGAGGGTATCCTCAATCTTTTTTATACAAAAGATATGCGTTTATACTCCATTATAATTCCTGTTTATAACAGGCCGGATGAGCTTGATGATCTGTTATCAAGCCTTTGCAAGCAAACCTATGTCCATTTTGAGGTTATCGTGGTGGAGGATGGTTCGGAGATACCGGCGAAAGAGATTGTTGGGCGATACCAAGGGCGGTTGGATCTTCATTATTATGTGATCTCGAACTCCGGCCCGGGTATGGCGCGTAATCATGGCGCTAGGCAAGCGCGTGGCGAGTATCTGCTCATACTGGATTCTGACGTGGTACTACCCTCCACGTGGCTTGAGCATATACACGACTCGTTGAATCATTATCCGGTGGATGCGTTCGGTGGCCCGGATAAGGCGCATGCCTCGTTTTCCCCGATCCAGAAGGCGATCAATTACGCCATGACCTCATTCCTGACGACCGGTGGTATCCGCGGCGGGAAGAAAAAGTTGGATAAATTTTATCCCCGTAGTTTTAATATGGGAATAAGGCGGGATGTATATGAGCGTCTGGGCGGTTTTTCCGGCATGCGATATGGTGAGGACATTGATTTTAGCATACGGATCATGGAGGCTGGTTATCGGACCCGGCTATTTCCTTCGGCATGGGTTTATCATAAAAGGCGGACGGATCTCATGCAGTTCTTTCGTCAGGTGCGTCATTCGGGGGAGGCCCGGATCGCGTTGAACCGGAAACATCCCGGCTCATTGAAGCTGGTACATTGCTTACCGGCATTATTCACGTTTTCAGTCTGTCTATTGGTTATCAGTTCATTCTTTTGCCGCTTGTTTCTGGTGCCTCTTATTATTTATGCCCTTTTATTGTTTGTAGACGCAATGTTCCGCAATAAATGTGATTTACGTGTAGGATCGCTATCCGTAATAGCCTCTTTTACGCAATTGTTTGGATATGGTACTGGGTTCCTTAGAAGTATTATTTGAATGTTTATCTATTTATATTTTAGAACAACTTATATGAAAACAACAAGACTTTTTTCTTTCTTAATTTTAATTAGTTTAGTATCAAACGCAAATGCTCAACTCCGGGTTCTTTCAAATGGACGAGTACAAGCAGGCCTTTTAAAAGACAATAATGAGGACTTAGGAAATGTAACCTCTATGCAGATATATGGTCGGATAGGGGATGCACGCGCAGGTTCGAAATTAACATTTGGTGATTTTGGACAATATGCGAATCAAGGTTGGAATGTGTTTGCTGGAGAATATGGAACCACGGATACGGATCAACTTTGGTTGCATGGGAAATTGGGTATTTATATGACTACAAATGGTTATGCTAACAATGTCGTGGCGTATTACAATCCGGCTAGTAATACTAATTTCGTGTTCAATACGAATCTTCGTGTGAATGGAGTGAATATAACTTCAGACGCTCGCTTGAAGGAAAATGTAGAGTCGCTGCAAAATCCATTAGCTCTTTTAGAGCAAGTGAATGGGGTCTCTTATTCATACAACCTCTCTACACTTGAGGAGAATAGGGAGCAGGATGAGTCTAAGTTCTCTGCCACATTGGATAATGGGATATCGGGAAGTTCCTCCGATTCAGAGGAGATTATGGATGCCGCTACTATCGCAAAGATAAATAGAGACAAACAAATCCAAGCAGAGATAGATCGAAGAGAGGCAGCGGAGGCTAGTCGTAAACGAATTGGTTTTCTGGCTCAAGACATACAAAAGGTATTACCCGAACTTGTACAAACGGATGAAAACGGGATGATGTCTATAGATTATATAGGTTTTATTCCGCTTATCGTAGAAAGTATCAAGGAGATGCAACAAACGATCCAACAACAGAATGAGGTGATTGATAATTTGCAAGCTCTACTATCGCCGGAGGTACAATCTCAATTACGTTCGAACACGACTTCCACAAGTAATATAAGTGCTGTGGATGGCGCAAAATTATATAATAGGGAAGGTGCTTCTGTCTCTTATACCTTACCGGCGACGTTTGTGTCTGCTAGTCTACAGATATTTGATGTAACAGGTAAGTCCGTGAAAGTTATTAAGTTGGATAATGGAAGTAGTAATGTGGTAGAAGTAAGCCGTTCGGAACTTGGTTATGGAACGTTTATTTATACTCTTTTTGTGGATGGGAAGAAAGCGGATATTCTTAAAAAATATATAAGTCTGTAGTTTATATGAGATCAAAAAAAATATATTTAATTTTAGTAATGCTTATTTGCCTGTATTCATCCTTGTTGTCACAAGGAGTTGATACGAGATCTTGCATGAATACTTTTACTAACCAGACTGTCTCTTCTGGGATGTCTATTTTAGGATGTACTACACTTGCGATACAAAACGTGACTGTGGCAAGTAGTGGAAATCTATCTCTTTCTGCACCAGCAGAAGTGACGATTAATGGGCCTTTTGAGGTGAAGTCAGGAGGTGTCTTAAATATGCAGTTATCTCAACAGATAATTTTCAATTATATTTATGACGCTTCCGGGAATAGGACTACACGAAGGTTTAGTTCGGTAACATCTTCTTTTTCTTCTGCTACTAGTACCTTTCAAGAGGAGACTATCGTAATAGATAAAGAGTGAGGCTTTGATCTTTTATGAGCAAATAATTAGTTCAACAACTTTATAGTGAATGTGATGAAAAGACACATATATATATTATTTTCATTCGTTTTGTATTTACATGGTTTGGCCCAGAACACATCGAATGTGTCAGGTTCTTTTGATATAGGGCCAATAGGAAATGCAACGTATAATATACCGATAGATCTTCCCCCTGGAACAGCGGGTTTACAGCCAAATATTTCTATAGTGTATAATAGCTTTTCGGGTGATGGAATAATGGGAAAAGGTTTTTCTGTATCGGCTCTATCTTCGATTACTCGTGTTAGTAAGACTATTTTTCACGACGGCGCTATTAATGATATAGAATTTAATAGTACGGATAAATATACGCTAGATGGTAATCGTTTGATGTATAATAGTCTTACAGGCGAATACCGGACAGAGATAAATCCTTATTCGAAGATAAATATTATATCAGCAAATACATCTTCTGCGCATTTTGAGGTAAGAACGAGAGAGGGTTTAATTTTAGAATATGGAAATACTGCTGATTCAAGGTTATGTGCGCAGTCTCCAAATAATAACCAAGTCTCTTTTTGGATGGTTAATAAAGTGAGAGATCGTGTTGGTAATTACTATACATATACATATGATAAAAATGAAAGCAGTGGAGAAATTAGACTGAAACAAATCGATTATACGGGAAGTGCTAGCCGTACTCCTTATTGTTCTGTAAAGTTTACATATACGGCTCGTAATTATGATGTTAATTTAAATTATATAGCAGGAAGTAAGTTTAAGGAAAGTAAATTGTTAAGTGAGATTGGTGTCTATTATGGCACTTCTTTGTTTCGTAAATATAATCTGTCATATAATTATGATGGGAATGATTATACGTATTTACTATCAAAAATAACGGTTACGGGAACTAATAACGAGACACTAAAACCCCTTACGTTTAGTTGGTATAAGAATACAGACTTCAAACAAACACAAGTAGTTTATGATCAGTCTACGTATGCGGCGAATTATGTAAATAAGTCATATATATCTTTGGGTGATTTTAATGGGGACGGAAGAACCGATTTTATCGCATCGCCTACGCCTGACGCAACTTGGACAGGCTGGCGATTATTTTTAGCTGATTCCAATGGTAATAGATTTACTTATTCTGGTACCGGATCTTTACCTGCTGATTTTAAAGAGATTATTCCGGGTGATTTTAATGGAGATGGTATTACTGATTTTATCGCTTGACGGGAAACTATTAGCCGAAGTGTAATGTCCGATTCTATATCTTCAAATGAAAATCAAGACGGTTCTGTTCTGACTTTTGAGAATGATCAATCAAACTTAAATGATAATTCAAGCCTGTCAGATTCTCTTGTGCCCTCAAATGGAGATATTGCGGTTGCATCTGTTACTTATCAGAATTATTTCGTATATTATGGAACAGGTAATGGTTTTATAGCAGGGCCAAGTGTGACGACCGAGTCTCGTCCGCACGGAGTGAGAGTGGCTGACTTTAATGGAGATGGTGCTATGGATTTATTTGTCTATTATACCAGTAAAAGTGCTGGATTACATGATTTTAAAATTTGTATGTCTGGCTTTTCTGCAGGGAACCTAATAGCATTTAATACTATAAAATCAGGAATTATCAATGGGAAAACGAACTGGGATCGGGTTGAGGTCTGGGATTTTAATGGCGATGGTCTGGCTGAGGTTATGAACTTAAAAGAGAATGGCTATGAGCATTATTATAATAATGGCTTTGGTTCTGTGGTACAAGACCGTACCGGTACGCTTCCTAATAAAAATCATATAATTAGTTTTGGTGATTTTAATGGTGACCGTAAAATAGATATGTTATTAACCGGATGGAATAACACAGAATGGAGTAATTGGCAGACTTTATTATCTACAGGAGCTGGATTTGAGAGTTATTCTTTTCCTAAAAAGTTTACTACTTATTCAAAGGATATATTCGTTTGTGATTTGAATGGCGATGGATGTGATGATTTCTTTGCTGTTGATAAAGTTTCAGGTAGTAGTACAACTCCACTTAAATGTTACTTGGGATATGATAGTGGACGTAATTTCAAGGAATATTCGAGTGTTAATACTTATGGTTCAGATAAATGGAATTTTTATCCATTAGACACACGAGCTGATGGAAAGTTGGGGTTTTTAGTCGTATCTGCTCCTTTCTCATGGAATGGTTATCAATTATATATGCCCAATGCGGATTTTTCTAATTTGTTAAAATCGACAACTGATTCTCATGGTAATATAACAACTGTTACATATAAAAAAATGGCGGATACCTCTATCTATACGAAAACAGTATCGAGTGGTGGTTCATCTACTGTTGCAGGATACGATTGCTTATCTTTTACTGCTCCTTTTAAACTAGTCTCAAATGTAAGTACAAGCAATGGTATTGGTGGAACTAATAGCATATCCTATAATTATGAGAACGCAAAGGTCTGTAAGCGAGGACGTGGTTTCTTGGGATTTGCTAAAACGATCATGAATGATTTGGGTACATCTATAAAAACTACTGTTACCCAAGAATTTTCAGGTGATTATTATCAAGCGGCTACGAAAAGTGTAGAGAAAGTTTATGTCCCAACAAATCGTAAGTTAACTCAAGTGGATTATGTGAATACCTTAGTGAAATCTACGGATTTCTCGGGTTCATTTGCTTTCCATCCTACATCAGTGAAAGAACAGTCTTATGAACCGGCAGCTAATAAACTGACTCAGTCGGTAACGACTAGCTACTCTTATGATGCCTATGGAAATGTATTGACACAAACAGCTACTTACGGAAATGGAGATATTCAGAAAGTAACGAATACATATAGTAATAATACGGCGAATTGGTTGTTAGGATTACTGACTCGTAGTGTGAGTGTAAGCACCGTGAATGGTAGTTCTCAAACAAATACTGTAGACTATGCGTATGATGCGAATGGCTTGTTGAAAACGCAGACAGTAGAACCGAACCAATCTGCTTATAAAACAGTAGTAACTTTTCAGTATGATGGATTTGGAAATGTTACATCAAAAACAAAAACGGTAGGTAGTATTTCTAGAATTGAATCGTATGCGTACGATAATGGCCGTTTCTTAAAAACATATACCAATGTATTGGGACAAATAGAATCTTCTACGTATGATGCAATTACAGGATTGTTGGTTTCTCAAACAGATATAAGTGGAGATGTTTATACTTATACGTATGACGGTTTTGGAAAGATAAAGACTAAATCCCAAAAATCTGCTACGGGAAATACCGCTATGATTAATTGGGCATGGACCAATAACAGTCCGAATCATTCGGTTATACTTCGAACAGAAACAATGGGAGATGGTCAAGTGATGAAAATTTGGTATGATGCCTTAGGGCGTGAAATACAATCGAGTTATAAGAATTTTTTAGGTAAAGAGGTCTATATGGTTACTACCTACGATGCATTGGGACGAACTACTCAAGTGTCTGAACCTTATTATTCTGGTGCTTCTTCTATTCAATATCATGCTAGCCAATATGATAGTTTTGGAAGGATCAGTAAGCAAATTACTCCTCTAGGTACAATTTCGTATAGTTATTCAGGAAATCAAACGACAATTAATGATGGAACTAAAGGATATACAACTATCCGTGAAACGGATTTGGCAGGCAAATTAAAACGTGTAACAGATCCGGGAGGTACTATTACTTATACATACGGACCATCCGGAAATCCAACTAAAATTGTGTGTGGTTCCACAACTTCCACGATGGAATACGACCTATTAGGACGACGTACAAAATTGATAGATCCTAATGCGGGTACAATACTTTGTAGTTATGATGGTTGGGGAAATCTGAAAAAACAAACGGATGCTAGGGGACAGGCGGAAGAATATATCTATGAGAATAGCGGGCGACTACAAACCTATAAAAGAGGTACCGAATCTTTCTCGTATGTTTATGATCCTACCTATAAGAATCAAGTGAAATCTGTTATTTATGGCGGTGTGAAAACGGAATATGGTTACGGGACTTATGGCCGATTGTCATCTAAGACGGAAACCGTAGATAGCAAATCGTTTAAATTCTCCTATACCTATAATGATAAAGGACAGTTGGAAACTATGACATACCCAAATTCTAAGTCTATCAAATACGAATATGTAAATGGGGATCTATATAAAATGATTTGGCTGTCTAGTAATACTACGGTATGGCAGAAGGGCAATGAAAATGCAAAAGGGCAACTCTTATCATCCACGTTAGGCAATAGTATACAAGAAAGTTATGTGTACAATGCGGTTGGAATGCCGACTTCTATTCAAGCAAAGAAGGGATCTTCTACTCTTTTGAACATCAGTTATCCAAGTATTGATACTCATCAAAATATCAGAGAGAGAAAGGATCTGTATAAGTCTTTATCAGAGAGTTTTACTTATGATGATATGAATCGGTTGACTACAGGTGTGACTTATAGTGCAAACGGTAATATCACTTCTAAAGTCAACGTTGGAAGTTATCAATATGACTCTAATCATCCTCATGCGGTAAAAAGTGTAAACTTTAATGGGGCAGCAGAATTTAATAACTCAGATTTATTAGTGACATATAATAGTGTCCGCATGCCCATTCAACTAACGGAAGGAAATAAAGTCTATACGTTAACTTATAACGGTGAGAATACACGTATCAAGAGTCTATACAAAGAGAATAACTCATCAGTGTTCACGAAATATTACAGTGGTCCTTATGAAGAGATACAAAAAGGTTCTATAACGCAGAAAAATTATTACATTTACGCCGGAGGCCAGATTGCGGCGGTCTATACGGAAGGCTCGTCTGATGCGGGGATGTATTATTTCCATAATGACCATCTAGGTTCTCCTTGGTTGATAACGAATGCTTCCGGTAATGAGGTCCAACGTTTGAACTTTGATGCTTGGGGACGTAGGCGTGATGCTTCAAACTGGAGCAATTACGTGAACTTACCGACATTCAAATTTGACCGTGGCTTTACGGGTCATGAGCATTTGGATATGTTCGGACTGATCAATATGAATGCCCGATTGTACGATCCTTTGCTGGGCCGCTTCTTAAGCCCGGATCCGATCGTGCAAGCGCCGGAGTTCACGCAGTCGTTCAATGGCTATACGTATGCGTTGAATAATCCGTTGGCTTATACGGACCCGAATGGGGAGTTTTTCTTTTCTGCATTGATTCCGGGTGTTGGAGTCTTTTTGGATGCTATGTGCTGGGGCGCTACACTTGGTGCTGCCGCAGGTGGTGTAAAGAGCGCAGTTCAAGGGCAAAATTTCTGGAGTGGCGCATGGAAAGGAGCGATAACTGGTGGTGTTGGTGGTTTGATGGGACCTATTGGTGGCGCAGGAATGAGTTTTGCGGCAAATGTTGGTCTTGGCGCTGCTCAAGGTGCTTTGGTTGGCAGTTTGGATGCTGCTTTATGGGGAACAAATGTAGGGAAAGGTATGTTATGGGGATGTATTTCAGGTGCATCATTTGCAACATTGACATCGGATAATATGAGAAATTTGGTGAAAAGAAAAGGCTTTAAGTCCAATCAAAGCGTATTTAAGGATTTCGCTGCTGGTAAATATACGGCGGAAGGTGGTGTTTGGCAACAGGATGCGCTTGATTATTTTGGGTTTGAAGGGAAGTATGATAGCAAAATACAATCTAAATATTATGAAACTGAGAAAGGTGATTATTGGGGAGTGACAAATTCAAAGACTGGACAAATTTCTTATGGTAATAATGCATTTAAGGATTACGATGTGTTAAAAGCAACTTATTATAAGGAGATAGTCCATGCTAATAAGATTGTAAATAAGCAATTATTAAAGCAGATTCCTGATGATATAAAAGGAATAGGAATGGATATGTATTTAGAGGAAATAGATGGATATATGGGATTGTTTAGAAATCAAGGATTATATCCAAAAGTAGATTTTCCTTTTTCTGGAGTCAATTATTATCAATCTATTTTAAATAGTTTAGGTGTTACTACTCCTAAATATCCCAGATTTGATTTAATTTATAAAATTCCAAGGAGATGGTAAGAATATGTAGTGTATTAATAATGCTGTTGGTAAATGTGACTGTTTTTTCTCAATATATAACAAAAGGTGGGGAACTGATAACAATTATCGATGAAGCGCCTATTTTTAAAAAGAAATTGGATAAAAAGGACAACAAAAAAGAAGAGCTGCTTGCTCTTCCCATATAGTAGTAGTAAAATAATATGTCATGCCAGCGCAATATATTACCTAGAATATCGCTATAACAGGAAAGGGGCTGCATTGTGACAGCCCCTAGTTTACTTCATCACGTTGTCTACATTCTGAGTGAACTCGTTCCCTGGTTTATTTTAGCATCGATCTGGATTTTGTTTCATAAAGATAAATTTTGCCACAGAGCGGTCGTATGTTTTAATGTGTCCAAACAGCCAGTCGATTACATTTTTCTGTACAAGTTCACTGAACCGATCTGTTGGTCCTTCATACTCCTGAAGGTATTCATGCAGTTCCTGAATTGTCTTTTTAAACTCTTCATGTTTTTCATGATGGTTTTCACGCTCTGGATAACCGGATTTTTCCTGAAGCTTTTCCTCTTCTTTGAAATGAAAGTCAGTATATTCATCCAGATAATCCAGCATTTTGATTGCTTTTACTTTGCTGTCGCCATTTTGACAGGCAGTTACAAAGTTCTGGATACGGTCGATCAATTCTTTATGCTGGGTATCAATTGTTTCATTTCCTGTTACTAAATTGTCATCAAAGGTAATGTTTAAATCGTAAGTCATAATTTGACCTCCATTTCTTTTATATGTTCTCTTAGGATCTTTTAATGTCTGGCAGTTTCGTACCTGCATTTTCTGCTTAGTCTTCTACAGGAACGAAAACATCTTTTCCTAATCCGCAGATTGGGCATGTCCAGTCATCTGGAATATCCTCAAATGCAGTTTCTGGCTCGATACCAGCGTCTGAATCTCCTACTGCCGGATCATAAATATATCCACATGGTTCACATTCATATTTTATCATAGTCATTTTTCCTTTTCAATGTCGATTTATTTTTGTTACCAAGTTCCTAGCAATTTTTCTAACACTTTGTTTCTTGTATATCTGTATTATACATGATAATTATTTCTCTTGTCAATAATAGTAATTATTATTATTATTATCGTACTTAGCATAAACTGATATTTGAATTGCAAATTTACATATTGTATATATCATGGGAATAGTTGAATAAAAAAATGAACTCTATTCATTAAAGACAGAGTTGCTGGAAATTATTTCTCTCCAACAACTTTTTTCGTCTTTAAGTCCTTGAAAAACAATACTGTCCAATCAGATTCATCCAACTGTTATATTTATTCTTTTCACACACCTTTCGGCAAATTTCATTTTCCATCAATACACAGAACATCTTATCATAATCAAATGCCCAAACAGCACCATTCACATGGTTTTCCACTGCTTTCTGATCTATGTTCTTTAAACGTGTGGCCATTTTTTCAATTTCTCCATTTCCCAAGTTACCGATATTTTTGCAGATAAACCGAAAGAAATTCAACGTTGCATATTCATCATGCCAATGGAACTCTTCTGGATTGTTTATAATTTTACTGACTCGCTGCTGTTCTTTGATTATCTGATCAGCTACACCTTTCATCGAATCTTCGTATCTCATATTACTCACCTACTCTTCCTCAACGCCCAGTGACGGTTTAAATCTTTTATCCTTTGCCTGCGGTACCACGATCTCATAAAAATAAAATCCTAAATACCCAAGTGCCTGCTTCTTCATTTTATAAAAAGAAGTCCTGCCTATTCCTAACTCCTGTTGTACTTCCACATCTGTCTTATTATAATGACTGCAAAAACAGGAATGAAGGATTTCACTGAGCATCACACCATTCGGTGCATAGAACTTCACCAAAGTCATTCCCCGATAGATCATGTCCGACAATCCATAAATAATCATCAGATTATTCATCTCCCGGTGCATCTTTGGCACATTCAGCTGGTTGTTATAAATGCTCAGATAACTCAATGCATATGCCATATCTTCATTGATTTTCTCCTGGCATTCCATATCCAGTTCTTCTAACACAATCTGATTTTCCAAAATCAATTTCTGATAGCTTGTCATCAATTCTTTAATATCAGTATAATGTCTTTCGATTGTAACTTCCAGATAATCCTGTGTATGACTTGCCATCTGGAAGGTAATTTCTTTCATTGATTTAATTGCATAATCTCTGTCTGTCATCAGTTTCAAAATCTCCTTATCATCATCACACTAACTGGCGGTCTTTCAGACCAGTTCGCTTTCCCCATGATTTTGATGGGAAGCAATTACTTACTACAACTTGCAGAAGCGGATATCCAAAAGGCATTGTGGGAGCTGCCTTTGCTGACCGGAATCCATCTTCTTATGTAAAACCTACAGGAATATAAAGGGAAAGTGACTATCCCTGCCGGTTAATAATCCAAATAATATCGTCTATACCAATCTCTCCTTATGCTGTTTTTCTCTCCATAAACCATTTATCCACTTCGTAAAACAAGTGGCTTTCCTGCCCCTGTATCATACAGGTGTACATCATTCCTACACCGCCTGCCTTTCTGCTGGCGCATCGCTCGATTTTCAAAATTCTGTCAATACTATATTTTCTTCCATCCTCCCATGTAAAAAATATGGGAACCAGCTGTCCGTCTTTCCGAAACTCTGCCACTACATCTACATATACTTTGTTCATGCCGACACCTCACTATAAAATCTCGATTGCTCTTGGCGATGCCGGGATTCTGCGGATATATCCATTTTGCTCCAACTGCTTGATTCTGGAAAAAGCAGATGATGTTGATTTCACCCCGATCAACTCTCCAAATTCCCGGACTGTCGGCGGGTATCCATGCTCCTTCATATAATTCAAAATACATTGATAACTTTCTTTCTGTTTTCTGGTTAATGCTTTTTTCAAATCTATCCCTCCAATTACCTATGAAAATAACTGTGTGGATGGATCGTGTGCGTACCAGCGTCTAAGTGGGATAAGACTTTATCCTGATACATTGCCGCTCGCTGTATACTGAAATAACCAAACCGTCGTCTGATCTCATCTACAGTACGATCCAGCTTCTCTAACTTTTCCTTTTTCTCCTGATTTCCAAATAAATCCAACTGCACGGGAATATCATCTAACACAAGATCCGCAGCTCGGATTCCCAGGCTTCTAATGGGATGTTCCCATTTATAATTATCTTTAAATAGCTGAAATGCTGCAGTTACAATCTCGTTTGTAATATTCGTTGGCTGTCGTAAATGTATCTGTCTGGAAAAACTATACAATCGATTATCTCGAACTGTAATTTCTACTGTTTTGCATTTAAATCCATGTTTCCGCAATCGTGCAGCTACACTTTCTGCCAATGCTATTTGAATGATCCAGACATCCAGATCATTTTCCAGATCTCTCGGTGTTGTAGTGCTATTACCTATCGACTTTACTGGTGCTTCATATCCTTCCTTGCAAACCGGATCTTCATCCCAGCCATTTGCGAAAGCCCATAATACATTTCCTATTTTTCCAAAATGACTCTCTAACAACTTTTCGTCTGATTCCGCAAGTTGCCCGATTGTCCGGATTCCAAGTTTTTGCAATTTCTTATTTGTCTGTCTTCCGACATAAAGCAAATCTGACGCTGGAAGCTGCCATATCCTGTCTTTATAATTTTCTCGATTAAACTCTGTGATTGCATCCGGCTTTTTATAATCTGAACCAAGTTTCGCATAAATCTTATTCCAGGAAATTCCAATACTTACCGTTACACCCAGTTCGTATTTAATCCGATGGCTGATTTCTCTTGCAATCGTCATTCCGCTTCCTTTCAGATTTCTGCTGTCCGATACATCCAGCCAGGCTTCATCAATTCCATATGGCTCGATCTTGTCCGTATACTCCGAATAGATTTCTCTTGCCATCTGTGAAAATCTCAAATACAAATCCATCCGTGGTGGTACAAATATGATTTCCGGACAAATCTGTTTTGCCTGCCATAATGCCATTCCGGTCTTTACACCTTTTTGCTTTGCAATATAATTTGCTGTCAGCACAATCCCATGTCTGGCTTCCGGATCGCCACCGACTGCCAGCGGCATTCCGGTAAATTCCGGATGATGCAGCATTTCCACACTGGCATAAAAACAGTTCATATCACTATGCAGGATCACACGCTCACTCAAACTTTTCACCTCCTAGCTGTTTCCTTCAATATGATGTCTTATCAATTTCTGTATGTTTAGTATATATCGACATTCCGGAGATAGTCAAGTAACATCTTGGTTGTATTATCTCCATTTTGGAGATTATTGTTGATTTTATTTCTAACATACGGTATAATGCATATAGAAAATTCAAATAGAAATGAGGCGAACAAATGCGTGATTTCGGGGAAATATTAGCAGAAAATAGAAAAAAGAAAGGATACTCTCAATCAGATCTGGTAGACCTGCTTTCTCAGAAAGGTATTCAGGTCACTACAAAAGCAATCTCCAAATGGGAGACCAATGCACGAGAACCAGCTTTACATGTTTTCCTGACACTTTGCCAGTTACTTGATATCGAAGATATATATGAATCCTTCTTTGGAGAAAACCCATATAACATTATGAGTGGATTGAATGAAGAAGGCAGAAATAAATTGATTGAATTTGCTGATATTTTGAAAGCTTCTAAAAAGTTTTCTCCACTGTCTGCAAAGATTATCCCATTCCATCATCCTGTAGAAATTACCTGGGAACCAGTTTCTGCTGGTACTGGAAATTACCTGGAAGATTCTGTAAAAGAAACTTATGACGTAGGACATCTTGCTCCTGAGCAGACTGACTTTGGTGTACGGATCTCCGGTGACAGTATGGAACCACTTTATCATACAGGCGATGTCGCATGGATTCAGAAAAAAGATTCTCTTGCTAATGGTGAAATTGGAATCTTCTATCTCAACGGTAATACTTACATCAAGGAATTACACGATGAGCCAGATGGTGTTTATCTGATTTCTTTAAATCAAAAATATCGTCCTATCCAAGTTTTGGAATCTGACTCTTTTAAGATTTTTGGAAAAGTAATCGGAAAATGCAAAGGTGCAGAAATTCCGGGATTCCATTAGATTTCAACAGCAGGTTCATGATCCTGCTGATAACAATAAGCAAAGGAAGTGATTGAATGGCAATCAATAATACACTAAAAGATATTCGTGAAAAACGGAATCTCATTCAAGCAGATTTGGCTGAAGCCATAGGTTCCTGCAGCCAGACTATAGGCCGCATCGAACGTGGAGAACGTAATCCCTCTCTTGAGATTGCAATCCGGCTGGCCCATTACCTGAAAGTGCCTGTAGAAGATATTTTTCAAGTTGAAGACTGAAGCACAACAGCCAGAAAACCGAGGAGTAAAATCCCCGGTTTTCCTTTTGCTCAAAAATTAGTGTAATCCTTTTACGAAGTCCACTGCGTTTTTCATATCTTCTTCATTCGGATGGCCTTTAGCAATACCTCCAACCAGTTTAAATGGTCCGAATGTGTCATACCCTTTACAGCCAAATTTTCCAACCACACTGGCATGTTTTTTATCCAAAATCCGCTCTATGGATTTATAATTCGCACCTCCACCATAAGTACAGATCAGAAATACCTTTTTGTCGTCCGGTAGATTCTTCTCTGCAAATTCCAATATCGACCGATGAAACTTTGAAAAATAGATTCCTGATGCAAATCCAATCATATCATAACTGTTCAAATCTGCATCTGGCTGTTTTACAGCATCAATCAAATCGACCTGACACTCTTCTGCCATGCTCTTTACTAATTTTTCTGTATTTCCATGATGCACAGATGCATATACGATTGCTTTTCTCATTTGTTTTCCTTTCTGCCTGCTCCATCAATCAGGTCATAACTCATATCTAAAAAGTCCAGTACCTTTGCTTCGCTGACCGAACCATCCAGTAAAATAGTGATCCAGTGCTGCTTATTCATATGGTATCCAGGTAAAAATCCATACGTCTGAATAATCATATTCGTCATGTCCGGATCACACTTTACGTCCATGATATCAACCCGCTCTTTTCCTTCTAATCCCAGTTTCGATTTTTCAACCGTCATGATCACTGCATACCATTTCCCATTCTTATGTCGAAGTACTGCACTGTCCGGTAGTTTACTCCATAAATATTCCGGAATCGTGCCATACTGTTTCTGCACATATTCAAAAATTTCTTCTTTCTTCACAATCTATTCAACTCCTGATTCTTCTGATATCCTGCCCATAATCATACCACATTTTCGTATGCCATACTACCTGCCAAATTCTTTTGCATTTTTCCGGTTCTCCTGACTTTAACTAATAGAGGGGTAAAACAGCAAGGACAGGAAGTGAGGATACACTTCCGGAAAATCCCAATTTAGGGTACCCTGCCCTGAATTGAAAAACGCTGAAAGCAACGATACTACTGCCCTCTCAGAAAGGAGAAACTGCTAATGGCTGAAAGAAAAAGAAACAAAGAAATTCATTTTTATGTCACAGAAGAAGAACGAAAGCTAATCCGCAGGAAGATGATAGAATCAAAAACCAAGAACATGGGAGCTTATCTGCGTAAGATGGCAATCGACGGCTACATCGTCAACACAGATACAACTCCTCTGAAGAAACAGTATGAGGAAATGCACAAGATTGGCATAAATATCAACCAGATTGCAAAAAAGGTAAATACCACCGGAGATCTATATCCGGAAGAAATGCAAGAATTGAAAGAGATGGTGAAAGAATTATGGCGTATCTTAAGATCTTCCCCATTAAAGTAACAGACAAGAAAGCTCTGGACTATATCACGAATCCAGATAAAACTGATGAAAAACTGCTTGTTTCCAGTTTTGGCTGTTCTCCTGAAACAGCTGATCTGGAATTTGCCATGACAAGAGAACATGCAAAAAAGAACGGAATGGATAAAGGCGATAACCTGGCATTTCATCTGATCCAGTCTTTTAAGCCTGGTGAAACAGATGCAGAAACCGCCCATCGCTTAGGACAACAATTTGCAGATGAAGTACTGAAAAGAAAATATGAATACGTGATCAGCACTCATGTTGACAAAAACCATATCCATAACCACATCATCTTTAATGCAGCAAGTTTTGTTGATCATCATAAGTATGTTTCCAATAAGCGGAGCTACCATAAAATCTGTCGGATCAGTAATCGTGTCTGCTATGAAAATGGACTTGCCACCAGTATGCCAACCGGAGAAAAAGGAAAAAGCTATAAAGAGAACATGGAATATCATCGTGGCACCAGTTGGAAAGCCAAGCTACGTGTCGCAGTTGATAAGGCAATCTGGACTTCCATCAACTATGAGGAATTTCTACAAAAAATGCAGTTAGCCGGATATGAAGTTCGACAGGGAAAACATCTATCCTTCCGTGCACCGGAGCAGAAGAATTTCACTTATATGAAATCTCTTGGAAGTTATTATAGTGAAGAAAATGTCCGTATCCGTCTGGCTAAAAATCGTAGCAAAGCAAAAGCTCCAAAGCATCTGTCCAGAGAAGCTCGCCTGTATATCAATATCTCCACGTATGTTACGACCGGCAATCGAGAAGGATTTGAACGATGGGCAAAACTCAATAATCTGAAAGAGGCTGCTCGTACCTTCAACTATCTTTCCGAAAATAACCTGCTGAATTATGAAGATTTCCAGCAACATGTTTCTGATGTTGATGCTTCTGTTAAAGCGGCTGATCAAAGAATAACGCAAATCAACAGTGAGCTGAGCACACAGAAAATCATTCAAAAACACTGTGATTCTTACCGTCTCTGCCGTAAAGTGATTGAAGATTGCAAATCTGCTAAAAATCCAAAAGCATACCGGACCAAACATCAGGCAGAATACCAGCTCCACGATTCACTAAAAAAAGAGCTTCAGGATCTCGGTGTTACCAAAATCCCAAGCTCTAATAAAATCCAGAAGAGGATAGAAAATCTTGAATCTGAACAGGTTGCTACGGTCCGAGAAAAACAGGAACTGCAGAAAAAGCAAAAGACACTGGATATCATTAGACAAAATTTTACAGCACTGCTCAGTGCTCCGGAGATGCAAATTCCTGTATCAGGAAAAGAGCCAACTCTTTAAAACGAAGAGGTACCTACATAACGGTGCCTCTTCGTTTAATTACATACGTATCCATAGGTGATATCCTTTCTTAAAAATCCAAATATTAATGCAAAATCTACTCTTTACTTACTACCCTTCACTTATTTTCATACAGCATTCTCTCAAAATACTTATAATATCGTGACTTCTAATATTCTTTATTCCAGTCAATTCACATTTCCCGCATATATGATATGCCATCTCACTAATTGTGGTCTCAATATCATTTGAAAAGCATGAGAAAGTCTTTTGCAGTTCCATTTGTTCGTATAGATAAGTTTCTAAGTGTTTCACAGTTGCTAGTGCACCATTACTATCAACTGATATGTCTAGCCCAAAAACTTCACTTCCAAATCTACAAATTGCATCTATCGTCTCATTACATATAATGTGCCTCAACCATTTAGGCACTATAACCGCCATACCAAAGGAATGTGGTATATCATAATATCCCGACACTTCATGTTCTATTGCATGACAAATCGGTGTTCGTCCTGTTCCATTTTCCAAAAAACCATTCAACGCCCAGGATGCAATCCAACACAAATTAGCTCTAGCCTCATAATCCATTGGAGACTTTTTTAAAACAAGAGAATACCTTATGACATTTCGCATCAAGCACTCCATAACTTCAATATTCATCTGCATTTTGGTGCCTCTAGTAAAATATGTATTCTCCATTATATGAAAAATAATATCTGCACAACCAGCCAATGTATATTTAATATCCTGTGTGTAAGTAAACTCTGGAACAATAAAGGAAGCTTTCGGGTACAATAAGGAATGACCAAAACTGATTTTTGCTTTTTTTTCAGGAATAGAAATAAGCCCACCACAATTCATTTCAGATCCTGTAGACAAAGTTGTTGGTATTGTGACGACTGGCAAAACATTTTCTATCCTGACCTCTCTATTCAGTAAATCTTCACAGGTTTCCTCAGTACAAGCTATTGCAGATACTGCCTTGGCGCAATCCATAACGGAACCTCCACCCATCGCAAGTAACAATTTAATCTTTGATTTTCTACACAACTGAGCAATCCGATCAACAACATAAGCACGTGGATTTGCCATTATCCCACAACATTCTATTGTTTCTACAT
>OHEX01000454.1_pt1 | contig 20555 bp, 19 predicted proteins | sample 1567361 | NCBI WGS metagenome assembly OHEX01 (sample SAMEA3879585, study PRJEB24766) | human gut metagenome | biome: human-associated habitat; feature: feces | place: USA | collected 1985/1987 | reverse complement strand
CGCACCCTGCAAATACATTTCCTCTGTGTTCTCGCCGCAGGGCTCCACAAAGATGGGGTGCCGGTCCTTGCCCGCAAAGCGCACCACCTTATCCTCAATGGAGGGGCAGTACCGGGGGCCAACCCCCTCGATCATGCCACCATAGAGCGGACTGCGCTGGATGTTGTCCAGAATGATCCTGTGGGTCTCGGGATTGGTGTAGGCGATCCAGCACTCGACTTTGTTGTGCATGGGTGCATCCGTCAGAAAGCTGAAGGGCTGCAGCTCGCTGTCCGGGTCGCCAGGCTGGCATTCCAGCTTGGAGAAGTCGATGCTTCTCCGGTGGACGCGGGCAGGGGTACCGGTCTTGAACCGACGCAGAGGCAGACCGGCGGCTTTCAGGCTTTCGGTCAGGGCATTGGCGGCGTGCATCCCGTCAGGGCCGGAAGCATACCACGCATCACCGACAAAAATTTTGCCGCCCAGGTTGGTGCCCGTGGCAATGACCACACACTTTGCGCTGTACTCCCCGTTCAGCTGGGTCACAACGCCCTTGACATGGCCGTTCTCCACCTCAATGCCCACCACCTCGGCCTGATGGATGGCAAGGCCGGGTGTGAGTTCAAGAGCGTGCTTCATATATTCGTGGTAGCGCTTGCGGTCGGTCTGAACGCGCAGGGCATGAACGGCAGGGCCTTTGCCCTTGTTCAGCATCCGGCTCTGCAGGTAGGTGGCATCCGCCGCAAGGCCCATCACACCGCCCAGCGCATCCAATTCGCGTACCAGCGTTCCTTTTGCAGTTCCGCCGATGCTGGGATTGCAGGGCATGTTGCCAATGGCATCCAGACTCATGGTAAACACCGCCGTTTTGGCACCCAGCGTGGCAGCAGCGTGGGCCGCTTCAATGCCAGCGTGGCCCGCGCCTATTACGATCACATCGTAATCTCCAAGATGATTCATACTTTTCCTATACTTTCCTCTATGGTTCAATCTGCTGTTACCCGGCAGAGCGGCTGGAAGTTTCTCCGAGGACCGTCCGCTGGGGTGGGCCCCTGCCGCCGCAGGCGGTAGGGCGGGCGATAGAATGGCCCGAGTCGTGTCCGAGGAGGAAGCTTCCCGCCCAACGGTTGATTTACGCCAGCGCGCCCTTATCCAGCCATTTGCCACGCGCCATGCGCAGCAAAAACAGTGCGCCGCGGGTGCAAAGTTCGGCGCACATGGCTGCCCATACGCCCACCAGCCCAAAGTGGGGAGCCAGCAGAACAGCCAAGGTCAGCCGCACGCCCCACATACTGATAAGGTTCAGCACAAAGCAGCCGGTGCTGTCGCCCGCGCCCTGCATGGAGCCGCTGGCCACGATGCTTGCCCCGAACATGGGCTCGGCAAAGGCTTCGATGCGCAGCACCCGTGCGCCCAGCGCAATAACGGCGGCATCGGCGGTGAAGATGCCCATCAGCTGCGGGGCAAACACATACAGCCCCACGCCGGTAAGCGCCATGATGCCCATGCCCATGGCGGTGCACAGCCACGCAAAGCGCTTTGCCATGTCCCGGCGGTTTGCGCCCACGGCCTGTCCCACCAGCGCAAGGGCGGCGTCCTGAATGCCGTAGCCCGCCATGTAGCACAGGCTCTCGGCGCTGACGCCCAGACTGTTGGCGGCAATGGCGGTCGTGCCCAGCACGGACACGATGCGTACCAGCAGCACCTGTGCCGAGGACAAAGCGGCGCGCTCTGCCGCCAGCGGTGCACCCACCTTCCATACGTTATGCAGGCAGGCGCGGGTAATGCGCCACGCGCCGGGTTTGCGGATGCACAGCGGGCCGTCCCGCAGCAGCAGAACGCCCAGCGCCAGGGTGCCGCCCACGGCGTTGGCAAGGGCTGTGCCCAGCGCCGCGCCCGGCACGCCCCAGCCCAGACCCCAGACCGTGAGGTTCTGGCCGAATACCGTCATCTCCCGGGTGGGGTTGATGAGGAAAAAGTTGAAGATGATGTCCAGCACGCAGGTGAACACGCTGATCAGGCCGGGGGTCAGGGCATCGCCGGTGGAGCGCAGCATGGCGGCATAGGTGCCCATAGCCATGACAAAGGGCAGGGAAGCCGACCAGATGGCAAAATACGCCGAAGCATTTGCCTGCAGTGCCGCGTCTGCGCCCAGCCACCCGGGCAGAAACCGGCTGATGCCCACGCCGAAGGCGGCAGCGGCAAGCCCCACCACTAAATTGAACAGCATGGACTGCCGCAGCACGCCCCGGGCGTCCTGCTGGCGGTCTGCGCCCAGATACTGCGCCACCTGAATGGAAAACGCCATGCACAGCCCCGCCAGCATCCCGTGCAGCAGCCATGTGCTGGAGCTGACGATGCCGATGGAAGCGGTGGCGGCGGCGCCGATATGCCCCACCATGGCGGCGTCGATGTACTCCATGGCGGTAACTACGATCTGCTGCAAAATGGAAGGGATGCTCAGCGTCAGCGCCACCTGTGCGGTGTGGCGCAGCGGCACCTGCTCGCCCTGCCGCATCCGGGCAGAGAGCTGCTCAAGGGTAATGGACATGGGACCTCCTGCGTTGTGGGTGAAAATACAGACTAACATACTATTATAAAGAGCGGCGGGAGAAAAGTCAATCCGCAGCGAATTTTGCCGCCGGGATTGATTTTTGGGCAAGGGCGTGATACACTCACAAAGGACTATACAGAAAGAAAGAGGAATGTTATCTTATGATCCAAATGCTTACCTCTGTCATCGGGCAGCGGGGCGTGGATGCCATGGCATTTTTGCTGGCGTTCGCCCTGACCGCCCTGACGGATTCCATTTTCCGCGATAAACTGCCCCACGACCATGGCCGCGCCTTTGCGGTGAACGGCGAACTTTCCAAGGGCAAGGCGCGCGGCTCCGGATTGATCTTTGTGCTGTGCATCGCGCTGGTGTCGCTGGCGTTTCTGCCCTTCACCACCGAGTATGTGGTGTATAATGTGCTGCTGATCGCTTCCATGCTCTCCGGCTATCTGGACGATGCCGCCGAGACCGCGTGGAACGAGTACAAAAAGGGCATCATCGATTTTGTCATTGCGGTGCTGGCGGGCGTCACCTACCTGAACTTCAACGGCTGCGGGGTGCACTTTTTGCAGTGGAGCTTCACGCTGCCCTACGCGGTGTACCTGCTGCTCATCGTCATCCTGATCTGGGCAAGCATCAACGTGGTCAACTGTACCGACGGTGTGGACGGCCTTTCCGCCAGTCTGGCGGTGGTGACCATCGGCACCTACCTGCTGGCCTATAAGACCGAGCTGGGCACCTACGCCACCGCCGGTGTGGTGTTCATCGGTGCGCTGCTGGCCTACCTGTGGCTCAACGCCAAGCCCTCCAGCCTGCTGATGGGCGACGCCGGCAGCCGCGCCATGGGCTTTTTCATCGCCATGCTGTCCCTCAAGTGCGGCCATCCGTTCGCCTTCCTGCTGGCGGCTATCGTGTTCATCGCGGACGGCAGCTTGGGCATTCTGAAGATCAGCCTGAAGCGTTTTCTGCATATCTGGATTTTGAAAAACACCCTGACCCCTCTCCACGACCATGTGCGCAAGCGCAAGGGCTGGAGCGACGAGCAGGTGGTAGCCCGCTGGCTGATTCTGCAGTGCGTGGCTTCGGCTCTGCTGCTGCTCCTTGTGCGGGGGTAATGCCCGTTAGATAAAAGCAAGCCCGGAAAGTCCGCAGACTTTCCGGGCTTGTTCTATCCTAAAATGTCAGCACTCCACCCCCGCCTTTTTCCCCGCCGCCTGCACCACATGGCCTACCAGCACCGAGGTGGTCACGGTGCCCACGCCGCCGGGCACGGGGGTGATGGCGTCCACCACCGGCTCTGCGGCGGCAAACTGCACGTCACCGCAGAGTTTGCCTTCCTCGTTCACATGGATGCCCACGTCCACGACCGTCTGGCCTGCCCGCAGGCAGTCCGCGCCCACAGCGCCCGTTTTACCCATGGCCACCACCACGATGTCCGCCTGCCGGCACACTTCCGGCAGATTCCGGGTGCGGGAGTTGCACAGGGTGACGGTAGCGTTCTCCCGGTCCAGCATCATGGCTGCGGGCTTGCCTACCACAAGGCTGCGCCCCACCACCACGGCACGCTTGCCGGAAAGGGGGACGTTGTAATACTTCAAAATTTCCATGCAGGCCTGCGCGGTGCAGGGAGCATAGCCCAGATCGGTGTTGGTGAACACCCCGGCCAGCGAACCGTCTGTGATGCCGTCAATGTCCTTTTCCGGGCGCAGGGCGGCGCGGACGGTGCGGTCATCGAACTGCTTGGGCAGGGGACGGAACAAAAGACAGCCGTGGATGCCGTCGTCGGTGTTCACCTCGTCCAGCACCCGGAGCAGCTGCTCCTGCGTGGCGTCGGCGGGCAGCACGAACTGCTTGATAGCGACGCCCACCTTGCCGCAGCGGGTCATCACGCCCCGCTCGTAGGAGAGGTCGTCCTCCCGCTCGCCTACCCGCACCACGGCCAGCGTGGGGGTGATGCCTTTGGCTTTCAACTGCTCGCAGAGCAAAGCGTTGCGCTCGTTCATGGCGGCCACCACAGGCGCACCTTTTAAAATCGTTGCCATATACTTTCCCTCATTTGTTATATTATTTATTGCGGAGTTTCCCGCTGACGGCGCTGAATACTTCGTCTGCCCGGGGCACAAACTCTGCCAGCAATGCGTCTGCCCGGGCGTCCAGCGCGGCGGCATGGGTGCGGTCTGCCATCAGCTTGGTATTGATGAACACATTCAGGCTTGCGGCCTGCAAGGCAGCCTTGCACAGCACGGCAGCACACCCCGCGTCCGATACCGCCAGCACGCTGCCCTTCGCGGCGTACTGTTCCGCCAGCGCGATGCCCTCGGCGCACTTTTCCATGATTTGCAGCGGCACGGCGCTTGCACCGTCCAGCGCGGCTTCCAGCACAGCAGCCTTGTGCGCGGCCTGCTCCGGGGTGTCCTTGGGCAGACCGTAGGCCGCAGCCAACGGCGCAAAGGCATCGGCATCGGCCTGTACCAGCGCTTCCAGTTCCAGCCGCAGGGCACTGGCCCGGGCGTTCAGTGCCTGAATGTCCGCTTCCACGGCGGCGTACTTTTTTTTGCCGGTGGTCAGGCAGCCCACCATGTTGCCCAGCGCCACACCGGCAGCGCCTGCCAGCGCGGCGGTGCCGCCGCCGCCCGGCGTGGGCGCTTTGCTGGCAAGCTGTGCCAGAAACTGCGCGCAGCTTAGATCCTTCATTTCCATGTGTAGATACCCCTCTCTGTTACAAAGGCGTCCAGCCGCTGGTCGTGGGCGTCCACGGCGGCGCGGGGGACGCGCTGAACCTCCAATGCAATGCCGATCTTCACCGCCCGGGTGCAGCGGGGCAGGTAGCGGTCGTAGTAGCCCTTGCCCATGCCCACCCGGCGGCAGTCTGCGTCAAAGGCGGTGCAGGGCACCAGCACCAGATCCAGCTGCTCCGGCTGCAAAAGCGCGGAGCGTTCCAGTACCGGCGCACGGATGCCGTACTGCCCCACCGCCCAGCCGTCCGCGCCCGGCACGGCTGCGGTAAGGGAAAAGCCCTCGCCGCACACCGGGTAGGCTACCGTCTTGCCCTGCCGGACAGCTTCGGCAGCCACGGCGGCAAGGTCGGCTTCGCCCCCAAAGGCTGCGTAGAGCAAAAGGGTATGGGCGGCGCGGTAGGCGTCCAGTTCCAGCACCCGGCGGCACAGCGCCGCGTTGGCGGCGGCGCGCTGCGGTGCATCCAGCGCCTTGCGGGCGGCACGGCCTGCGGCATGCTGCGCCTGTTTTTCCTCGGCAATGGTCATACAAAACACCTCGCTTCACCTGTGGGGGAGGATACTTGAAAAATATACAAAATCGACAGCGCATTTTTATACAAACATAATAAACACTTCAGACAAAAAAAGCAAGCCTTTTGGCGAAAAGAGGATTGAAGCCGCCGCCGCTTTCTGCTATGATTATGTTACAGCAGCAAGCGCCGTGCGGGCGCTGCGCTGAGAGGATCTACAACATTTTGTGGAGAGGGGCAAGTAAAATGTACAAGGATATGATGGACACCATCGGCATGGTCAATGCAGCCGACCCGGAACTGGGCGCAGCCATGGAGCGGGAGCTGACCCGTCAGCGCGAGAACATTGAGCTGATCGCCAGCGAGAACATCGTCTCGCCCGCCGTGATGGCAGCGATGGGCAGCGTGCTGACCAATAAGTACGCTGAGGGTCTGCCCGGCAAGCGCTACTACGGCGGCTGTGTCTATGTGGACGAGGTGGAGAACATTGCCATCCAGCGCGCCTGCCAGTTGTTCGGGGCAAAGTACGCCAATGTCCAGCCCCATTCCGGCGCACAGGCCAACCTTGCCGTGTATTTCGCCCTGCTGGAGCTGGGCGATACCGTCATGGGCATGGACCTTTCGCAGGGCGGTCACCTGACCCATGGTTCCCCGGTGAATATGTCCGGTAAAAACTACCACTTCATCTCCTACGGTGTCGGCGCAGACGGCGTGATCGACTACGCCGAGCTGGAAAAGCAGGTGCGCAAGGTGCGCCCCAAGATGCTGGTGGCGGGCGCTTCCGCCTACCCCCGCGCTATCGACTTTGAAAAGCTTGCCGAGATCGCCCACGGCTACGGCGCATACCTGATGGTGGATATGGCGCACATTGCCGGTCTGGTGGCGGGCGGTCAGCACCAGAGCCCCGTGCCCTACGCCGATGTAGTGACCACCACCACCCACAAGACCCTGCGCGGACCCCGCGGCGGCTTGATTTTGACCAACAATCCCATCATTGCCAAGCGCATCAACTCGGCAGTGTTCCCCGGCACGCAGGGCGGGCCGCTGGAGCACGTGATTGCGGCAAAGGCCGTCTGCTTTGGCGAGGCACTGAAGCCGGAGTTCAAGGAATATGCCCGCAAGATCGTGGAAAATGCACAGGCACTGGCTGCGGCTTTGCAGCAGCGCGGGGTAAAGCTTGTATCCGGCGGCACCGACAACCACCTGATGCTCATTGACCTGCGGGACGAGGAGTGCACCGGCAAGGACCTGGAGCAGCGTCTGGACAGCGTGCACATCACCGCCAACAAGAACACCGTCCCCGGCGAGACCCGCAGCCCCTTTGTGACCTCCGGCGTGCGTCTGGGTACCCCGGCTGTCACCACCCGCGGCATGGGCGCAGCTGAGATGCAGGTGATCGCGGACTGCATTGCAGACTGCATCTGGCACTATGCGGAAAAGAAGGACGAGATCAGTGACCGCGTTCTGCGCCTGACCCGGGAGTTCCCGCTGTACCAGTAAAGGCAAAGTATAAATAACAAGGCATCCGCAGCCGTTCTGCTGCGGGTGCCTTTTGTTACAAAAAGGAGAAGGACGATGGAAAGCTTAGGTCTTTTGCATCTGTATTACGGCGACGGCAAGGGCAAGACCACAGCCGCCATGGGGCTTGCCCTGCGGGCACTGGGCAGCGGAAAACGTGTGGTCATCGTGCAGTTTTTAAAGGGCGGGCAGAGCGGGGAGATCCCGCTGCTGGAACAGCTGGGCGCCACCGTCTACCGGGGTAAGGCCGGGCAGAAATTCGTCTTTCAGATGAACGAAGCCGAAAAGGCCGCTACCCGCACCTTGCAGAACCAAAACCTTGCGGCGGCGCTGGCGCAGCCCTGTGATCTGCTGGTGCTGGACGAAGCCGGCAGCGCGTGGGAGCTGGACATGGTGGACAAAGACCTGCTCCGGCGGGCCGTTCTGGAGCGTCCCGCCGCGCAGGAATGCGTGCTGACCGCCCACAAGGCCCCGCAGTGGATGCTGGATGCCGCTGACTACTCCACCGAAATGAAATGCTGCCGCCACCCCTATCAGAAGGGCATCAAGGCGCGCAAAGGCATCGAATACTAAAAATGCCCGGAGAACCGCAGCTTTCAGCGGACCTCCGGGCGTTTTTGTGTTTACTGTTTTGTAATGATATCGCGGCTGGCCGCCAGCAGGCCAAGGGCCAGCGCAGCGCTCAGGATGTCGGCCACAGCCTGAGCCATCAGCACGCCCTGATACTGGAACAGATGTACGCAGACCACCAGTGCCAGCAGAAACACCACGCCCTGACGGCTGATGGAGAGCAGGAAGGACGGTACGATTTTACCAGTTGCCTGGAACAGCACCGTGAGCAGGAGCACCACGCCGCCAAAGGCTGCGGTGCAGACCTGCCAGCGGAGCATCTGCGCACCAGTGGCGATCATCCCGGCATCCTGCACGAAGAGCTGCATCAGCGCCCCGGAATTCAGGCAGAGGATGAGGGACAGCACCACGGCAATGGAGACGAGAAAGGTCAGACAGAAGCGGATGAGCTTGCGCATCACGTCCCGCTTTTTTGCGCCGTACAGGTAACCGAACAGTGGGATGCCGCCGAACGAGAAGCCAACCAGAACCAGCTGGGCGATCATGCTCACCTTGCTGGCAATGCCCATGGCGGCAATTTTGTCGTTGCCGTAGGGCAAGAGGAACTGGTTCATCACAATGACAGTCAGGCTCTGCATCAGGTTGCTCAGCGCAGCAGTAACACCCACGCCCAAAATCTGCTGCAGCTCCCTGCCCGTGACATGGCACTGGGACAGCTTGACAGACAGGCAGCGGCTCTTTTTGTGGAGCAGCCACAGGAAGTACAGGTCGCTGCACAGGTAGCCCACAATGGTGGCAATGGCCGCGCCCCCTGCGCCCCAGCCCACTGTGGTGATGAGGATGGGATCGAGGATGATGTTGATGACCGTTCCGCCGATGCTGCCGATCATGGACTGGGTGGCCATGCCCTCACAGCGAACGAGGTTGGAATGGATAAAGTTCAGCACCGTGGCCGGGGCACCAATGGCCAGCACGGTGTAATAGGCCTGTGCGTGCGGCATCGTCTCAGCAGTCGCACCCAGAATGCCCAGCAGCGGGACGCGGAACAGCATCATCAGGGCTGCCAACACCACGCCCGTGGTCAGGGCCACATAGAAGCAGAACGAGCTGACCCGGCCGGTGCCCTCACGGTCGTCCTGTCCCAGCAGGCGGGAAATGAGTGAGCTGCCGCCCTGGCCGTAGATGTTGCCGAAGGCCATGAGGGCCGTGAACACCGGCGCACAGAGCGAAACACCCGCAATCAGCGCCGTATCGTTGGACTGCGCAATGAAAAAGGTATCGGCAAGGTTATACACCACGCTCACCATCAGGCCGAACACCGAGGGCAGCGCCATCTTGAAATAGGTGCGGTACAGATGATCGAGATCAAAAATAGAATCCATTGGTTTTTCCTCCACTTTCGTCCCTATTATAAAGGTTTTGCTTGCATTTGTTTGTGACACATGGCACAATGAAATAAAAGAAATGAGGTGAACTCATGCAGGAAATTCGTGACCCAGCCTGTCTGGAAACGCTGTACCGGAAGCTGGAACTTTCCTCCCGGACCAGAACAGCAAAACGCCCGCGCAGGAGCTTTCCTGTGCGGGCGCTGCATTTCCTTTTGTGTTTTACCGCACCAACAGCAGCAGCCAGGCGGATGCCACAGCCTGCAGGATGAGCCAGCGGGCCACGACCTGCTCATCGCTCCAGCCCAGACGCTTGCGCACATGGTCGTGCAGCGGGGTCAGGGTGTTCTTGAGGATGGAGATGTGCAAAAACCGCTTGAAGCTGATCTTCAGGATGCCCAGGCTGCCGTCCACAATGAACACCAGCGCGGCCAGCAGAAAGGCGAAGGGGTGGCTGCTCTTGAGGGCCAGGACGGCCAGGAAGAAGCCCATGGCGCGGCTGCCCGCGTCACCCATCAGCAGGGTGGAAGGCTTGGCGTTCTGCCACAGGTAGGCCAGCAGGGCACCAATGAACACGATGCCTGCGGTGGCGTAATCCCCCAGTTCCTCCCAGTAGGCCAGCAGGAAGGTTCCGATGCTGACCACGGCAAGGCTGGCGGAAAGGCCGTCCACGCCATCGGTGCAGTTGACCACATTGATGCTGGCCCAGATCAGGACGATGATGAGGATGAGGTAGACGGCATAGGGCAGGCTGAAGCTCCAGCTCAGGAAGTTGACCTCTGTGCCGTTGAAGTTCAGGTAGGTCACGCCCGCCACAACGGCGATGACCAGATCGATCAGGCCCTTTTTGTACTCGTTCCAGGCGGTCTCGGCGGCATCGTCAAAATAGCCGGAGAGCATGGACGCAATGAGCAGGACGGTGTAGATGACGTACTCTGCCTTAAAGGGCACCACGGCCAGCGTGACCAGTGCGATGCAGAGTACAAAAATGAGGCCGGAACCCCGGGCCTTGCCCTTGGAGAGTTCGCCGTTCACGGCAAACGCGCGGCCATGGTCGTGGGGGAGCTTATCGTGGAACACCGAGTCCATCAGCGCGGTCAGCGCAAATGCAAGCAGAAAGCCCAGCGCATCCACGGTGCGCGGGTTGCCAGAAAGCAGTTGAAGCATAGTTTTTTTCCTCTTTCCCGGAGCGGCAGAGGCCGTTCCTGTTCTTTCACGGCTGGATACAAATGAAGTGTATCACGCCCGGGCCAAAAAATCAATCTCCGGGGCAAGGTCTACCCCGGGGGTAGATGGGTTGACATTTTTCGCCCCCCTGTCTATAATGGGAGGACAAACGCCCTTTCGAGGGTATTTTTTTGTCTCACAGGAAAATCGGAGAAAAAGGAGAAGACATGAAACTTTCACTTGAACAGCTTTCGGCCCGGATGCGGCAGGGTGAGACCATCCCCTCCCGCCAGACGGCCCAGGTGGCTCTGGCGCTGAGCATCCCCTCCATTCTGGAGCAGCTGGTGGTCACTGCCATGGGATACATCGACGCTGCCATGGTGGGCCACATCGGTGCAGAAGCTACTGCTTCCATCGGCATCGTCAGCTCCAGCACCTGGCTGCTCCACGGCGTTCTGGTGGGCCTGTACACTGCCCTCTCCATCCAGATCGCCCAGTATCTGGGGGCTGACCGGCAGGATGATGCCCGCAGCGTACTGCGACAGGCCATGCTTTTCAATGTGATCCTGGGCGTGGGTGCCGCCCTTTTCGGCCTGGGCATCAGTCCCTTTCTGCCGGGGTGGCTGGGAGCTGACCCCTCCCTGCGGGCAAACGCCACAGCCTACTTTGCCATCTGGTCAACGGCTCTGCCCTTCACCATGGCCATGGGCATGTACGCCTCCATCCTCCGGGCGGCAGGCTACGCCCTGACCGCCAGCCTCATCAGCGTGCTGGTCTGTGTGCTGGATGCCATCTTCAACTTCTTCCTCATCAACCCCACCCGGACGCTGTGGGGCATCACCGTCTGGGGTGCCGGGCTGGGTGTGCCCGGCGCAGCCCTGGGCACCGCCCTGGCCACTGTGGTGGGCGGCCTGCTGGCTTTGGCCATCCTGCTGCTGCGGGAAAGCCCCCTCTGCATCCGGAAGCCTGCCCCCTGGAAGATTACCCGCTCCTGCCTGCGGAACCTGCTGTGGGTCGGCGGTCCTCTGGCGGGAGAACGTGCCGCCATCTCTCTGGCGCAGGTGGTGGTGGTGCGCATCGTGGCCGGCCTGGGTACCGTGGCCATTGCCGCCAACAGCCTGGCTGTCAACGCCGAGGGCTTGTGCTACATGGCGGGCTACGGCATCCAGAGCGCAGCTGTCACCCTCATCGGCCAGGCCGTGGGTGCCAACCGGAAGGATATGGCCAAGCGTTTTGCCTGGCTGTGTACCGGCCTTGGCATGGGGGTCATGGCCCTTTCCGGCGTTGGCCTGTGGATCTTTGCCCCCGCCCTGATGAGCCTTTTCACCACCGATGCGGCTGTCATCGCTCTGGGTGCTCAGGTTTTGCGCATCGAAGCCTGGGCCGAGCCCATGTTCGGTGCCTCCATCGTGGCCAGCGGTGCCATGCAGGGTGCGGGCGACAGCACCTCCTGTTTTGTGCTGAACATATTCAGCATGTGGTGCATCCGGCTGACACTGGCGTTCCTGCTGGCTCCCCGGCTGGGCCTGATGGGCGTTTGGGGTGCCATGTGCTGCGAATTAAGCATCCGGGGCCTGCTGTTCCTCATCCGCCTTGCCCGGGGCAAGTGGCTGGAAAAGGGCGCGCTGTCTTAAATCGAATCGATATAAGCAAAAAAGAAAGGACGCTTTCGCGTCCTTTCTTTTTTGTTCTGTCACTCACTTCCGGCCATGCAGGATGGGAGAGAGCGGCTTATAGATCAACATGCAGATCAGGGCATCCAGCAGGCCCTTGACCAGAGTGAAGGGCATATTGAAGATGACCAGGCACTTGATGAGGCTGTTGGCAGAGGGCAGGATAGCCTGATACATGCCCAGGATGGCTTCCATCGGCATGTGGTAGAACTTGACGTAGGCCGGGTAGGTGATGAAGTAGTTGGACGGCACACTGAACAGGGCCATGGCCACGGCACCGGCCACTGCGCCGATGATGGCGTTCTTGCGGCTCTTGTGGTGCTTGTAGAGGTAACCGGCCAGTGCGGAGAACACCGCACCCAGCATGAAGTTGCACAGCTCACCCACCAGTGCGGTAGAGGTGCCCTTGATGACCACATGGAGCAGGTTCTTCATAAAGCTGATGATCACACCGTACACCGGGCCAAGGGCAAAGGCACCCAGCAGAGCGGGCAGGTCGGAGAAGTCCATCTTGACGAAGGACGGGATGAGCATCGGGAGCGGGAACTCGATGAACATCAGGATAAAGGCGACCGCGCTGAGCATGGCGGCAACGGTCAGGTTGTGGGTGGTATTCTTTTTCATGGTAGTTGTCCTCCCCGGGGGTGTATGCCCCGTTCAAATTTGTTCGGAAAGCCCTTTTCGCGCTGGATCGAACCGGAAAGACAAACCAAAAAACGCCCTGCTGCAATAAAGACTGCAACAGGGCGCACAGACGCAATTTGCCTGCCGTTTCTTGCATCCGGACTATACCGTTGGTCCCGGAGTTGCACCGGGTCAGCACCCTTGCGGGTGGTCGCGGACTTTACCGCCAGTGGGGAATTGCACCCCGCCCTGAAACGAACTTTCTGACCAAGAGTATAGCGCGGTACTGCGGCGCTGTCAAGCCCTCTTTTCGAAAAGTTTGCGCATTTTTTATCAAAGTGCGTTTTCACCGTTCTTTCCTTGCCCCGGGCGGCAGAGTATGCTATCATAATATGCGTTGTGAAAAAACACAGGAGGTTTTCCATGATTTTCTCGATCCGTAACCTTGGTTTTGAGCTGGGCTCGCTGCTGCTGGAAGGCTGGGCAGCCTTTGCCGCCCGGGTGGTGTGCGCGGCGCTGCTGCTGGTGCTTGGCTGGCTGGCGCGGCAGCTTTTGTCCCGCCGGGTGTGCCCTGCCCTGCTGCGCCGCAGCTGGCGGCTGGCGGGTACGCCCATTCTGCTGCGCAGCTTTGCCGTGCCGCTGCAGCGGCTCACCCTTGCGGCGTTCATCTATGCCGCAGCGGCCAGCCTGCCGTGGGCAATCAGCGGCGTGAGCAAATTTCTGCTCACAGTCTTTGAGCTGGCCGCCACCTTTTTTGTGTGTCAGGGACTGTACGCCGCCGCCGACCTTACCGACCTTTTGCTGGCAAACTGCGGCGAGGAGGTGCGCGCCAACCGCACCCTGACCACCCTGCTGAACAAGCTGTACAAAGTTTTCATCGTGGTATTGGGTGTTATGACCATGGCACAGGAGACCGGCCTGCCGGTGGGCAGCATCGTAGCCAGTGCGGGTCTTGTCGGTCTGACCATCTCTCTGGCGGCGCAGGACAGCGCCAAAAATCTGTTCAGCGGGCTGGTCATCCTGCTGGACCGGCCCTTTTCCATCGGTGACTGGATCACCGTGGGCGATGTTTCCGGCGAGGTGGTGGACATCAACTTCCGCTCCACCAAGGTCCGCGCACTGGATAACTCGGTGTACATCCTGACCAACAGCACGGTCAGCTCTGCCACCGTCAACAACGGCACCTTGCGCAACAAGCGGCTGTACCGCTTCACCCTCGGGGTCACCTACGATACCTCCCGTCCTCAGCTGGAGCAGCTGATGGCAGACCTGACCGCCATGCTCAAGGCCAGCCCCTACACCTACGAGGACTCGGTGCTGGTGGAGCTGAGCGGCTTCGGCGCTTCCAGCATCGACCTGCTGGTGTCCGCCTACCTGCGCACCGCCGACATGACCCGCTTTTTGCAGATGCAGAACGATTTGAACCTTGACCTGATGGACGTGATGCAGAAAAACGGCGTGGACTTCGCCTTCCCCTCCACCACCGTGTATCTGGAAAAGAACAGCGAACACTAAAAGCGGAAGTCTGTTTCTATTTCATGTTTGCCGCGGCCTGTGGGTTGCGGCAAACGCATTTTTACGAATCAAATCAAAAAGCGCCTGTTTTATTGTAAAAAGCAGGCGCTTTTGCCCTATGATTTCCCGTCCGGTCATGTTATTCTTATAGCACACCCGCATACACTGCGGCGCACGCCATCAAATCATCTGCGGAGGAACGCTTCCTATGACACAGCTTTTGCTGCCCATTATTTACTTAGCCTTTATCAGCCTTGGCCTGCCTGATTCCCTGCTGGGGTCTGCATGGCCCACCATGTACCCTCAGCTGGGCGTCCCCTTCTCCTACGCGGGCATCCTGTCCATGATCATCTCGCTGGGCACCATCGTTTCCAGCCTGAACAGCGACCGGCTCACCCGGGCGCTGGGCACGGGCAGGGTGACCGCCCTCAGCGTGGGCATGACCGCTGCGGCGCTGTTCGGCTTTTCGGTCTCCGGCCGGTTCTGGATGCTCTGTCTGTGGGCTGTCCCCTACGGCTTGGGCGCGGGCAGCGTGGATGCCGCCCTGAACAACTACGTTGCTCTGCATTACCAGAGCCGCCACATGAGCTGGCTGCACTGTATGTGGGGCGTAGGCACCACCATCGGCCCTGTGGTGATGGGCGCGGCGCTTTCCGGCGGGCTGGGCTGGAACAGCGGCTACCGGTACATTGCCCTGTTCCAGATCGCACTTTTTGCCGTGCTTTTTTGCAGCCTGCCCCTGTGGCATAAACGCCCCGACGCCGCCCCGGACGGCACCGCGCCCAAGGCGCTGACCCTGCCGCAGGTGTTCGCGCTGCCGGGCGCGAAGGAAGTGATGCTCTGCTTCTTCTGCTACTGCGCACTGGAGACCACCGCCGGGCTTTGGGCAAGCAGCTACCTGACCCTTGTGCGGCAGGTTCCCGCCCAGACGGCTGCCAGCTTTGCCAGCCTGTTCTACATCGGCATCACGGTGGGGCGGGGCGTCTGCGGCTTTCTGACCTTAAAACTGAGCGATGACCAGATGATCCGTCTGGGGTTTGCAGTACTGGGCGTTGGCGTTGCCGCCCTGCTGCTGCCCGGTGCGCAGGTCTTTGCGCTTGCCGGGCTTGTGCTGGTGGGGCTGGGCTGTGCGCCCATCTACCCCAGCGTCATCCACTCCACCCCGGCGCATTTCGGCGCACAAAATTCTCAGGCCGTCATCGGCATCCAGATGAGCAGCGCCTATGTGGGCAATCTGGTCATGCCGCCGCTGTTCGGTCTGCTTGCCAATAACATCACCCCGGCGCTGTTCCCCTTCTATCTGCTGGCAGTTCTGGTGCTGATGGCGCTGATGCACCGGCAGCTGGTGCGCAAAACGGCGCACGCATAACATCATTCTGTTCTATCACGCAAAAAAAGCATCTGCAAAGGCCGCTCCTGAATGTTTCAGGATCGCAGCGATTGCAGATGCTTTTATTTTCAGCGAAAAGCTTGCCGGATGATGGTGCAGGCAAGCAGCCACTCTCGGTACGCCCTCATCAGTCACCTTCGGTGACAGCTTCCCCCGTCCGGGGGAAGCCTTCAGGTACGGCAAACTTTACGGCTTGAACGAAAACTTTACCGTTGCATAAGCCTTCCCCCAGCCGGGGGAAGGTGGCGCGCAGCGCCGGATGAGGGTGCGGACAGGCAGCCGCACAACCCTTTGTGCAGCGGCTTTTGGTTTACAGTTTTTTACAGAATGCGGGCGCTGATGGCGTTTGCCACCTGAAACAGGTCTTTCTGCCCGACAAAGCCGAACTTCGCTTCGTGGCCGTCCGCAAAGCAGATCGTCAGCTGGGACGCCTGCAGCGGGTCGCCAAAGCCCGCCGTCTGGATGCCGTAGTGCAGCACCTTGCGGTAAGGCAGCACAAAGATCTGCTGCCGGGTTCCGGTAACGCCCTGCATATCCACCATGATGATGCGGTGGCTGGTGAACACCACCTGATCGCGCACCGTCTTGTACGCACCCACGATCTGCTCGCCCTCCAGCAGCAGGGCATTGATGTTTTTGCAGATATCCTTCTCCTGCAGGCGGATAAGGTTCTCCATCGGTTTATCGCGGAATTCCATAGCAGCGTTCCCCTTTCAGCGTTTTATGGCTCTATTGTAGCATTTCCGCTGCCGGTTGGCAAGATGGCTGCCCGGATAAAAAGAAAAGACCCGAACCATTCAAGGTTCAGGTCTTGTGGAGCGGGTAATGGGAATCGAACCCACCTCCTCAGCTTGGAAGGCTGATATACTAGCCGATGTACTATACCCGCAATTGCAGAATGCATTATACCATAATTTTGCGCAAATGTCCAGCATGAATTTAGGGTCTGCAACCGTGAAAGTGGTGGAAGCGGAGAATGAATCAACCGTTGTCCGCATTGACTTCGTTGCACAATATGGGTATAATATAATTAGAATTTTACTATTATGGATAGGTTACACAGGAGCAGGAGGTGCTTTTATGAATATCCGTCCATCTGCAGCGATTCGCCAGAACTACAACGAGATTGCTGATTTGTGCAGAGAAACCGCTGAGCCGATTTTTCTTACCAAGAACGGCGAGGGTGATTTAGTCGTCATGGACATCGATACCTACAACCGCCGTGAAAAAATGCTGAAGCTCCGTGAAGAGCTGCTTTCCGTGGAAGAGGATCGGATGCGTGGAAGCGAGGGCTATTCGATTGACGAGGTCACTTCCATGATGCGCAGTGCGGTCAAGGAGGCCACAGGGCATGGCACAGCAAAATAAATACCACGTGATCGTATCAGCACGGGCTGCTCAGATGCTGGTGTCCCACGCCGCATTTCTGGCACAGGTCAGTCCTGCAGCAGCAGAGCGGCTTACAGTCGAATTTGAAAAGGCTGCAAAGTCTTTGGAGCAGATGCCGCAGCGCTGCCCATGGCTCAAAGGCGAATACATTCCCAAAAATGCTTACCGATTTATCCTGTTTGAAAACCGCTATATGCTCATCTTCCAGATCGTAGATCATACGGTTTATGCAGATTATGTGGTAGATTGCAGACAGGATTACGGTTGGCTCATCCGATGATCAACAAAGGCGGTGGCTTTCCTTTTGTGGGAAGCTCCCGCCTTTTGCTGTGTCTGTGTAAAAGTCAGGAATTGCGTGTTTCTACTTTAGATTTATTTCTCATTGCGGGGCTTTTTAATTTTGCAATTCACAATCCGACTTGCAAGATAAATTATCCAAAAAGTAAGGATATAATTGTTAGTTATAAACTTTGTAAAGGTCGCTTGTTCCCCTAATCTTATTTCAACAAAGTAAAATATCAAATACTGCACAATTAGCATACCACCAACGTCTACTACCAGTTTTTTCACTATCTTCGGCTCCTCTCTATAAACCCTTTTATCCGGATAACGCAGCAAATCACTGGTTTGTTGCAAGATTTTCTGTTTTTATGGTTATAATCATACAGCCGCTCCCTCATTTTTCAGTAGATTCTTCCAGATTCTTTCGGTACTGTGCCGGACTGACACCATACTCTTTCTTGAATACCCGGCTAAAATAGAGTGGGTTATCATACCCTACGATCTCTGCAATTTCTCCAATATTGTATTCAGTGTTCTCCAATAAGCTCTGTGCATTTACCATCCGAAGGGACAGGATGTATTGTGCAGGGCTTATTTTCATGTACTGCTTAAAATTACGGATAAACCAGTTCGTACTGATATGCAGCGATTCTGCGTAATCGTCCACACTGACTTTTGTATTATAATTCTCGTTAAAGTAGGCAACGGCGGCTTCGATTTCTTCGGGGATGCTTGTAGTTGTTTTCTCGCTTTCCTGCTGTTGCCGGCTTACTAAAAGCAGAATGATGTCGAATAAAGAAGCAATATAGTCTTCATAGCCATATTCACATTGCTGCAGTTCCCGGATGATCTTTCGGAACAGCATCTTGTAGTCCGGCAGTGTGCCGCTGTAAAAAACGTGCTTGTCCAAGGGTATTCCGTGATAGTTCAGGATGTTTTTGACATCATATCCTGTAAAGTGAATCCAGAACACCTCTGGATGATCTTCTACATAGTAGACATACTTCTGGACTTCTTTCGGCTGATAAAGCACCATGTGTCCAGAAGTCACCACTTCCTCAACACCATCGAACCAGAAGTGTGCTTTACCGGATGCCACATAGAGGATTTGATAGTCTCTGCGACCCTTTGCCCAAAAAGTAGGCAGCTGAGGGCGTTTTTTCAAGCGATAAGTGCCGCAGCTGCCTACGACCAGCGGCTTTGAGTAGTCTTTGAAATCCAAACGGGAGTTGTTCAAATATCCTGAGTTGAAATACATCCCTGCGTCCTCCTCATCTTCAGAGATTTTACAGTGATTTGGGAAATGTTCTATCAAAAAATTACAAACTCTTTGATTTTGTGCATATTTTGTTCCATCTTGTCTATATCTTTTCGTTCCATTAGATTCTATAATATTTTCAGACGAAACGCAAGAGATTTGGGCAACTTGCGTAATGAGAATTCCAGTCTGAAGTGCGCAGCAGATTGGTCGCGCCCACACAAAACAAGCAAGATGGGAGAAAGCACAATGACTGGGAAACGTTATCTAAAGTGGTATAATAAAGTCGGCTATGGTTCAGGCGATATTGCAGGCAACGTGGTGTATGCATTCCTGTCCTCCTTCGTCATGATCTATCTGACCAACACCGTTGGCCTGAACCCCGGTATTGTCGGCACTCTGATTGCAGTTTCCAAACTGCTGGACGGTGTGACAGACATTTTCTTTGGTTCTTTGATTGACAAAACGCATTCTAAGATGGGCAAAGCCCGTCCTTGGATGCTGTACGGCTACATTGGCTGTGCCATTACGCTGGTGGCAATTTTCGCCATCCCGACCAATCTGGGACAGTTTGCACAGTACGCATGGTTCCTGATCGCATATACTCTGCTGAACGCTGTATTCTACACTGCCAACAACATTGCTTACTCTGCACTGACTGCTCTCGTCACGAAGAACAGTGCCGAACAGGTCGAGATGGGTTCTTGGCGTTTCATGTTCGCCTTTGCCACCAGCCTGCTCATCCAGTCCATCACGCTGGGTGCTGTCACGGCACTGGGCGGTGGTGCTGCCAGTTGGCGCACTGTTGCAATCATCTATGCCATCATCGGTCTGCTTGTCAACACCCTCTCCGTTTTCTCCGTGAAGGAACTGCCGGAAGGCGAATTGGTGGATACCACCGACAAAAAGGAAATCGAGCAGGACGAAAAGTACAATCTAGTTCAGGCTGCAAAGCTGCTGGTTGGTAACAAATATTATATGATGATTTGCATCACCTACATTTTGCAGCAGATCTACGGTGCCATGATCAGCATGGGCACCTACTATGCAACCTATATTCTCGGCAACCAGAATCTGTTTGGCGTGTTCTCTTGGGCAGTCAATATTCCTCTGATCATCGCTCTGGTATTCACCCCGACGCTGGTTGCCAAATGGAGCGGAATGTACAAGCTGAACGTCATGAGCTATACTCTGGCAACGATTTCTCGTGCACTGGTTGCTGTAGCTGGTTACATGGGCAGCGGTAATGTTCCCCTGATGCTGCTCTTTACCGCAATCGCTGCTCTGGGTCAGGGTCCTTGGCAGGGCGACATGAACGCCGTGATCGCAGCCTGCTCCGAGTACACTTGGCTGACGAAGCACAAGCGCGTGGATGGCACGATGTACTCCTGCACTTCTCTGGGTGTGAAGCTGGGCGGCGGCCTGGGTACTGCCATCACCGGCTGGCTGCTGGCAGCAAGCCATTTTGACAGCGCCCTGACCGTTCAGCCGGATTCCTGCATCTCAATGCTGAAGATCATGTATCTGGTGATTCCGTTTGCTCTGGATGCCATCATCACCTTCATTCTGTCTCGTCTGAAAGTTGAAGAAGCAAACAAACAGTTTCGTGCAGCAATGAATAATTGAGAACAGTTCCTGCTCTCTCGACCCATAAGACACCAAGACCCACACGACACAATCGTGTGGGTCTTGGTGTTGCCTTGGAAGAAGCCCCGCCGAAGAACATCTGCCCGGCATTATACAAGCGAAAGAATGTATGAAAAAGAAGAAGCACATCTCAGAAGAGCAGCATTATCTATGTGAAATCGGTCTAGAAAAGATGCCATATGGATCTTCCTGGCTCTTCAAATCTTATACAGCGGAAAGCCTCACGCACATCACGATTACGGCCTATTATAATGTGGACGAGGCTTTTCTTCAAACTCCCACTGCAGCATGGGGAAATCTAAGGGATTGCCGTGCCGCGCTTCGCAAGTTGGTATCCTCCGTCTATCTGGAAAGCGA
>OHEX01000445.1_pt1 | contig 20835 bp, 20 predicted proteins | sample 1567361 | NCBI WGS metagenome assembly OHEX01 (sample SAMEA3879585, study PRJEB24766) | human gut metagenome | biome: human-associated habitat; feature: feces | place: USA | collected 1985/1987 | reverse complement strand
GGCATACGATCACATCCGGCCGGATGCCGAGGCCCAAAAGCTCCTTTACGCTGTGCTGTGTGGGCTTAGTTTTCAGCTCCATGGAGGCGCTCAGGTAGGGAATCAATGTCACATGGATAAACATGCAGTTTTCCCGCCCATGCTCCTGCGCAAACTGGCGGATTGCCTCCAAGAAGGGCTGGCCCTCAATATCGCCCACCGTGCCGCCGATCTCTACGAATACCACATCAGCCTCCGTATTCAGAGCAATGCGCCGCTTGATCTCATTGGTGATGTGTGGAATCACCTGGATGGTCTGCCCGCCGTAAATTCCTTTACGCTCATCGCTGATAACCTGAAAAAAGACACGCCCGGAGGTTAGATTGCTGTTTTGCGATAGGCTCTCGTCAATAAAGCGCTCATAATGCCCCAGATCGAGATCTGTTTCCGCCCCATCGTCCGTAACAAAAACCTCGCCGTGCTGCATCGGATTCATCGTGCCGGGGTCAACGTTTAGGTAAGGATCCAGCTTCATAACAGTGACCTTTAGGCCACGAGCTTTTAAAAGACGGCCGAGAGAAGCGGCCGTAATCCCTTTGCCGAGCCCTGAAACGACGCCGCCTGTGACAAAGATAAATTTTGTATCCATATCTGTTTCCTCCTATTGCTATATTTGGTGGCAATATATTTATGAAAAGAGAGGCGGCCGCAAAGCTGAACGCTTGGCGGCCGCCTGACTGATTCTATCAGCAATGAAGAGCAGCCAGACAAGCCGGGCCTTCATTGGGTCATTTGTGGTAGAGTTTTTGGCTTTGATATCGCGCCTCACATGTCAGGTTCATCCCCAGCTTGCGAAAAACGGAATCATCCACCTGCGAGAGAATCACCGAGGAATGCGCTTCACACCCCTTGAGCTTTGCTAGCTGCTTCATGGCGAGTTCGGCAGTTGGGTTCGTCGCCGCGCTGATGCACAGAGCGATGAGCACCTCGTCGGAGTGCAGCCTGGGGTTATGATTTCCCAAATGCTTGGTTTTCAAATTTTGAATCGGCTCTATAATAATAGGGGAAATCAGCAAAATGTCGTGTTGGATGCCGCCGAGCGCTTTCAGCGCGTTGAGCAGCACAGCAGCGGATGCGCCGAGCAGCGGGGAAGTTTTGCCGGTGATGATGCGTCCGTCCGGCAGCTCGATCGCGGAGGCAGGCAGCCCTGTCTCCTCCGCGCGGGCGAGCGCGGAGGAGGCAACGGCGCGATCATGCGTTGAAACGCCTGCCTGATTCATCAAAAGCTCCACTTTATAAACAGCCGCTTCATCCACCCGGCCCTGCTTTTGATCGCACAGAGCGTGGTAATAGCGGCGGATGATCTCCTGCTCGGAGGCACGGCGGCAAACATCGTCCTCTATGATACAGTTGCCAGCCATATTGACGCCCATATCCGTGGGCGATTTATAGGGGCTCTCCCCCGCGATGCGCTCAAAAATGGCATTCAGCACGGGAAAAACCTCAATATCGCGGTTATAATTGACAGTGGTTTCGCCATAGGCTTCCAAATGGTAGGGGTCGATCATATTAACGTCGTTTAAGTCGGCCGTTGCAGCCTCATACGCCAAATTGACCGGATGGCGCAGCGGGAGGTTCCACACCGGGAAGGTTTCAAATTTGGCATAACCGGCGTTAATCCCCCGCTTGTGCTCGTGATAGAGCTGGGAAAGGCAGGTCGCCATTTTCCCGCTGCCGGGGCCGGGCGCCGTGACGATCACCAGCGGGCGGCTGGTTTCAACATACTCATTCTTGCCAAACCCCTCTTCGCTGACGATGAGGGGGATATTGTTTGGATAACCCTCGATCGGATAATGCAGGTAGACCGGCACGCCGAGCTTGTCCAGCATATTGCGAAATTTATCCGCCATCGGCTGCGCGGCATATTGGGCGATGACAACGCTGCCCACAAAGAGCCCCACGCCGCGGAAAGCGTCAATGAGGCGGAGCACATCCGCGTCATAGGTAATGCCGAGATCGCCGCGCACCTTACTCTTTTCGATATCGGCGGCGTTGATCACGATCACGATTTCAGCCTGCTCTTTGAGCTTAAGGAGCATATTAATCTTGCTGTCCGGCTTGAATCCAGGCAGCACGCGCGAGGCGTGATAGTCATCAAACAGCTTACCACCCAGCTCCAAATATAGTTTGTTGTCAAACTGTGCGATCCGGTGCTGAATATGCTCGGACTGCATTTTGAGGTATTTGTCGTTGTCAAAACCGATCTGCTGCATGCTCATTCATATGACCAACCTTTCTCTGCAAGGAAAAACGTTCGCCTTTCCCCACCATTTCTTCCACAACCACGGAAAAACCCCCGGGCGCCGCACCTTTGCGGTGCTCCGGGGTCATTCTGAAAAGATGATTCGCACCCACTCCTGCAAACCGTGCGCTTTCATAGGCGTTTTGCTCGTGGTATTTGCACAATCTGAACCATCCATGCAGGATGGTTCATCCGATTTTCAGCATCATCTATTTCTACTTTAATTTTTTTCATTATAACCGATATAACGCGGAAAATCAAGTTACAGCGCGCGCTTTCAAGCAATCTCTTATTGCTACCCTCGGTGTACACCGGGAGTAGCGATCGGGAATGTAAAAGGTTTTTTGGAGCAGAAGCATTTATCTTCTATCCGCGCCCTCTTTGCCGATTCGATAAAGCAAATAATCGAGGCAATCAATCCTTTTCTGGTTTGCATGCACAGCATCCAGCAGAGCCGCTCGATGATGGGAAAGAAGCCGCAGTAGATCGGACTTTTTTTCGCCTCTCGCCAAAGCCACACATTGCTGTGCCGTCGCTTGGCTACACCCGGCGTCAATCAGGTTTTGGTAGAAGCTACCCCACGGATCTAATCGTTCAGCCATTCGAAACCGCCATGCCCATTTCATAAGCTTTTTGTAAAGCGGGGTGTTCTTTGATGGCGCCCGCCACATCCACGCCGCCTCCAAACACCGTTCCTGCCAGGCGTGCCTTGGGGAAACAGGCGAGCCAGCCTCTCAGGCCGTTGACCGCGCCATCCATTGTATGCTCTTCTTCCTCCGCCGCGGCGGCCAGCAGATAAACCTCCCGAAAAGCATAGTCAGAAGCATATAGGGGATTGCCACGATCCAACATCGTTTTCATCTGTCCGCTCATCCCATAATAATAAATTGGGGTAGCAAACACGAGCACATCAGCGGCGCGCATTTTTTGTGCAATAGTATCTGCGTCATCATGAATCACGCACCGTTGTGATTTTTGGCAGGAAAGGCAGCCCTTGCAAAAGCAGATGGTTTTATCATGGAGTGAAATATTTTCAACGCTGTTGCCAGCCTGCCTTGCGCCGTTGGCAAATGCATCTGCCAACAGCTTGGAATTACCATTCCTGCGGGGGCTGGTTGATATCACCAAAACATTCTTGCTCATTTAAAATCCCTCTTTCTATAAGATTCCTTTTATCACTTTTGTCCTGTGGACGGCTAAGATGGAACATGAAAATTGCTCGTCGCCCCTTGCTCAAGCGCAGGGCTTGCTTTCCATTTTGCCGTTTTCTTGCTCCTCAAGCACAATTTCCCCTGCTGCATTTGGGTCGTCCATTATGATCTTCTCCACAGAGGGGGCACAGATTGTGCCGGAAAGTGGATTTTTTATGCTGATCACCGGCGTGGTGATGGTTGCGTTGACCTCCGACTTTTCAAAGCAGAGGTCAGTATCCACCATTTTGCAATCCACCAGTTTTAAATTTTTGCAATAGCAGAAGGGCTGTGCACCAATGATGGTGCAGTGGATAAACGTTACCCCACTGGAATACCAGGCTAGGTATTCGCCCTTGATGATGCTGTTTTTTACCGTTACCTGTTCGGCATGCCAGAAAGCGTCCTTCGTATCCAGCACACAGTTTTCCAAGGTCATGTTTTTTGTGTATTGAAAGGAGTATTTTCCCTTGAGCCGCACATCAAAAAATTGCAGGTCCTCCGAGCGCATCATAAAATATTCGCTCTCGGCGGAGCAGCGGAGCATCTTTAGTTTCCGCACACACCAGCCAAATTCAGCCGAAACGATGCGGCAGTCCTCCATGGTGACCTCGCTGCATTCTCGCAATGCCTTGATTCCGTGGAGCCTACTTCCAGTGATCTCCACATGATCCGAATACCACAGCGCGGCGCGGCAATGGGGCGTCAGCTCAGTGCCGCTGATCTTCAGGCCATGGTCATGCCAAAAAGGATAGCGCAGATTACACAAGCAGTCCTCTACCTGAATGCCGCAGCACTCTTTTAAGGCGCTTTCGCCATCTGCCGGGCCGTCAAAGGTGCACCGCTTCAAATGGAGATTCCGCTCCCCATAAAGCGCACGCTCCCTATCAAAGGTTTGGTTTTCTATGAATTTCATTGTTATGGCCACTCCTCACTTAGATGGTTTTGGCGCAGAAAAATTTTGAGCCAGCCTTCTGATAATGTGCCTCTTGCAAGCCGATTAGGCCCTGATTATAAGCTTATCAATACAGAGCCTTTCTTGCCGAAATCAATCAACCGCCGTCACAGTGATCGCGCCTGCAAGCTTTTCAATTTCATCAATGCCGGAAATCGCTCTCCCCAGTTCATACAAGCCGCTTCCCTTGTCATAGAACATCACCACATCGCCCCACGGAGCATAATACGCCAGCGTTCCCTTTTGCGCATCTACGAACGGCGCGCCGGCGATGGAAAGTTTTTGCGGCGGATAAAACACCTTTTCATTGGTGCTAAAATTTTCTACAGTTGTCCGCAAAGGCAGCTGTGCATACAATTCTTTGGCGGCGCGGCTGTTGTTTAATGCATACACAATAACGTGCTCGCCTGCCTGCACCTGAATTTTCATTGGCTTATTCTCCTCTGCTTTAGGCATTTTCTCCGGTCCGCTGATGGTTTCCTGCAAAGCCGATTGTTCGCTGTTTCCAATCGCGGCAATAGACGCCCCCGGCTGCGGTGCCTGGCGGCTACCGCAGCCACACATCAAAAAGAGCAAACCTGCTATCCACAAAAACACTACCGTCTTTTTGATCTCATTCACCCCGCAAAACGCTGTATTTTTTCCGATATCCAGTATAATACAGGGCGTTATGAAATAGCAAATACTTATATTAGATATCAAACTATGCTTTTTATCTATATCAATATGTGCTATACTACACACAACAAGAGCTCGATTTACACAAAAGTCATACTTTTTCACACTGAACATTGGCTTTGTCAAAACCAGACGAAGTCCAGCCCCTGCGAAAGGATAGATGAATGATGGAATTACGTGTGCTGCAATACTTTCTCGCTGTGGAAAGGGAACAGAGCGTATCCGGAGCGGCCGAATACCTGCACCTATCACAGCCCACTCTCTCCCGCCAGCTGAAAGACCTGGAGGAAGAATTGGGAAAGCAGCTTTTCCTCCGCGGGAACCGCAAAATCACCCTCACGGAGGAGGGCATGATTTTGCGCAAGCGGGCCGAAGAAATCGTTAATCTAGTGCAGAAAGCAGAACGGGAAATCACCCTGAACGACGAGGCAATCGCCGGAGATATCCATATCGGCGCGGGAGAAACAGATGCCATTCGCCACCTTGCAAGGGCAGCCGGCCAAATACAGCAGGAGCACCCACAAATCCGTATTCATATCTCCAGTGGGGATTCCGCGAATGTTACGGAGGAGCTGGACAAGGGATTGATCGACTTTGGCCTGCTTTTTGATCCAAAGGATTTATCCAAATATCAATACCTGCGTATTCCTCAAAAAGACACTTGGGGGGTGTTAATGCGCCGAGATGCGCCATTGGCCAAGAAAGAGGCCATAGGCCCAAAGGATTTATGGGATAAGCCGCTGATTCTCTCTCGCCAGCACCGAGCGGGAAGCGCCCTGTCTATGTGGCTGAAGCGGGAGGAAGCCGATCTGAATATCGTGGCAACCTATAGTTTGCTTTATAACGGATCAATCTTGGTGGATGAGGGGCTTGGTTACGCCATTACGCTGGATAAAATTATCAACACACAGGGTGGCAACCTCTGCTTTCGCCCCTTAATCCCTACCCTACAGGCTGGACTGTGCGTGGTTTGGAAGAAATACCAGGTGCTCACAAAAGCATCAGAGCTGTTTTTAAACACGCTGCAAAGCAATTTGGAAACAGCAGAAAGCGAAGCTTAAAAAGCGCTGACTACAAGATTTTTTCTGTAAGCAGCACCTTACTTTCAACAGTATATCATCAAAGGCGAGGGGCTCCCGATCCTTTCGTTCTAATATAATTTCATCCGATATTCTCTCTATCTTCTAACGATTGGTGTGGGCAGAAGCTTCCTGCTTTTCAAAATTCTGAAAAAAACCAGCCGAAGCGAATCCTATCACGCAAACAAAAATTCCACTTGGAACCAGCACCCAGTAGACACGGTCAAAAAACAGGTCGAATAATGCCCCGTAAACCATCTGCCCGATCGGCTGTGCGCACATGGAAAGGGTGAACACATAGGACATTACCTTGCCCATCAGGCGCTCCGGCGTCCTCCCCTGAATCGTGGAAATTGCATAGGTGGAGAAAATACTGCATCCAAACTGGCAGGCACAGAACATCAAAAGCAAAATGATATACTGTGTAAAAGCGTCCACCGGCAGCCAGAAGGCAATCCCGCAAAGAATCAGGCAGATTCCAAAGGACAAAAAAACGCCAGCAAGATGGCGCAGCCGTAGCTTCCCTGCCAGCACCGCCACAAACAGGCCTCCGAGAATTGCGGCAATCCCCATTGCGCTTTCAGCCACACCATAATGCTCGGCGGAAAGCCCCAAAACTGTTCGCACCAAATAGGGAAAGCCTACCACAGCCGTACCCGCTACAAACAGGCTCACCAGTGCAGCCAGCAGAAGCAGCTTCAGAATACCAGGCTGTTCTCGGCACAAAAAGCGCATACTGAGCGAGAAATCTTCCTTTACCATCGCCCTAATCTTCATCTTGTGTTTCGGCTCTTTATCATCCAGCCGGATAAAACATTCAAAAAGCGCCGTCATAAAGAAGCAAAGCATTGCCGCATAAAATACCGGTTGTATCCCAAATGTCGTGTAAAATACACTTCCCAAGAAGGGAGTAATCAGCGAGGCAATTGCCGCCACCTGATTGATAACCGCATTGCCCTTTACAATATGATCCCCGGACAGCATTTGCGGGATGCATGCCTGCACCGTAGGAGATTCAAAAGCTCCCAGTATCGAGAGAATTACCAACAGAATCCCGATTATAAGAATATCGTGGCCGAAAGGCATGACAATGCAGGCAACCAATACGGATAGGCCGGAAAGGGTATCCAGTGCCACCATAATGTTGCGGCGGTTTGCCCGGTCTGCAAGGATACCGCCAAAGGGTGAGAGCAAAATGGTAGGAAGCAGAGCCATAGCCAGAAGCCCCGCGAAAACAGACGCGGAGCCTGTCTGCTCCAGCACATACATGGAAAGGGAGAATTTCAGTGTGAAATTCCCGATCAGCGAACTAACCTGCCCAAAAATCAAAAGGATAAAATTACGGGTTAAAAATTTTTGTTTCATTTTTCCCTCCTGCATGCAAGGATTCGCAGCAGCTCCGCCGCAAAACCCACAGCGCCCAAGGCCACACACCAGATTGCGGCAGTTCTATGTCCTTTTTCCACAAGGCTTTTTCCACCGATCAGCAGTCCAATTTCGGCAGCTATGAAAATTCCTCTTATGGTAAATCGGAACAGGCGGCTCTCGCCGTATTTGTGGGTTACTCCTTTCTCGAGTTTAGCCGCTGAGGCTTCTATCCCACGTTCAAACCGTGCAGCCATATCTTCCACTTTTTGATCAAATTCTTTTTCAGTCATAAATATTACCTCCAATACTTTAGAAAGAAAATCGCTTATAATACCATCCGTCGGTATGTAAATTAGGCTAAAAACGTATTTTTTATAATACCGCCCGAATGAATGTATATTTTAAAAATAAAATTGCCTCTCGGCAATTCTATGTTTACTCAGGAATCTGATCAAAAAATTGATCCACTAAAATATAAAGAGAATCGTCCATCAGAGGGACGCCCATCTTCTCCAGCATATCGCCGAGAAAATAAAATTTACGCCTCATCTGCTTTTTTGTAGCCGGAAACACTGATGGCAGCAGCCATAAGCTGGTAAGCAACGGAAGCAATTCCGCAATCTCATGAGCATATTCCGTATGTATGGAACCATCTTGATTGCCTTCTTCTATCAGTTCCAAAAAATATGGCGTTAAAATGCGACGGTTGGAATCAATCATTTCCACCAAAATCCGGGGATTTCTTGTAATCGGAATCGATTGGACAGTCATGTCGGTGCGGGATTCGTCTGACTGATTCAGCCTAACTACCTCCCGTAGCTTTTGCAGGCCATTCAGATCGGAACGCTTGCGAACAGCTTCAAAGGGATTGTTCGCAAAAAACATTCTGTCACCTACTGCGTCCATAATTTCTTCTTTGGACTTGAAGTGATGATAAATCGCGCCTTTTGATAAGCCGCCCAATTCATCAACAATATCCTGAATCGTTGTATTGTCATACCCCTTTTCTAAGAAAAGGCGCTGCGATACATCTAAGATCCGTTCGACCGTTACCTCCGGATATTTGTTTCGTGCCATCACTCGCTCCCCTTTTTAACATACTTTTGGTATGTATTGTATCAGACGTAGCTCTTCCTGTCAAGATACATGCGGTTGGTATCTTAAAATGATGGCAAATAAATTTTCGTTTTCTTTTTGTGGCGATTACGTGTTACATCAAAACAGAAAGATAGGCAGAACTCGGCAGCTCTACCCGCCCATGTGATCGGTGGACTATTGCATGAGCTACAATTTCTTGTGCTCAACTATGGGGGTATTGATTTCATTTGCTATATCCAAAGCATCGGATTTTCAGCCTTTCGTTGCTCAGTAATGCCTTCATTTTCTATTAGACTCTCCGCCAGCCAAAAGAATAAACCCACAGCTTATTGATCAACATTGGCCGGATACTCGTTCCGTTTGCCTTCGTGTCATCACTATACTGAAAGGCTATAAGATTTACATAGGTACATTCAAAATAGGAACCCGATCCGCTTCAGCGTACCCCGAAACCTCGTTGCTTTGCAATAAAAATCGGATTTCAACCGCGATGGCTGAAATCCGATTTGCTTATGATTCATTTTACCGCAAAACCGCTTGCAACTATTTCGTCTGTTACAAAATGCTTGTTGCTTGCAAGGTGTTATAAAAGTATTGCAAAAATGATTTCGCAATCCGGGCGGCATCCGCAAACCCGCATAAAAGCGAATTTTTCCAAAAAGATGCTACGTTTTTGTTACGCTTTTCAAATATAAAATCCCGGGGACCTTTTGTATCAAGGTTTCCGGGATCTTTGTGCTTATTCCCACTCGCCGAGTTAAATCCATTTCTAAACTTTTTTGTATAGTGGATTTGATTCGTCGCGGTTTTATTTGATACAGATTATCCTTATCCTAAGGTCTATTCGGACTTTTGCTATCAAAAATCTATCCAAGCCATCCTATCAGGGGTTTTTACTTGAGATAGGTAATTGGGTGGCTTAAAAGTATTATAGCATAGTCTTATCGAATTTTCCACAGCGAGTTTATTCTGTTTAGTTAAAACTTAATTTGTGCGATAATTAATATATATTAGTGGCTTTAAACCTTGCAAACGGACTTCTTTTTTCCATTGATCTAACCGGTTTTTTAGCATCAGCATATCTAACTCTTCTAGTTGAGGGCACCCGTTTTCATCCTCAATATGATCTTGCCTTTCCAAAACAAACCAAAGTACAATTGTTGAAACTTCAGGCATTCGAGGAAGTTGATGCTTTTTATAAAGCTTTAATGCTGTGAGAGATTGATCGACCGCATAACAAAGCTTAGAGGACGCATTCCCGATTTTTACCGCACACATCATCCCTTCTTTATATAAGTCCATTACTTCAACCCTAGAGCCTCCAACTCTGACTTCATCACGATCATAGTTTACAAACCCATTTGTCTCTTCCCTCAACAGGTTAAAAGCTCTTTCTGCATAGTATTTTTTCTTGAGACTATTTTTGATTTCCGCAGGACTTTTACCCGCATACTTATGATCATCTTTCTCTTGCTCATACTTGCTGTCTACAAATTGATCATGCAATACGCTCGTGAAATCAAATTCCGGATGATATTCTACAGCAATCTCCGCTATTGAATCTCGCAAGTATGATAAGTAATCCTCATTATATTGGTACCAAACGCCTTTAGAAAGCAAGCATCGCTCCTGATCATCAGTGTAATCGATTAGGTCTTTTACGCGCTTAGTAACCACAGGAGATCCATTATACTGACTGATAACAGTTATATCTAACAGAGATTCACTATAATTCCAGTCATTTTCCTCACAAAACAGTTGGATTTCTTCATTTGAAAGCAATGAGATACTTTTCTTTTTCCCGCGATAGCTTAAAATAAATTCACTGTCATTATGGTTGAAGATTTCTGTAACCCCAATTATGTCCAATTCAGATATATTAATTTGAGATGGATTTTCATGAATGGCCGCAATTAAATTGGCTTCTAATTGGGCTAATCGCTCAAAGTCTTTAACTTTGGAAAATACAGGTATGTTATACTTATCTTCCTCGTGAGTCAGAGTATATTCTACATGCAAAATCAAGTCGATTAATCGCTCCATTGATTCTTCAACTGTAGAAAACCTAATAGAACTCCCTACTTCAATTGACGCTTTATATAAAGTAAAATCTTCTGGCAATTTTAATTTTGCTTTAAGTTTAGCAAAAGACTCTCCACTATCAAACTCTAATTCACTATAATTTATATAAGTGTTTACTGTTTTATTACGACGCGAATTAGGAGTAGTTAAAGTTGTCGTTTTAATTTCATCATATGAAAGTTTTCGAGCAAAATTAAACCCAAAATCCCTATCGCAAAATTTGTCCACCAAAAAATATGCATGTCCAAATGTTACAGCATATGTTTTATCATCTTCACTTTCAATCACAATAACACATTTAGGCATAACTGGAATTTCTATTGGTTGTTGATTAAACTCTTGTAATACCCAATTCCATGATAACTCTTTATTGTCGTCCGGCCGGGACATGTATAGGGTGCACCCATATGTCACAAGTTCTTGATGCTCATCTTGTCTTTCCAAAAAAATTGTATCTAGGTTATCCATCTTGCGTGCAAGTTCTTGAAAAAACATCTGCTGTTTTTCATTGTCTATTTTATAAAGATTAACACTACCCAAAATCGCACCTCCATCCGCCAGAAACATCCAACAAAAATATACTATTTTCCTTTTTTCCTCGAAAGTCTACGATCTCTCATTTTTGTCCAGATACTATGAAGCAGTTCTATTTCGTGAGGAGTCAAACCAAGACCCTGACGGAGTAGAATTTTATCTGTGTACTCAAGAATCTTATCAATTTCGCCTGCTCGTTGCCATTTATCCATCTGATCCAAATCGAGTTTTTCGGCAAAACGCATAGGGACTCGCATTTTCCGCATCTCACCAGGCTCAAAGGTCAGAACACCGCCCCCATAGCTCCGCCCTAAAGTTTCACTAAGTGCAAGGGTGTATGTGTTTAAGAAAGCTCCAACAACGGCCCTTCCATCAATGCCTTCGTGGAACCTAACTTTATGCAGAGTATCTGTTACAAGTGCATTTTTATTGTTTAGCACCATTTTAGGATAAAGATTTGCTTGCCTGACCAAAAATGCCTCGGCACGCCATGTATGCGGAACATGGTACCATTTGGATCTGATGCGACATTTATAATTCTTGTTATACTCCTGCTCTTCTCCCCACTGGATATATCTTTGCTGAGATTCCGACAATTCCTCAAACGGCAAATCGCCTGTGTTGAAAAAATAAACTTTTTTCCCTTCTTCCACTAAATCCGCATAATCTTTCTCCGTTAACTCAAGACCTTTAATCTGATCCGTACGGCTAATAATCGGAATTATACTATCTTGCAAGCTAAAATTATCAACAGTTTCTTGATTTATAACAAAAAATGCGTTTTCGCCGCTTACCAAGCCAACATTTACATCATAAAGTTCTGTTGCATCCATAATATTTTCTGAATCATTAAGACGCACAAGAAGATCAAGCTCCTCGCTTGAAAGATAGTATTTTACCCACTTATCCTTACTATGATCTAATTTCTTGATTTCTGCCACTTCCAAACAGGATTGACCAGCTGCAATCAAAGAGTCTAGACCTTCTAGCTCTACTACCTGAATGCCTTGTTTATCGGACTTTCTTTCTCCCAGCAAAAGTATAACTTCCTGCTGAATGTCATCAAAGACCAACTTTTTGAAAGTTACAAGTGTAAGATTTTCAAAAAAAGTGCTCAAAAATTGCCTTGCTTCAGCAGCATAATCGACCTGGAATAGTTCGGCAGGAATTACCATACCAACCCGCCCATCTGGCTTTAACGCTTTACACGCCAGTACAAGGAAAGGAAGCCAAATATTAGTAAGTCGATTGGGGTGAAATCCATGCTTACTCATCAGCTCGAATGCGATTTTTCGATATTCTTCCTCAAAATTCTGATATCGAATAAAGGGAGGATTTCCCACAATAACATCAAATTTTTTCTTGTCATCAATACAATTCTGATAATATGTAAAGAAATCACTCTGGATAATACTTGCCTCATATCGACTAGCCTTTTTGGCCTCAGTTTTGTCCAACTCGACACCAGTTACATTTCTTTTAATGGCCTGATCAGATGTGCCCATTTGCTGTAGCTTACTTGTAATAGCATTGACAAAACTACCATCTCCACAGCTGGGCTCCAGTATAGTATCAGTAGTAGTTCTAATCGCCCAGTCCACAATAAACTCAGCTATTTTTTCGGATGTATAATACCCACCTCTTAATTTGTTGTATCCTTCGATTGGTTTCATTCTTCATCCTCGTTTTCCTGAGCTTCCACTTGATATAATGTATCAATCAAAGCATTCAACTCATGATTTACTGCGCTTGCAGACCGTTCAAAAACTGTTCGCTCCGTAATGTTCCTAGCACACTTGGCCTGTTCTTTTAAGTGCATGATTGTCTCCACACCTCGAACAATGTCATCGTGTTTTTTAACCTCAATAGGATTATCAAAGTCAATTCGATAAATAGGTAGAGAAGCAATAAACTGCTTTCCGTGTGAATAATAATCGCCGCGGAATGTACTAGCTTTGCTTTTTACCAAAAGCTCCATCAACCAATGATTCAAAATTGCCTGAACATAAAAGATAGATTCCCGAGAGGATTGTTTCATTTGTAGACCATAGAACGGTCCGTTTCCTCCACCAGTAAACACAACCATCTCATCATCATAAACATAGTTGGAGTTCAACGAAAGAACCGGCCAAACAAGGTGCTTACCTGACATAAATCTTCTTAAGCTTTGGCTTCGGCCAAAGGCATACCAATTTAAATCATTTCGATTGGGCATATTGCGTTTATTCAAAGCCTCTTTGTGCCGGTTCAAATACTCAAGTGCATTGGGGAAACACTCTTCCATTTCCTCTATATCATAAAGTTTGGGCTTTCCATCAACTTCTTTATAAGGGAAAATAATGTAGCTATTTGCTTCAATTTTTTCATAGCTGGTAAGTTTAGCATCATAAACACTTTTTCGCAGAATATCTTTTTCAAGCTTAATCTCCGTGCCATCCTTCTCATGGCTATATACAAAATGGCCATCTTCCCGATCTGCATGAATGATATAAATATTATCTGCACTTGTTTGCACACCGACAAATATATCTGCCAAGGTTGAAAGCGGCTCACAGTGTTCTTCCGCCTTCTGCAGCTGGGAAATAAGATCCTGAGGCAAAAACGCCCATGGTTGCCGAGACAAATAAGGGGCTGCATATCTTGTACAATTCACATCATGCTCAAACAAGAAACGATTCAAATCTTGTACAAAACCGATTTCAAATTCTGTGTTTGGCTGCTTGGACATGATTAGAATACAAGTATAAGTACTCCTGTTCTCAAAAACTTGATGTGTACCGAAGTGAATAATCTTTCTGACATTACCATGAGAAGATAGGAGCCCTCTCAGTTCTGCTCCAGATTTAATATTCATAAATTTATGAGGGACAATGTAACCTAGAACCCCATCATCTTTTAATAGCGATAACGCCCTTTCAATAAACAGATAATATTTGTCTAATGTTTCTGTGCCTGCTGTCACATATCCAGATTGATTGCTCTTGTAAAAGGCATATTCCTCCGGAGAATAATGAACCATGTTCTGAACCCGAATATATGGAGGATTACCGATTATGGCATCAAATTTCCCTTCTGTAAATTCACGGTTCCAATCGAACATTCTCAGCTTATTCATTAACTGTAAACTCTGATATACTGCGCGATTATAATGTGCATAGTTTGAATCAACCAGACTATTACCCAGTTTAATGTTCTCATCCAGATTGGGTAAGATCCGGTTATGTGTTCTCGCATGATAGGCATCTAATTCTTCCGCAGAGGAATCTTCCAGCACTTTCAGAAGCAGGCTAAATTTAGTAACTTCAATTGCCAAGGGGTCAATATCTACGCCATAAATTAAATTTTCTAGAATCTTTCTTTTTTGCTCATAAGAAAGAAACAGATTTTGTGTGCCTGGCAACTGATACAGTTTCCCGCTTTGCAGAGCTCCTTCTAGACTGTTTTGGCACAGATATTCGATATGGTAGTTTACTACATACTCAAATGCCGACAACAAAAAATTACCGGAGCCACAACAGATGTCGGCAATGCGGTAACCCGCAACTTCTTCTGGTGTTTTCCCCTCATACAGTGCCCCCAGTGCTTCGTCAACAATAATATCGGTAATATTCTTGGGCGTGTTGACCGTTCCTTGAGCGTCTACAACCTCAGGCTTTTGAACGCAAACAACCTGTCCGTCCACTTGAATCTCTAAGGATTCATCTAAGAACAACTCGTAGATTTGTCCAATAATGTAAGGATCTACAACACCAAATTCATAGGAGTTATTCGGATAATAAAGGCTTTGGAATATCTCGATAATGACAGAATCGGAAATAACAAGTCGATCTTCATCCAGCATCTCAAATAGGCCAGAATCATATTTTTGGTCTGCGACAGCAAATAAATGCTTTAATTCCTGATATGTAGTGATTCTCTTCAAAGATTCATAATTTTCGAGATTTTTATCTTCACAGATCCGCAGGAAAATAGAACGATTCAAAATCCTTTGAACAAAAATGTTCAGAGTTTCTGTATCGATCTCCGGATTGCTCTTGACAACATCTTTTCCTAACTGCATTCTCCATCCACGGATTTGGTCCAGAAAGTATGCATCAAATGGCTCGCGACGCATTGCACCACGGATATTGCTAAAAACCCTCTGGAGCTCTCCACTTAAAGCGGATTCTTTAGAAAGCACAGAATAGATCTCATCAAACTTTTCATCATACTCTGTATAGTGATAGTGCGCAATAAGGGCTGTCCCAATTTCATCTCCTTCAACAGGACGAACTGTACAGTCGTATATGAACAAGTCAGTAAAATTCGTTAGTACAGATACTTTAAGATTGCCACTCCATCCATACCTTCTCAATTGAAATGCCGGAGCACGATCAACGGTAATATTTACAAAAGGCTTTTTAGTCTCTAAAAAGAATAAAATTTCCGTACCTACCTTAAACGAATAGTCAGGTTTTTTGCTTCTATGAGTTCCATTTTCTTCAACTAGTACAGTTGCTTCATGAGTAACTTCTCGCAGATGTTGCGGTAATCCAGCTTCGTTCATAATGTCCCAACCTAACAATTGAAAAAGCGGATTAACAAAGTCTACACGGACTTGAGTTTCGTTATATGTAGCTCGCTGATATTGAGCAAAATTTTCTCTATATGTATTAACCAACGCTTGCAGATGCACCCGAGCTGCAGCCAAATTCTCACTAGGCATTTTCACTACCTTCTTTCTCGGGAATAAACTCTAAAATATCATCAACCCCGCAATTTAAGGCTAAGCAGATTTTTTCTATGCTTTCTGTTGAAATATATTCGTCTCGCTTTAGGCGAGTAATTATATTTGCACTAACTCCGGCTAAATCTTTCAACTGCGAATTAGAAATTTTTTTATCTATCATCAAATGAAAAAGTTTATCGTAACAAATTGCCATGGTGCACCTCCGTCGCCTAAGTTATTATATTATAATATCACGATTTCGTGATTTTCTCAAGCACAAAAACGACTTATTGCACGATCCCGGTGATTCTGTAATTTAAAATATGCCAGAGCGACACCATAGTGATGCTAAGCTCTGGCACATTTTCTTGGTTATCAGTCCAACATATCTTTTTTTGAAGTTGCTTGTAGGTATCTGTCTAGGTCGCCATTCAAAACCAGCTCGGCATAGGCCAGCGGATCGTTGTAGATCAGCCAGTCCAGTTCTGACCGCTGGTACATACTGTTTGCCACTTCGTTTTCCACAGCGGTGCACTCGATGGAGAGCAACGTCCCGTCCTCCATGTGCAGCTCCACGCAGGCAGTGTCCAGGTTAAACTCACAGGACAAAATCTTTCTCATACTCGTTACCTCCCAATGCTTGAATTTCGGTTAATTTTCCGCAGCGGCACAAGGGCTGTTTTGGTTATTCACAACTGTAGCAAGCAATGCGTGTGGCTATCCACACACAAATCCGGCAAGCAATGCGAGTGTTAATACACACTCACATTTCCTGCCGTCTGCTTGTTGAGGGCAGCGCCCCCAAGCCCCCTCTGAACACAGAATTTCATTCTGTGGCTGCGCGTTCTGCGAACGCTTTGAAAGGGTACGCCAAAGCGCCGTTCCCTTTAAGATGCCATGGAACAAATCGTTCCACCCTTACGCCTGATGGCTACCGCGAAACACAGTAGCCCTCGCTAGATGCGTGAGCAAAATGCCTACCCATCGTTCTCTTTTACTCCGCACACTGTACCCTGTTTCAGGGTATAGGGTGTCGTGAATCGCGACATCCTATGGTGCTTTTAGGGCACCCTAAAATGGGGCACCCCCTTGAATGATGGGGTGGCAAAACACCACCTCACATTTTCTTTTCCGCAACGGTGGCGACGGTCGCAACGGTACTTGGAGTACCCCTCAAAACACCGTCGCGACCGTTGCAAGCGTCGCGCTTTACTCGATGACTTCAATCATAGGTGCGTCTATCACTATATAGGTGAGCCGGATACGCCGTCCGGCGTGCTTGGTTTTGTTTTCGTACTTCACCTGATGTTCTTCCAGCAGGCGGCTGGCATTCACATTCAGATGCTTAGTAAGGCGGTTCACTGCCATATCCAACCGGAGAGCTTCAGAAAGCTCTGTTGGGCTGCCTTCCCATTCGCGGTTCTCGTCAGATACGATTTTCGCTACCGCTTCCAGCACCAAGTCTGGTGTCCGCTTCCAAAGCTCATTCTCCGCATGGTCAAGGAGCCATACCAAACGCTCCTGATCTTTGCTTAGATATAGCCGCTGATCCGGTTGATCTCGTCCGCTAATTTCCAGTGTGGCCTTTCCGTCAGTTCGTTTTTCTTTCTGCATAATGAGTGCCCCATCTGCACAGCCCGACAGTCCGGTGGTGCCGGAAATCTTCTCAAAGCTATCTCCCGCAGGCTGCTTTCTGGTGTGGTGGACAATTAGGATACAAACTCCATGCCGGTCTGCAAATTGTTTCAGTTTTCCAATCACCTCATAGTCGCTGGAATAACTGTAGTTATCACTTACCATCTCCCGGACTTTTTGCAGGGTATCCACGATAATCAGCTTGGTGTCGCTGTGTTCCCGGACAAACTTTTCCAGCTGTTCTTCCAGACCGTTGCCAATCATCTTGGCGCTGGTAGCAAAGTGGAGAGAGCTTATCCCCTCCACACCAAACATACGGAACATCCTGCGCTGCAGACGGCTTTCGTCATCTTCCAGAGCAAGATAGAGTACTGTTCCCTGATGAACCTTGTAGCCCCACAAATCCTGCCCAGTGCTGACATGGTGGGCAATCTGCGCCACCAGAAAGGATTTGCCGATTTTGGGCGCTCCGGCAAGGATATATGCTCCGGTATAGAGCAGGTTTTCAATCACTGCGGACTTTACCTCAAACACATTGTCCATCAGCTCATCCAGGGTTACAGTGTGCAGGTAAGCTGGGTCGCTCATGCGCTGTATCCTGCGGTACATTTCCTCCAGATTTACAACTTCATCGTTGATTTCTCCCTTGGAAGTGGTTATACTAATGTCAGAGTTTTTGGAGATTGACTGCCCATCATCTGCGCCAACAGATGAGTCCTGGGTAGTCATTTTCTTTTTTTCATCGATCATAAGCAATATCCTCCTGCATTCCTTTCATAATGGTTGTGATCATCTGAATGGTGTCCAACAGTTCCTCATTTACGCCTTGCCCGGCTTCGATCCGGCGCAGCTCGTCCAGCACAGCAGCCAGCTGATCTCGCAGTGCCTTATAGACTCTCGGATTGCCCTGAACCACCACATCCCGACAGAGCAGCCGACGGATGATATAATCCTGTTTGGTCAGGCCGGTGAGTTTGACTGCTGTTTCGATCTGGGCATCTTCCTCCGGGGAGACCCGAAAGGCCACAGTCTTCTTCCTCCAACGGTTGTGCTTGTCCAAATTCTTTGCTGACATTCTTAATTGCCCCTTTCCATATTTAATTTATCTGCCATTTCCGTTTGCTTGGACGGAAACAGGTGCGCATAATTGTAAGTGATGTCGATGCTCTCATGTCCCACCCGGTCCGCGATGGCTGTGGCAGAGAACCCCATATCGATGAGAAGCGAAACCGCGCTGTGACGAATATCGTGGATTCGGATACGCGGGACTCCAGCCTCTTTGGAGCCTCTATCCATCTCCCGATGGAGATAACTCTTGGTGACGGTAAACATTCGGTCATCTGCTCCAATTCCGTAGAGCATTTTGAGGTAATCCTGAATTTCCTCTGCCAGAAACTGTGGCATAGTGATGACACGATTGCTCTTTTCGGTTTTTAGAGTAGTAATCAAATCCTGCCCATTCAGCCGCTGATAGGATTTGTTGATGGTAACAGTTCGCTTCTCAAAGTCAAAATCTGCCGGGGTCAGAGCCAGCAGTTCCCCCTCCCGGATGCCACACCAGTAGAGCATTTCAAAAGCATAGAAGGATAGCGGTTTATCCATCATCACCTCGGCAAATTTCAAATACTGCTCCTTAGTCCAGAACATCATCTCTCGGTTTTTCTTTTTCCCCATACTGCCAGCCTTTTTGCAAGGGTTATCACGGAGATTGTAATACCGTACTGCATGGTTAAAGATGGCACTGAGTTGATTGTGAACCGTCTTAAGGTACACAGGTGAATAGGGCTGTCCCTTTTCATCCTTGTGGTTCAGCATCTCGTTCTGCCAGGTGATAATCTGCTGGGCAGTGATGTTGCACATCTTCAGCTTGCCGAAGTATGGGAGCAGCTTTGTGCGGATAATATGCTCCTTTGTAGCCCAAGTGTTTTCCTTGAGCCGGGTCTTCATATCCGCTGTGTAAAGTTCCACAAAGCTTTTGAAGTTCATATCCAGATCAGCACTGGTTTTATGAACCTGTTCACGCTCCCAGGCCTGCGCCTCTCGCTTAGTCTTAAAACCGCGCTTTTGGGTCTGCTTCCGCTCACCATTCCAATCGGTATAGCGATAAACTGCTCGCCAGGTGCCGGTTTTTTCTTCCTTGTAAACTGCCATTATGACTCCTCCTTTGCTGTTTTGGTATAGTAATACTTCTCCCTGAAGAATTCTCGATTGACGCGGCCGGAGATGGTCAGATACCCTTTCTCCTGCAATTCTTCGTTAAGCCCATGGATCACTTTGTAGGCGTGGGATTTGGAGATGCCCAATTCCTGAGCAACTTCGTCTGCTCGCATAAAACTCTGTTTCTGCATAAATAAAATACCTTCCTTTCCTCGTTGATTTGTTTCTGTCTGCCAATTTTGTTTTTCATAAAGACCTCCTCACTCTCTACTGCCACTTTTTTCAGATTTTGCACCCAAGAATTTTGAAAAAAGTTTCTTCAGTTATTTTAGCTAAGCAAAAATGCTTTGTTTATTGTAATTATACTAAGCATAATAGCTTATGTCAATCGGCACACGCAAAATAAATTAAATAAAATTGTTTAGTATTCTCTTGACTTTCCTAAGCATTTCTGCTACGCTTTTTATAAAGACAACCAACGATTGGAGTTGATGATATGGCGATTGGTGAACGAATTCACTTTTTCCGTCTCCTGCGGGGGATGACACAAAAATATCTCGGCATGTCACTGGGCTTCCCGGAGAAGTCTGCTGATGTGCGCCTTGCACAGTACGAAACAGGATCAAGAACCCCAAAGGCAGACCTGACCGCTGCCCTGGCTGAGGTACTGGATGTTTCACCCTGTGCGCTTTCTGTCCCGGACATAGACTCCTATGTAGGGCTCATGCACACCCTGTTTACCCTTGAGGACAACTACGGGCTCAAGATCAGCGAGACGGATGGAGAAGTCTGCTTGAAGGTTGATGCGCGGAAGAGCAAGGACGCCGCCCGGCTGCACGAAATGCTCTGCTCCTGGCAACAGGTTGCTGCCATGTTGGAGGCAGGTGAGATCTCCAAAGAGGATTACGACAAGTGGCGCTACCACTATCCAAAGTTTGACAAGACCCAGAACTATGTGAAGATGCCGCCCCAGAATCTCGTTTGACCCTCTCACTTGTAGGCCACGGGAGAGGCCGTTTGTTGCACAAAATAATAATAAAAAGAGAGCTAACTGACTAATCAAAATCAGT
>OHEX01000426.1_pt1 | contig 21723 bp, 15 predicted proteins | sample 1567361 | NCBI WGS metagenome assembly OHEX01 (sample SAMEA3879585, study PRJEB24766) | human gut metagenome | biome: human-associated habitat; feature: feces | place: USA | collected 1985/1987 | reverse complement strand
GCTAATTTTGTGACTTTGGGAGAAAATTAGAAAAACTTGGTCTGCCTGTAGTTACACAGTGATGTTCTGCCACGGATGGCAGAACAAGGCTTCACGAGCCAAGGATGGCTCGTTGAACGCCGGTCACGTCACTCCGCCATAACCTAAATCAGGCAGACCTAGCTTTTCTTATTTTCGTACAACGGAACCCAAATTAACTCCGGCTTTGCGCAAGATGTCGCTCACAGACCTACAACACACCATTTGGGTGGGCAATTTATTTCATAAACAAACCATCATTTATTGGGTGAAAAAACACACAAATTATTTTAAGAAATACAACCGGTTCTGTCAAATTGCATTTTATTCAGTACTTTAACGCTTTAAATAAAAAAAGTGCTTGCTATTCTCAGAAAAAGAGGATATTATGTTACTAAAATAATCTTGCGTAAGAAAATAAGGAGGAAAATCCTCTGCTCCTGTAAAGACAGTCGCATTTTCCTTCGGAAAACAAGGAGGATTTTAAACATGGAAAAGCGTATTTCAGGCCACACAGGACTTTTAGCATTGATCGGTTCACCGGTCGGTCATTCAGGATCACCGTCGATGTACAATTACAGCTTTGAGAAGCTGGGATTAGACTATGCGTATGTGGCTTTTGATATAAAAGAGGACAAGGTAAAAGATGCGATCGCTGCAATGAAGACTTTCAACATGCGTGGCTGCAATGTTACCATGCCGGATAAGGTTGAGGCTGCAAAATACATGGATGAGCTTTCACCGGCAGCGCAGATCATCGGTGCTGTCAATACAATCGTCAATGATAACGGAAAACTGACCGGTCACATCACAGACGGCGAGGGATTCGTACATAACTTAAGAGATCATGGCATTGAGATCAAAGGCAAAAAGATCACAGTAGCCGGAGGCGGTGGTGCTGCGACAGCCATTCAGGTACAGTGTGCCTTAGACGGTGCGAGAGAAATCTCTATTTTCAATATCAAGGATGCATTCTTTGAGAGAACCTTACAGACGGCAGAGAAGATCAAAAAGGCAGTGCCGGAGTGTGTGGTCAATGTATATGACATTGCAGATACTGCAAAGATGACAGAAGAGATCCAGTCAAGTGATATCTTTGCCAATGCCACGATCGTTGGAATGAAGCCGATGGATGACCAGAGTGTTGTAAAGGACCTGTCTGCATTCCGTCCGGGACTTGTCGTTGCAGATGCAGTATACAATCCGGAAGAGACAAAACTCCTTCGCGAGGCAAAAGAAGCAGGATGTACCTGTGTCGGAGGAAAGGGAATGTTGTTATGGCAGGGAGTTGCCGCATTCAAACTTTACACCGGACAGGATATGCCGGTTGAGGATGTGAAGAAATTATTCTTCAGCTAGGATATATCGGTGGATGGTACGAAGAAACGCCTTAACCAGGAATGGGAAGTCTGGTTGGGCGAAAAATGGATCATGCAGATTGGTTTTGCCCGTTTTCAGGGTATAATTAGAGAAAAATGAAACATATTGGATGAAAAAAATATGTTTCATGTGTAAATAGCCCAGGATTTTTGGAAATCCCGGGCTATTCTCTTCATTATGAGTGGTATACACCCATTTTAATTATTTTGAAGGGGAAAATTCAGCATTTATGGGTGAAACAAATAGGAAAGAAGAAAGTTACGCCCATTCTGTAATCATATCATGTGAAAAATCAACATATGATCGTGATTTACACTTGCTTCGATCGGCAGTCTTATCATATCTTACAGATAATCATGTTTTGCAAGTACGTTTAAGATATTACGTCCCTCTTCAGTACCCTCAATGATTCTTCTTGCACGTTTGCTGTCACCGATATTTATGATTTCTACGTTAGTATCTGCGAAAGCTTCCTCTAACTGGTCTAATACAGGGTTGTTTGCTCTCATTCCGAGGCAGATGAAACCATAATCAAATGGAATTTCTTCGATCTCACCCTGAGGATTCTTTACGATGAAACGATCGTTCTGAACTTCCTGCAGAGCAGTGTTGGTCATCTGTTTTACGTTGTATTTTGCCATTTTGGCATTTGTATCACATTTTGTAACCGGATCAAGACCGTTTCCGATCATTGGAAGCATCTCTACCATGGTTACGTCAGAACCGCGCTCGGTAAAGAATTCCATCACGTCAAGACCTACGGCACCACCACCGATGATTGCAACTTTCTGACCATCCATTTTTTCAGGATACTCGTTGATGCGGTCGATCATCTTTAATACGGTAGCAACATTGCTGTCATCTTTGTCGACAAGATCATGCAGACCGGTGATCGGTGGTAAAGTAGGAACAGAACCGGTTGCATTTACGATGATATCCGGGTTTAAGCTCTTTACTAATTCCGGTGTAGCGCTTGTATTCTTGAAGATGAATAAGTTGTGAAGCTTGCTTGCACGGTGGATCATATAGTTCGGGAAGTCAGCTAAACGTTTCTTATCCGGGATCTTGGAAATCACGGAAGCAAGTCCGCCAAGCTCAGCTTTTTTCTCGATTAAGAAGGTGGTGCATCCGACTTCTGCTGCAGTGCAGGCTGCCTCTAAACCTGCAGTACCGCCACCGATGACTACAACGTTGCAAGGTTTGTTGATCTTATGTTTCATGTAATCTTCGCCGGAGTTGACAGCCGGGTTTACGGTACAACGGATCGGCTGGTTTAAACCGATACGGTGTCCTGCACATCCGATGTTACAGGAAATACATTTGCGGATATCACATTCTTTTCCGAACTCAACTTTGTTGACCCATTCCGGATCAGCGATCAGTCCACGTCCCATTCCGATAAAGTCAGCGTCGCCTCTTGCGAGGATATCTTCTGCAACTTTTGGATCACGGATGTTGCCAACTGTCATACATGGTTTGCCGTATTTTTCTTTTACAGCTTTTGCCATGTAAGAACGCCAGCCGTCCGGTAAATAGTTTGCATCGATCTGGTACTGGATAGAACTATTCAGACCACAGGAAACGTCAAATACATCGACTTCTTTCTCGAAGTACTGTAAATACTCTAAAGTATCCTCTAAGGTATTTCCACCCTCTACCATTTCGTCAGCACTGATACGGACGAAGATCGGGAAGAAAGGTCCAACCTGTTTACGAACTTCCTCGATGACTAATTTTGCAAATCTTGCACGGTTTTCTGCAGAACCGCCAAATTCATCTGTTCTCTTGTTGGTGGTAGGAGAGAGGAACTGGCTGATTAAGTAGGAATGTCCTGCATGGATCTCTACGGCGTCAAATCCACAGATCTGGGCACGCTTTGCAGCCTCACCGTATTTTTTAACGATGTGCATAATCTCATCTTTCTCTAATGGACGAGGGATTTCTCCGCCTGCCTTGGAAGGAACATCAGAAGCGGAAACCGGCTGCATTCCGATACGGGAAGACATTGCGGATGCACCTGCATGGTTTAACTGGATTGCGATACATGCACCGTGTTTGTGTACGTTTTCGCATAATTTGAACAGACGCGGAATATAGTTGTCTAAGTCGATGCGGAGCTGTGTCGTACCGTTAGAACCCTGTGGGGAATCAACGCTTGCGTTCTCGACAATCAGAAGACCTGTGCCGCCCTTTGCACGCTGCTCATAATAATTAATATGAAGAAAACTCATTTCACCGTTCTGCTCACCATAGTTTGTTCCCATTGGTGTCATAACGATTCTGTTTTTTACGGTCATACGACGGATGGTCATTGGCTCAAAAATATGAGGATATTTGTTTTTCATGATAAAATCTCCTTTGCATTTAAATGAATAAATTGTGTGTGGCTGAGATTGTTGGATAATGAAAACTGCAGCATAGCTTTTGGAATGTCAGAAAACGTGGCGCGGTAGTCGTGCAGTTTTGGGCGGGCAGATAATTATGTTTTAGATAGTTACTTTTTTAACAATGAAAAAGTCTGTGTGCTCTTTCTGTATTTAATGTACCCTGAAACAGGGAAAAAATCTAATTCGTTTTTTTGGACAAAATGATAGAATTTCTCTATTGATTCTGATTGGTAAGATTGCTATCCTTATAATATGATGTTGTGCGCAGCAGGCACATGCATATTCGGAAGAAACCGGGAGATGGATTCATGAATTTAAGTCAGTTACAGTATTTTAGAACTTTGGCGAAGGAAGAACATTATACGAGAGCGGCGCAGATCTTATCGATCACGCAGCCGTCTTTAAGCCATGCGATCGCGCAGTTAGAGCAGGAACTGGGGACAAGGTTATTTGAAAAAAAAGGCAGAAATGTGGTTCTGACACGATATGGAAAAATTTTCCTTCCATATGTGGAGGAATCTTTAAAAGTATTAGAGGAGGGCGTGCAGCGGACGAAAGAGTTAAATGGAAGCAAAGAAGGTATGATACATCTCGCTTACATCTATACCCTTGGAAGCACGTTTGTGCCGAAGATGGTGCGGAGATTCTTAGATGCCTATCCGGATTATCATATCGACTTTCAGTTTATTGTTGGAAAGACCGGAGATATCATAGAGGGGCTCAAAAACGACCAGTATGATATGGTGTTTTCCTCCTATCAGGATGGGGAGCCGGACATTGATTTCCGGCAGATCGGCGATCAGAAGTTGGTGCTTGCTGTGCCAAAAGATCACCCGCTTGCCATGTACGACAGCGTGGATTTAAAAGATACGGTGGATTATCCACAGATCTATTTTCAGAAGGGAAGCGGACTGCGCCCGGTTGTCGATCAGATGTATGAACAGATCAGTGTATTCCCAAAGATCGCATTTGAAATAGAAGAAGATGGCAGTATGGCAGGACTCGTCGCTCAGGGATTTGGCATTGCAGTCATGCCGGATATTCCAATCTTAAAAACACTTGACGTCAAAACCCTGACCATCACAAACCCGGAGTACGAGCGCCATGTCTACCTCGCCACCATGAAAAAACGCTATCTCTCCCCGGTCGCAAAATCCTTCATCCAGTTCGTTATGCAGGAGACAGAGTAGCGAGTCTCACAACATTCACAGCCTGAAAAGAGTTTTGCGCAGGCTGACCGCCATCCCATCAATGATACATCCTCCGCACAAACTGGATAAACCTTTGTACCGCCGGCAGCTGATATTTCCCGCGCATATATCCCATATACACAGTATGTGAAAATGTTTCCTGCGAGATCAGCGGACGGATGCAGATGTCATCCCTGTGGATCGTATCCACGTCTGCGACAAGGGCTATCCCAAAGTCTTTCGCCACGAGCGATGCAATTCCGTTTTCATCCGGCGATTCGCAGATAAAATTCGGGAGCACACCATGCTCCTTAAAAAAATTACGCGTATATTTTCCGAGACCGGAATGCCTTGCATATCCAAGAACCGGGTATTTTTGAAAATCTCCGGCTTCAATCTCATCTTTTTTACAGAGAGGATGTCCGATAGGAAGGATCGCTACAAGGTCCTGCTTTATAATAGGAATAAACTCAATATTTGGTTCATTTGCAGAGTAAGAACCAAAGATCAGATCATAAGAACCTTTCTTTAAACCTTCTATATTCATGGAAGTGATATCCTGAAAAAAGTGAAATGTAATATTTTTATTCTGCTCTAAGGAAAGAAATGAGCGGACAGTATTCGGAATAAATTCACGTGCAAGCGGGGAAACATAAGCAATATCGATATGTCCGCCGTTGGTTGCAATCTGCTGCATTTTATTGGAGGCACGTGTCACATCGTCTAAAATCTGTGTGACATGCTCTAAAAAAATCTCACCGGCTTTTGTGAGTGTCACATTGCGCCCGCGTTTTTCGAAAAGTGTGACGCCGAGCTCATTTTCTAAAGCGGTGATGGAACGGCTTAAACTTGGCTCGGAAATGTTTATTTTTTCTGCCGCCTGATTGAAGTGCTGAAGGACGGCTGCCTGGTAAAAATAACCCAACTGATTGAGTGTCATGTATAGATCTCCTTATAAATGATAGATAATATCTATGGATTATAAAATAAAAACTTTGTTTTTGTACAGATTATATCATAATTAATACATTAGAGCTACTAAAAAAGCATGAAATTAGCATTGGATGTATTAAAAAAAGCGTTGTATAATAAATATATCAGAGGTTGTTAAGTTTTTAACAAAGCGGGCAGGTAATGTTAAAAACATGAAACTAATAAGAAAATCATGCAAAAAGAAAAAAGGAGAACACTACTATGGCAGAGAGAATCACAGGTCACACAGAGCTTATCGGATTAATGGCTTACCCAATCAGACATTCCAGTTCACCGGCAATGCACAATGAGGCATTTGCATATTTAGGACTTGACTATGCTTACCTTGCATTCGAGGTTGACAACAGCACATTAGAAGATGCGATCAAAGGTCTTCGTGCATTAAAGATGGTTGGATCTAATGTATCCATGCCAAACAAAACAGTTGTTGGCCAGTACCTTGATAAATTATCACCGGCTGCAGAGCTTTGCGGAGCTGTTAATACAATTGTAAATGAGAATGGTGTATTAACAGGACATATCACAGACGGTATCGGATTTATGCAGTCCTTAAAAGACAACGACATCGACGTGATCGGAAAGAAAATGACCATCGCAGGTGCCGGCGGAGCTGCAACAGCAATCGAGATCCAGGCTGCATTAGACGGAGTAAAAGAGATTTCTATCTTCAATATTCATGATAAATTCTGGGAGAACGCAGAGGCAACTGTGAAAAAGATCAACGAGAGAACAAACTGCAAAGCAACTCTTTATGATTTAGACGACAAAGAGAAATTAAGAGAAGAGATGGCAGATTCCTACATCTTCGTAAACGGAACAGGTGTTGGTATGAAACCATTAGAGGGAATGTCCGTTGTTCCTGACAAATCTTTCTTCCGTCCGGAACTGATCGTTGTAGACGTTCCTTACTCTCCGCTTGAGACAAAGATGCGTTCTATGGCAAAAGAAGTTGGATGTAAGACAATGAACGGTCTTGGCATGATGTTATTCCAGGGTGCAGCAGCATTCAAACTCTGGACTGGAAAAGATATGCCGATCGAGCACATGAAAGAAGTATTAAACATCAAATACGAATAAAATACCCCCCCCAATCACAACCCCATGCGGCGGTATGAAAAAATGCCGCTGCATCACAAACCAAATTGAGGAGAAAATCAATGAACAAAAAATATTTACCGAGCGCACTGATTCTTTATTTAAATTATTTTATCCATGGTGTCGGATGTTCTATTTTAGGACAGGCAGTGATCAAGGAAGCACTTGCAGCATCCTGGGGTGTAGAGGCCATGGCAATTACAGCCATTTCTGCGGCACTTGGACTGGGCAGACTGATCGCACTTCCATTTGCAGGTCCTCTTTCTGATAAGTTAGGCCGCCGTATCTCTACTGCAATCGGAAGCGGTTCTTATGCGATATACTTAATCGGACTTGCGCTTGCATTTAATGCAGGAACAAATGGCGGATATCAGATTGCATATATCTGCGCAATCGTTGGTGGTATTGCCAACTCTTTCCTTGATACCGGAATTTACCCGGCTGTAGGTGAGATCATTTATAAAGCACCGGGTGTTGCAACGATGGGAATTAAATTTTTCATTGCAATCGCACAGATGATCCTGCCGTTCGTACTTGGCGCAACCGTAGCAACAACAGCAGCAGGTCTTACATCTTATAACACATTATTCTTTGGATGTGGTATCATTTATATTGTATTATTAGTACTGGTAATGCTTTTCCCTCTTCCGGATGCAGATCAGAAGGCAGCGGGAGAAAAAGAAGGACTGATCGCCAGCTTAAAACATACACATTTTTCCATCGAGTCTGTTGCGATGATCCTGATCGGATTCACCTGTACCGGTACATTCCAGCTCTGGTTAAACTGCGCACAGAACTTTGCAAAAGAAAATGTGGGCTGGACAGATCCTTCCATTATGCAGACTTACTATTCCGCAGGAACCATGCTTGCTTTGATCGTAACTGCATTACTGACAAGAAAAATTAAAGACGTCAGATTTATTCTGATCTATCCGGTAATCTGTCTGGCTACTCTGGTTGTTGTATTAGTCGGAAAGAGCCAGCCTCTTATGATCGCAGGTGCATTCTTAATCGGCTGGGCAGGCGCAGGCGGATTACTTCAGATCGCTACATCAGTCTGCAACATGCTTTTCCCGAAAATCAAAGGAACGGTAACTGCACTGGTTATGATCGCATCTTCTCTGTGTAACTACACGATCCTGACAGCAGCATCCAAAATGCAGCCTTCACAGGTTATGGTTATGAATATCGTGCTGACAACAATCGGTGTGGTACTGGGATTATTTGTAAACCTTCGTTACACAAGTATGGTTGAGCAGGCACAGGCAGATAATTAGGAGAAGATCTATTAAAGTAAAAACAGGAGGAAAAATAATGAGTTCATATGTAGAAGTTCGTGGTGTGAAAATCGGTGAAGGCGTACCAAAAATCTGCGTACCGATCGTTGGCAAAACAAAAGAAGAGATCCTTGCAGCAGCAAAGTCTTTTGCAGATGTAAAGATGGACGTTGTTGAGTGGCGTGTTGACTGGTTTGACGGCGTGTTCGATTTCGCTCAGGTAGAGGACGTGTTAAAAGATCTGCGCCCGGCACTTGGCAATACACCGATCCTGTTCACTTTCCGTACCTCAAAAGAGGGTGGCGAGAAAGCAATCGAGCCGGATGTTTATGTAGAGTTAAACAAAAAAGCAGCAGCAACCGGACTGGTTGACTTAGTTGACGTGGAAGCTTTCACAGGTGATTCTTATGTGAAAGAGATCATCGAAGCTGCACATGAAGCGGGTGTGGCAGTTGTCGCTTCTAACCATGATTTTGACAAGACACCGGACAAAGATGATATCGTTGGACGTCTCCGCAAAATGCAGGAATTAGATGCTGATATCCCGAAGATCGCTGTAATGCCGCAGAACAAAAAAGATGTCTTAACACTTCTTGCAGCAACGGAAGAGATGGTATCTGAATATGCAGACAGACCGATCATCACTATGTCCATGGCAGGAACCGGTTTGATCAGCCGTCTGTGTGGTGAAGTATTCGGTTCTGCACTGACCTTTGGCGCAGTTGGAAAAGCATCTGCACCGGGACAGATGAACGCAGCAGATTTAAATACTGTTTTAAATCTGATCCATGAGAGCATGTAATAAGCGTATTTTTGAAAAGGATGTCCCGTATCGAGACAATTCTCATAAGTAACAAAAACCGGATGTCAAATGAAGTGCCTTTTGACACCCGGTTTTTTCTTTACATTTACATTGGAAAAACAGAGAAAACTGATAGGATATAATAATAAATGAGCGAATCTGTATGTCAAAAAAGTTATACGAGGGAAGGAGAAAAGACTGCATGAAAAAGTTTATTCATGTCATAGACGAAAGTCTTGAAGAAATCCTGATGGTTCTCATGTTAGCGGCTATGACGTTAATTATGGGGTGTCAGGTATTTTCCAGATATATTCTTGGAGTATCGCTTTCGTGGTCGGAGGAGATCACCAGATATCTGTTTATATGGTCTGCATTTTTAAGTGTAAGTCTCTGTACCAGAAAATGCATTTCAATCAAAGTTGATCAGTTCATCAAAATGTTTCCGAAACGTGGAAAAACGATTTTTAAGATTACGAATCTCACGGTAGAGTTTGTATTTTTTGTCTATCTGATCCCTTTCTCCTTTCTATATTTAAAAGCAACGATAGAGAGCGGACAGGTCAGCCCGGCGTGTGGTCTGCCAATGTATTATGTGCAGTCAGCCCCGTTTTTCTGTTTTATTTTAACAGCGTTCCGCATCGTACAGCGCTGGTTTGGTGAGTGGTGCATTTTACTTGGAAAAGAAAAGAAACCGTTAGAAGAGGGCGATATTGCCTCTGTGATCGAGGAGGCAGTCGTTGAAAATCCGGAGCATGCGGATGCTGCAAATATGGACAAATCAGGTGTTACAGTTAGAAAGGAGAAATAGATGTCAGCAGTTGTTGTTTTTATTATTTTTGCAATATGTCTTGTGATCGCAATTCCGATCTCTATTTCACTTGGAATTGTGGCTGTGCTGCCGGGCGCATTTGACGCTTCATTTACGGCAAGTGCAGGGTATGTCATCCGTTCCATGGTCGGAGGAATCGACAGTTTCCCGCTGCTTGCAGTGCCGATGTTCGTGCTTGCGGGAATCCTTATGGCGCACGGTAAAATTTCAGAAAAATTATTTGATGTATTTGTTTATTTCCTTGGAAACAAAAGAGCGGGAATACCATGTGCAGTGATCATTACCTGTCTGTTTTATGGAGCAATTTCAGGTTCTGCACCGGCGACCGTTGCTGCGGTCGGAAGTATGACGATCCCGCTTTTGATCGAACTTGGTTATGAAAAGGATTTTTCCACGGCGATCGTTGCGGTGGCGGGCGGTCTTGGCGTTATCATCCCGCCGAGTATCCCGTTTATCATGTATGCGATGGCAACCGGTGAATCGGTCAGTGACCTGTTTTTAGCAGGTATCGTACCGGGCATGATGATCAGTGCACTGCTGATCTTTTACGCATATTATTACTGCCGCCGTCACGGTGAGGACAGAGAGAAGATCCAGGCGAAAATGGATCAGCTCAAAGCAAAAGGATTCTTTAACATTTTAAAAGAGAGTATCTGGGCGCTCTTAAGCCCCGTGATCGTGCTTGGCTGTATTTATTCCGGTGTGGCATCCCCGACGGAGGCGGCTGTCATCTCCGTATTTTATTCCCTGTTTGTCAGTCTGTTCATTTACAGATCTATTAAAGTAAAACAGATCTGGGGCATTATGGTGGAGGCGATGAAAACCTATGCACCGATCTTATTTATCCTTGCAACATCAACCGCGTTTTCGCGTGTGCTCACGCTGATGCAGGTACCGCAGGATGTCAGTGCATGGATCATGACACATTTCTCCAATGAGATCGTACTGCTTATTGTCATCAATGTGGTACTTCTGATTGTTGGTATGGTCATGGATACGACCCCGGCGATTCTGATCTTAAGTCCGATCTTACTGCCGATTGTGGAACATGTCGGAATGAATCCAATCCATTTCGGTGTCATGATGATCGTAAACCTTGCGGTTGGATTTGTCACACCTCCGGTCGGCGTCAACCTGTTTGTGGCAAGTTCGCTTACCAATGTGCCGATGATGCAGATTGCAAAGAAGGCAATGCCGATGATCGGATATTTCATGCTTGCACTGCTTCTGATCACATTTATTCCGGCAATCAGTCTCTGTCTGCTTTCATAAGGAGGGCGAAAACTTGAAGAATTGTAAGAAAAAGATATTATGCGGTTTCCTTGCAGGGGCAGTACTTTTTGCAAGTGGCTGCGGGAATAAAGATACACAGGATCAGGCAAAAGTGCAGCGTTATGCGTGGCCGCTTGGAAGTTCAAGCCCGGAGGATACGGTCACACAGATCTATGCAGAAAAATTTGCAGAGGAAGTGGAGCGTTTGAGCGACGGGACGATGCTGATTTCTGTTTATCCAAACAGTGTACTTGGCGGAGACAGAGAGTTGTTAGAGTCCTGTAAAGAGGGTGATATCCCGTTTGTGGTACAAAATACGGCACCGCAGGTGACTTTTATGCCGGATGTTGCAGTATTTGATATGCCGGCAGTGTTCGAAACAATTGACGAAGTGAGGGAACATGTGGATAACCCGGATTTCCTTTCCATGATGCAGCAGGTATACGGGGATGCCGGATATGTCCTTTTAGGATATGCCGACCAGGGATTCCGTGTGATGACCACAAACCGCAATGTGCAGTCAATCTCTGATTTTAAGGGACAGAAGATCCGTACCATGGAAAATTCCTATCACATGGCATATTGGAAAGCGCTTGGTGCCAGCCCGACACCGATGACATTTTCCGAGGTGTATATCGGACTGCAGCAGGGAACCATCGATGCGCAGGAAAATCCGTATGAGGTCATTGTTTCTAATAAATTATATGAGCAGCAGGATTATGTCGTGGAGACAAACCATCTGCCGCATCTGATCTCACTGATCGTCAGTGATGAGTTTTTTGAAGGACTGACCGGCGAGCAGCAGGAAATCATCAGAGAGGCTGCGGAGACAGCGAAAGAATATGCGAGAGAGCAGTCGGATGAGCGTATCGCATCCCGTATCCAGACAATCGAGGAAAGCGGTACACAGATTATTTCATTGAATGATGAAATGCATGAACAGATTAGAGAACTCTGCAAGCCGGTATATGAGTCAATTGAAAAAAATGTATCAGAGGATCTGGTCGATGCATATCTTGGCGATATGAAAGGTGTGATCGAGTAGAAAACATGTCGGAAATGATATTATACACTTTAAAACATAAATACTTTAAAACACTAAAATATTTTGCTTGCGGAATGTGTCACATCTTGTTATAATGCTTTTTATAAAACAGGGAGGAAAATCCTCTGCTCACCAGAGGTCAGATTTTACAGAGTAAAATTGCATTTTTCTTCGGAAAACAGGGAGGATTATAATGGATAAGATAGAAGCGATCCGTGAGAAAATTGGAGAATGTGATGATATCATCATCGAACAGCTTGCAGTTCGAATGTCATATATACAGGAAATTATTTCTTATAAGAAAGCAACCGGTATTCCAATCTTACAGCCGGAACAGGAGAAGAAACAGACCGATGCATTAAAGAACAAACTCGGTGACAATGAGTTCGAGGAAGAGATCCTTGATATTTTCAAATATATCATGAAAAACAGCCGCCGTATCCAGGCAAAGAGTCTGTTTGACTACAACATCTTCCTGATTGGATTCATGGGAGCCGGAAAGAGTACGATCGCCGGAGAACTGAAAGATAAACTTGAGATGGACCGCGTGGAGATGGACCAGATGATCGTAGAAAAACAGGGCATGTCCATTTCTGAGATTTTTGACGAATACGGTGAGGCATACTTCCGTAACTTAGAGAGCAACACCTTAATCGAGCTGCAGAAAAGAAAACAGACGATCGTTTCCTGTGGTGGTGGTGTCGTCATGAGAGAAGAAAACACCGATCACATGAAAAAGAATGGACGTGTCGTATTACTCACCGCAAAACCGGAAACTATCTACGAGCGTGTCAAAGACAGCGACGAGCGCCCGATCTTAAACAATAACATGAACGTTGAATTCATCAGCGGTCTTATGGATAAACGAAAAGACCGTTATGAAGCAGTCGCGGACATCACCGTTGCCACAGATGGAAAAAACGTCACCCAGATCTGCGAGGAGATCATCTCCAAACTGATCGCATTAGATAATGCGAAAGAAGCAGAAGCATAGGCATCTGCAGTAAATAGAAAAAGGTGGTCACAGCCTAACGGCTGTGACCGCCTTTTGTCCACGAATCTACAAAAATTCCTAACTAAATCGTAATCAGCTTATATTGATCACTTCCAAGTCCAATCTTAACAGCATGCGCAATGCAGCTCTTCCATTCAAAATGGATTTTGATCGCAGCGTATTTGTCGGTAAAATCGATCGTCTCAAACCCCGCAGTTTTCATAAGACGATGCAGTTTCTAGAGCAGATTCTCATGCTCCGTTGCCTTAAAAGATGTGAAATAAACATTTGATGCTTCCATACTGTGTGCCTCCTGTATGTTTTCATATACTGTATACATGGTTACTGTTCACAGGCAGGCATTTTCTGAACTGAAAATGCCGTATGATACAGTGGTGGCAGCAGATTTTGCCGATTTGGAATGCGAAGCATCGGCAAAATCCGTTACTGGAACGAGGTACGAGTGAACAGTAACGAAAAAAATCTTAATATTTGCTTAAAATCTCTTATAAACTATATTCAGATGGAAAATTGTGCTACAATACCAATGATGGGCAGGTTTCGCAAAAACTGCCCCAAAAGAGAAAAATAAGAGGATGGGAGGCAAAATGTTATGATAAAAAAGAGACTGGAATGGTTAAAGCGCGGTCTGTGTATCACATTGGCGGGTACTATGATCATCTGTTCCGATACCATGGCATTTGCAGCAGAAGCGGCAAACGGACAGGTCGTAGAACAGACGGATGCCACAGAAAATGAGACTGGGGTTTTGACGGATGCTCAGTCAGACCAGACCGGAGAAAATGGTGAACATGAGGATCCGTCCGGGGTAACAGGACAGACTGAAGCCGGCGAGGCAGCCGAAGCCGGCGAAACGACAGAAACAACGGAAGTAACCGAAAATACCGAGAATACCGAGGTGACGGAAACTACCGAGGTGACGGAAACTACCGAAGTGACAGATCCTACGGAAACCACTGAGGTTACCGAAGAGACCGAAGAGACGGAAACAACGGAAGATACCGAGATTAAGGAAGCGACTGCAAATGGAGTCATCATAAGCAAAAAAGATAAATATGCAGTTGTCAGCGCGGGAGAAACAGTGACGCTTCCGGGATATTCGTTTGAGACAACGGGAGATGATGAGCCGGAGGTTGAGTGGCTGATCGATGATAACAGTATCGCAACACTTACTACGTCAAAAGTAGATGGAAAGCTTACAGGAGAGGTAAAGACATTAGCAGCAGGTGTTGCTGTCCTTACACTTCAGGTAAAAGATACACCGGCTGATAAAGATAATTATTATATTGTCGTAAAACCGAAAAATGCGCCGTCAAGCTGTACGGCGGATACGACATATAATACAGTAAGTTTAGGCTGGTCAAAAACAGCAGATGCAGACGGCTATACCATCACACGAAAAGTGGAAGGCTCAGATACAGAGCAGACGATCGCACATGTGGATGGTACTGATACGGTGTCGTATAAAGATACGGCAGCACAGACCGGAATCAGCTATATTTATCATGTATATGCCTATACAAAATATACGGACAACGGACAGACGGATTATGCCAATACGGATACCTATGCATCCGTAAAAGCAACACCACAGCTTGGAAAAGCAGCAATGACATCTGTTACAGCGGAAGGTTACAGCAGCCTGACACTAAAATGGGAAAAAGTGGATGGTGCAACCGGATATATCGTATATCGTTCCACAGATAAATCAAAAGTGGACACACAGCTCACGGATATCACGAACGGTGCAGTAAGTTATGTGGATGCCGCACTGACAGCCGGAACGACCTACTATTATAAAGTACAGCCATATCGTGTGGTAAACGGCAAAAAGGTTTTTGGTGATGCGTCTGGCATTCTCTCCGGCAAACCGCTTCCTTCAGCGACAAGACTGAACGCAGAATCGGCCGGATATAAAGAAGTAAAACTGGCATGGAGTGCCGTGGATGGTGTGACGGGTTATGAGGTTTACAGAAAAACATCATCCTCTTATAAAAAGATTGCAACTGTAACAAATGGAAAGACAAGTTACAGCGATACAAAAGTAACAGCAGGTACTGCTTATACATACAAAGTAAGAGCATATAAAACGGTAAATGGAAGTCAGGTATATGGAGATTATTCCAACGAGGCATCGGCAACCCCTGCTTTAGAGGCACCACAGATTACAGTTAGAAATGCGTCTTACAACAGTGTGACGATCACATGGAATCAGATCAGCGGTGCACATGGCTATAAAGTATATCGTTCTACGAAAAAGGACAGCGGCTATAGAGCTGTTAAGACAGTCAATGATAAAACGACGATTACCTGTACAGATAAAAAATTGTCGGTAGGAACGAAGTATTATTATAAAGTCTGTGCATTCCGTACAGTCGGGGATAAGAATGTAGCAGGGAACTATTCGGATGTGCAGTCGATCAAGGCAGCACCGGAAGCAGTAACATTAAAATCAGAAGCAGCAGGTGCAACGGCGATCAAACTGACATGGAATAAAGTGAACATGCCATCCACAGGTGGCGGATATGCAGTATATCAGGTTGTAAACGGAGCAGATCAGCTGGTAAAAAGATGCAGTACAAAGAGTACTTCTTATACAGTGACAGGACTTACACCGGGTCAGAAATATACATTTAAAATCGTATCTTTTGCAAAAGATAAAAATGGCAAAAGGGCATATGGTGGAACTTCCAATGAACTTACTGCAACACCGAAACTTCTTCCGGTAACGATCGACACGATCAAATCAGGCAAATACAACAGCGTCGTATTGAGCTGGAATGTTACTTCCGCAGGGGATGAGGACGGATATATTGTTTACCGTGCAGCTTCTAAAAAAGGAAGTTATAAGCAGATCGGAACCGTAAAAAGAAAGAGCGGAGCCATGACCGGATCTTATACAGATAAAAACGTTAAGATCGGAAAGAAGTATTATTATAAAGTAGTAACTTACAAAAACATTTCGGGCGGTAAAATGCTCCGTTCCGCTTATTCAGGTGTAAAAGGCATTACAGCCGCACCGAGTATCACAACGGTTAAAGTGAAATCGGCAGGAAATGAAAGACTGAAAATTACATGGAAAAAGGTAAAAGCATCCAAAAACCGTTATGTAAAGGGATATGCGATCTACCGCAGCACTTCCGAAAATGGAAAATACAGAAAAATTAAGACGATCAATAAGGGAACAACAACTTCGTATGTGGATAAGGGACTTGTAACCGGTAATACCTATTATTATAAAGTTCGTACTTTCTGTACGTCCGGTGGAAAGAAAATCTACAGTGATTATTCCGATCCGGCATCCATGCAGGTACTTCCGGGAAAACCTTCCATCCAGGTAGTTGCAGCAAATTATAACACCATTACGGTCTCCTGGAAGAAAGTAGAAGGGTGTGATGGATATCGTGTATATCGTGCAACAGAGAAAGATGGAAAATATAAACCAGTCAAAACCTGTTCTTCCGTTAATACGCTTTCTTATAAGAACAGTAAGTTAAAGACAGGAAAGACCTATTATTATAAAGTAAGAGCTTATGTGAACAAAAATGGCAAAAAACTTTATGGTGACTATTCCGCAGTGAAACAGGCAACGCCGGTTCTTTCAAAACCAACCGGATTATATGCAGCCTCAATTGCTGAAAACCAGATCAAGCTGACCTGGAATGCGGTGGATGGTGCAGAAACTTATACCGTATTGAGAAGTAACTCTGAGAACGGAAAATATAAGATTGCAACGGAACTTTGTACAACAAATTCTTTTATTGATTATACCGCTGTGACAGGAAAAACCTATTATTATAAGATTTATGCGGTTCGTGGAGAGTACGTCAGTGCAACAACGGATTGTGTAAGTGTTATATCGTCAGCACTTGAAGTGAGCACAACGAGTGTACTGATCAAGACAGGAACGAGTGTAAAAGTAACAGCAACTGCAAAACCATACGGTGTGGTATACTGGTCTTCTGCTAACTCTATGATCGCCGTTGTTTCCTCAGATGGAACAATCTATGGACTGAAGGCTGGAACAACGACCGTAAAGGCATCTGCAAACGGAATCACGAAAGAAATCACGGTAACGGTAAAAGACAAACTTGAGGCAGAGAATAAGATCATAGATATTTCAAGTGATAACGGTACGGTAGATTTTAATGCGATCAAGGCAGCCGGATACGAATGTGTAATGCTTCGTATTTCCAAAGGAACAACAGCGGATGCGAAGTTCCAGACAAATTATAAGAATGCGAAAGCAGCAGGCCTTAAGGTTGGTGTATACTGCTACTCCCTGGCGCAGAACGCAGCGCAGGCAAAAGCTGAGGGTGATAAAGTATTAAATATTCTGAATGCACAGAAGTTAGACTATCCGGTTGTATATGTACTTGATGATATCTCATTATTGTACAATAATGTAACAGCAACACAGAGAATTGATTTTATCAATGCATTCAGGACAGAAATCATTGATGGTGGAAAACAGTATAAGTTTGCACTTGGTCTGAACCAGAAACTTTTACAGCAGTATCCGGGCAAATATGTGGATACAAGCAAGCTCACAGGAACAGATCTGTGGATTATCAATTATCGTGCAGAGAGTCTTGGAAGCGGTTACCAGGGTAAAGGTAATGTGGTAATGTGGAGATACACGAACCAGGGTACAGTAAATGGTGTAAATGGCAAGGTAAATATCAGTATCCGGTATAAGACTTATTAATGAGAGTACAGGATACAGACAGTAATCCGCAGGAATGAGGACAGCTATGAAAAGTTATGCAAAAAAAATCATGACAAGACTGGCAGCAGGGGCGATGGCGCTCCTGCTTGCTGTCGGTACGGCTGCAACAGATATGTCTGTGTATGCAGCAGAAACGAAAACACAGGAAGGCACGACGGAAAAGAAAAAGATCACAGGATTTGCAGATCTTTCGGACAACCCGAAAGAGATTCGTATGACAGGTAAAATCAGCCTGAACCGCCTGCTTGCCAAGATGCCGCAGAGCATTGATGTTTATCTGGATGGCGGCAAAGAGACGACGAGTATTCCGGTAACCTGGAGCTGTGTCGGAGACTATGACACGACGAATTATTTTGTCTATGAATTTGACCCGAAATGGGATACCGATCAGTATTCACTTGGAGCAGGACAAAAGGACAAAATCCCATACATCAATGTGGTGATCTCAGGGACAAGTCTCTATAAAGGTGCAGCCATTTCTCAGGATGAGAAAAAATCCAACGAAAAAAAAGTATATAAATTTGCGAAAAGAAAGCTCAAATTAAATACAGCAGCGGCCTGTGGTGTGCTTGCCAATATTGAGAGTGAATCTTCTTTTAACCCAACCATAAGCGTCATTGATACCAACGGCAAGATCAGTTATGGTATCTGTCAGTGGAATGCTTCGAGATTTGATGACCTGAGAAACTACTGCAGCAGCAATGGTTATGATTATACTTCCATCGACGGGCAGCTTAAGTTTTTAAAATACGAACTGGAACATTCCGAGAAATATGCATTTTCCAAAGTGAAAAATGTCGAAAACACTGCAGACGGAGCCTATACAGCCGGGTATAACTGGGCAAAATATTTTGAGCGCTGTAACAGTGTATATTTTGAAGGACGTGCGAAACGCGCAAGAGATGTCTACTGGGCAAAATATAACGGTGACAGTCCGGATGATCCGGATAACCCGGATAACCCGGACGATCCGGTAACAAAGAAATATACCATCAAATATGTACTCTATGATGGGGAAAATAGCGATGCCAATCCATCGTCTTATAAGATCACAACAGAAACGATCACATTGAAAAAAGCAAAGAAAAAAGGTTATACATTTGAAGGATGGTATAAGGAGAGCAGCTTTAAAAACAGGATCACAACGATCCCGAAAGGATCAAAAGGCAACCTTACCATTTATGCAAAATGGAAAGCAAATAAATATACCGTTCGCTTTCATGGAAACAAGGCAACCAGCGGCAGTATGCAGGAGATGAAAAATCTCGAATATGATATGGATTATACCCTTAGAAAAAATAAATTTAAACGCAAGGGATATAAATTTGTCCGCTGGAACACAAAGGCAGATGGAAGTGGAAAGAAATACGGCAACAAGGAAGAAATCGAGAACCTTTCTGCAAAAAACGGTGCAGTTGTTGATCTGTATGCACAGTGGTCAAGGGATACTTACAAGATCACTTACAAAACGAACGGCGGAGAACTTGCGGATGGTACTGCAAAGAAATACAACGTAGATACCAGAACGTTCAAATTAAAAACACCGGTCAGATATGGCTATACATTTAAAGGCTGGTATAAAGACAAAAAATGTACCAGACGTGTCACACAGGTCAAAAAAGGTACAATTGGAAATCTGACCTTTTATGCAAAGTGGCAGATCAATAAATATAAAATCAAATACGATGGAAACGGCGCAACCAGCGGTTCCATGAAAGGTGTCTCTGTCTGCCAATATGGCAAGACCTATACGCTTACAAAAAATAAATTCAAGCGCACGGGTTATGTGTTTGAGGGCTGGAATACAAAGAAAAACGGCAAAGGTGATTTTTATGAAGACGGAGAGGATATCCGTAATATCACAGCGAAAAACGGTAAGACAGTCACACTGTATGCGCAGTGGAGCAAAAAGCAGTACACGATAAAATATGTACTTGACGGAGGAACCATTTCGTCTGAAAATCCGACCGGCTACTATTACGACACACCTACGATCCAGCTTGCAGCAGCTGCCAAAGAAGGATATACCTTTAAAGGATGGTATACGGATTCTGCATTTAAAAACAAGATCACGAAGATCAAAAAGGGAACCCGTAAAAATTACAAACTGTATGCAAAATGGAAGATCAATACTTACAATATCGTGTTTGACGGAAATGGAGCAACCAGTGGTTCGATGAAATCGATCAGTTCCTGCAAATACAATACAAGCTATAAACTCTCTGCAAATACATTCCAGAGAAATGGATATAAGTTTATCGGATGGAGTACCAAAGCGGATGGCAGCGATACTTTTTATGGAGATGGTGCAACAGTATCAAATCTTTCCCTTACAAATGGAGCAACAGTAAAACTATATGCACAGTGGGAAGCTTTGTAGGATGACAAAAATGAAATTTTATTTAGCACCGATGGAGGGACTTACCGGTTTTGTGTTCCGAAATGCATATCAGAAACATTTTGGAAATATAGATACCTATTTTACACCATTCATTAATAATAAAAAGATGAATTACAAAGAGATCAAAGACATTCTGCCGGAACATAATGAAGGGATGCATGTGGTTCCACAGATTCTGACGAATCGTGCAGAAGATTTTCTGGCAATCGCAAAAGAGTTAGGAAACTATGGTTACGAGAGCGTCAATTTAAATCTGGGGTGCCCGTCCGGGACGGTCGTGGCAAAGCACCGCGGCGCAGGATTTCTTGCGGTGCCGGAGGAACTGGATCACTTTTTAGAAGAGATCTTTGCGGAATGTCCGCTCCGGATCTCCGTCAAAACACGTGTCGGTGTCAATGATGCCGGGGAGTGGGAGCATCTTCTTTCCATCTATGAAAAATTTCCGATGGAGGAACTGATCATTCATCCGCGTGTACAGAAGGACTTTTATAACAATACTCCGGATATGGAAGCGTTTTTATATGCGGTAGAAAACAGCAGACATACGCTATGTTACAACGGTGACATCTGCTCCGTGGAGGATTACCGGACATGGAGACAGCAGATGGAAGAAAAAAGGAAATGTGCTTTTATGCAGGAATCCGGGCAGCAGACGGATCCGGAGGACACTGGCAGCCTGGTGTCCCATCTCATGCTTGGAAGAGGAGTTTTAAAAAATCCGGGTCTGATCGGAGAACTCACAGGACATGCGCCGATCACAAAGGATCAGTTTCATGCGTTTCATGATGACATATTAAAAGGATATCTGGATGTAATGTCAGGGGAGCGCAACACGCTGTTTCGTATGAAAGAGCTGTGGTTTTATTTTGCAAAATATTTTACAGAACCCGAAAAATATGTAAAGCAGATCAAAAAGACGCAGCATGTGGCGGAGTACCGTGTGATTGTTGATAATCTGTTCCGCGAGCAGGAATGGGAACAAAAATAAAAAGTAAAATATTTTATAAAAAAGTAAAATAAATAATTGTAAAATAAAAATGATTTTGCTATTGTAGAGTTAGATATCATACAGAAATGGAGGAGCCGTATGAGAAAACAAAGCAAAATCATTTTTTATGCAGGAATTGTATTGGGGGTTGCTGCAGTGCTTACGGGGGTGGCACTGTCGGGGGGCAGGAAGATCCCGAAGGATTTTACAGTGAGTTATGAAGGAATCAAAACGGCGGATATTACGGCGTTGTTACGCTTGAGGGAGAGCGCAGGCCAGCAGAACCCAAAGGTCTGACACTT
>OHEX01000421.1_pt1 | contig 22035 bp, 24 predicted proteins | sample 1567361 | NCBI WGS metagenome assembly OHEX01 (sample SAMEA3879585, study PRJEB24766) | human gut metagenome | biome: human-associated habitat; feature: feces | place: USA | collected 1985/1987 | reverse complement strand
CAGTCCCGGATACACCAGATCCTCCATAAAAACAAGATAAACATTGGTATTCGAGCGCATACCACATTTTTTCTGCTTCACCTTGACTTTCGGGGAACGGATACGCTTTCTAATCAGCGCCGCATTCTGTTTTACCGAATCACAAAACCCCTCGTTTGAACCCCTTATGACCTTTTCAGAATCCGCCTCCGTGATCCCCATATTCGGATAACCGTCGTCCGGTATCTTTACCGCCCTGTCAAATCCGTCCACAAACAGGATCACCTCTCCGGTCAAAAGCCCGTCCACCGCATCCTCTATCGTATCAAAATAAGTTGCATCCGAAATTCCCAGCGCATTCTGCTCCAATGCCTGATAAATTTCTTCCTTCCCAAGCCCCTTTAAATACTTCAGCACCTCACTCAGTGCCGAAGTCCCCATGTCCACCGACACCTCAATAAACGTCAGATAACATGCCACATCCATCTGCCTGCCAAGCATCAATTCCTTCTTTTTAATATCATCGCACTCATGAAAAAACTCCTCCATCTGCGCGATATTCTCACTTAATCTCTTTGAAACCGCTACCTTTTCCTTCATAATATCCCTCATTTCCCGGCAACTAAAAAAGGATAAGCCTACGGCTTATCCTCAAAAATTCATTTCCCTTATTCTATGCAATTTTAACCAGATTATACAAAGCTCCCTTACTCCTGCTCTCTGATCATTTCCTTGACCGCCACAACCTGATTTTTGACATGCTTATGCATTGCTTCTGTCACACGTCCCTTATCCTTTGTCATCAATCCTTCCACGATCTCACTATGTTCCCGCATCAGTGTCGGATAATTTCTCTCATCCTTTAAATATTCCACACGGTAACGGTACATCTGCTCTCTCAAATTATTGAGCATATTGACGAGTTTTGGATTGCCGGTCGCCTGATAAATAATATCGTGAAACTGCACATCCGCAGCGGCGATCTTTTTCAAATCCTTTGATTTGGTAGATTCCTCAAACTCATGCATTGTTTCCGTCAGAGTATCTAACTGTTCCTTTGTCATCTGCTCACATGCAATCGATGCTGCAAGTTCATCTAACGCATCACGGATCTGAAGCACATCCTCCATATCCTTTTCTGTCATCTTGGCGACTTCCGCACCTTTTCTCGGAATCGTGACCGCTAAGCCCTCCTGCTCTAACATGCGGATCGCCTCACGGATCGGTGTACGGCTGACGCCTAACTTTGCAGCAAGCTGCAGTTCCATCAGACGCTCTCCGGGTTTTAACTCTCCTTTTAAAATCGCCTCACGCAGTGTGTTAAACACCACATCCCGAAGCGGAAGGTATGCATTCATGTTCAATGTCAGATCCTCTGTCATAAGTACCTCCTTCTGCTTTGTTATCTGTTTCTGCCCGTCTTCTCCTCACCGCGCATTGTTGTATATGCTTGTCAGGTAAACCTGCTTTGCCAGTCCGGATGCCTGCATCGCCTCATATGCCGCAACCGCTTTCTCCTTATCATCAAACAGTCCGAATACCGTCGGACCACTCCCGCTCATCATAGCTCCCGCAGCTCCATGTTCCATCATATGTTCTTTGATCTCTGCGATTACCGGATAATTCGGAATCGTCACAGTTTCTAAAACATTTCCCATATCTGAGGTAATGGCTGCAAGGTCTTTTCGTCTGATGTCTTCCACCAGACGGTCAATATCCGGATGAACTGTATTTTCATCCAGCTTCAGATTCTCATATACAAACTTTGTCGATACAGAAATCTGTGGTTTTGCGATCAGTATCGGACATTTTACCATCGGTGGAAGTGCGGTAAGCTGCTCACCAATTCCTTCTGCAAGTGCGGTTCCACGCATAATGCAGTAAGGAACATCTGCACCGATCTTAACCCCACGCTGCATCAGTTCTTCTTTGGACAGTCCAAGTTCAAACATACGGTTCATACCATAAAGTACCGCTGCAGCATCTGTACTTCCACCGGCCATTCCCGCTGCGACCGGAATATACTTGTGCAGCTTCACATCGATACCGTCCCTGATCTGAAATTCATCCATCAGAAGTTTTGCTGCCTTGTAGACAAGATTATTCTCATTTGTCGGCAGAAAGGACAGATTTGTCGTCATTGTAATCCCGCCTGCTGTCTTTTTCATTTCAAGACGGTCAAACAGGTGGATGGTCTGCATGACCATCTTCACTTCATGGTACCCATCCTCACGTCTGCGCACAACATCAAGCCCAAGATTTATTTTTGCAAGTGCTTTTACTGATATTTCCTTCATAATCCCCATACCATCGTCATGTATTTTCGTTGTTTTTTGTATACAACATAAATTTTATCATTTTAAGGCAAAAAGGTCAATTCCATCTAAATTATTTTTCCCGAAAAGCCGATATATTTTACAGAAGAAAAAGGAAAAAATGCATGAACAAATCAGTCATTCATTTACTGGAATGGAGGAATTATTTATGACTATGAATGCAATTAACAGCGTAAATTCAACAACTAACAGCTATCAGACAGGCACAGCTTCTAAGACAGCTTCTACATCTACAGACAAAACCACAACATCTGATAAGGCAGAAACCGGTGTCGTATATGAGAAATCTTCTCAAACAGACAAGGATACCGTTACCAAAAAAACTGACTATGCAATGGTTGCAAAATTAAAAGCAGATGCTGAGCAGCGTACTTCCCAGTTACGCAGCCTGGTTGAAAAAATGATGACCAAGCAGGGAACCGCAATCGCAAATGCCGATTCCATGTGGAGCTTCTTAGCAGATGGTAACTTTACCGTTGATGAGGAAACACAGAAACAGGCTCAGGCAGATATCGCTGAGGACGGCTACTGGGGTGTAGAGCAGACCTCTGACCGTATCCTTGATTTTGCAAAAGCCCTTTCCGGCAACGATCCGGAAAAAGCAGATCTTCTGATCGACGCTTTCAAAAAAGGCTTTGAAGATGCAACAAAATCCTGGGGCAAAGATTTGCCGGATATTTCCCAGCGTACCTATGATGCTGTTTTGGAGAAATTTGACAAATGGAAAAACGGTTCTACCACCGAAACTGCCGGAACTGAAACAGAAAATTAATATGTAAATTCTATCACATGAAAAAAATGCAGGAATCATATTTTATGGTTCCTGCATTTTTACTTACAAACTTTTTCGCTGCGGTAATTCCTGTATTCCAGATAATAATGTTACCGCAGCGTGTGTAATCTAATCTGTTATTTTTCTTCTAAGATCTTCTCAATACTTGCTAATTTCACACAAACAACAAAGATTTCTGCTGCTGTTGTCAGATCCTCTAAGCTTGGATAAGACGGTGCGATACGGATTACGGAATCTTTCGGATCCTTTCCATACGGGAACGGTGCACCTGCCGGAGTCATCACAACACCTGCTTTTTTTGCTTTTGCAACAACATTCTTTGCACAGCCCTCTAAAGTCTCATAAGTGATGAAGTAGCCTCCCTTTGGTTTGTACCAGGTTCCTACGCCCAAATCACCAAGTTCTTTGTCGAACATGTCAGTGATCATCTCAAACTTCGGCCGCAGGGATGCTGCATGTTTACGCATATGCTCGGTGATACCGTGAATGTTCTTAAAGAAACGTACATGGCGGAGCTGATTTACCTTATCATGTCCGATGGTCTGAACCTTTAACTGTTTCTTGATATCCTCCAAGTTGTTTGCGGAAGTTGCGATCGCAGCAACACCGGAACCAGGGAATGTGATCTTACTGGTGGAACAGAATTTGTATACCATATCCGGGTTTCCTGCACGCTTACACTCTGCAAGGATCTCAATCAGATGATCCTGATCGATATCATATAAATGATGTACACAGTAAGCGTTATCCCAGTAGATACGGAAATCTTTTGCAGCCGGTTTCAATCTTGCAAAACGGCGTACAGTCTCATCTGAATAGGTGATACCCTGTGGGTTGGAATATTTCGGAACACACCAGATACCCTTGATTGCCTCATCTTTGCTGACTAAATCTTCTACCATATCCATATCCGGACCGGTTGGCAGCATTGGTACATTAATCATTTCAATGCCAAAATATTCTGTGATGGCAAAATGTCTGTCATATCCCGGAACCGGACATAAAAATTTTACTTTATCTAATTTACACCACGGTGTATTGCCCATAATTCCATGAGTCATGGCACGGGAAACCGTATCATACATTACATTCAGACTTGAGTTTCCGAAGATGATCACATTATCTTTCGGCACTTCCATCATATCTGCGAGAAGCTGTTTTGCCTCATCAATACCGTCAAGGTTTCCGTAATTTCGGCAGTCTACTCCGTCTTCGCAAATGAGATTCGCATCCCCTGCAAGCACTTTCATCATATCCATTGATAAGTTCAACTGATCTGCAGCCGGCTTTCCTCTGGACATATCCAGCTTTAATCCCTTTTCTTTTACTTCTTCAAAGCGCGCTTCTAATTCGCTTTTTAATTCCAACAGCTCTTCTTTACTTAAATCTTTATACGCAGTCATTACAGGACTCCTCCGTTTTATTTTTTCATCACTGTATCGTATTGTATACATTTTTTGATATTTCGTCAATGCTTTCCGTCATTTTTTTAATTACGAAAACACTTTTTGGAGGAATTTTATAATAATTTTGAAATTTTGAAAGGCTTTTCATTCATGGTTTGATCTTTTCATATCATTTTTCTTTCTACAAACATCAGAAAGCGGCTATGGGATTTCACAGAAAACATTTTGAGAATTTAGATTTTTTTCTAAATAGATATTGACTTTTTATTTCCGCAGTGCTCTAATATATTTAGAAATATTTCTAAATACTATTTAAAGTAAGGGGGAATGTTTTTGAGCTTTGCCGAAACGTTTAAAGCATTATCCGATCCGGTAAGACGGGAAATTCTGGAACTTCTGAAAAAGGGCAGAATGTCTGCCGGAGAGATCGCAAGTCATTTTGATATGACGCAGGCGACTGTCTCCTATCATCTGAAGATTTTGAAAAAAGCAGATCTTATCAGGGAAACACGGGAGAAAAATTTTATTTTCTATGAGCTGAGCCTTACCGTATTAGAAGAGATTATGGTATGGATCTCAGACTTGAAAGGAGAAAAAGAGACATGAAAAAATATAAAACCACAATCATTATTACAACTTTGATCACATTACTTCCTATTGTGATCGGACTATTTCTTTGGAACAAACTTCCCGATACACTGGCAACACATTGGGGAAGCGACGGAACCGCAAACGGATGGTCCAGCAAAACATTTTCTGTCTTCGGAATGCCGCTCATCCTGACTGCGATCCACGTTTTGTGCCTTTTTGTCACTTTGAATGACCCGAAGAAAAAGAATATCCACAAGAAGCCTATGGCGCTTATTTTCTGGCTCGTTCCTGTGATTTCTCTTTTGGCTAACTGTTCGACTTATCTGATCGCTTTAGGAGTAGATTTCAGCATTGAAATCTTCATATCCGCTCTGATCGGTGTCTTTTTCATCGTTCTCGGAAACTATATGCCGAAACTTCAACAAAACTATACGATAGGCATCAAACTTCCGTGGACATTAAACAGCGAGGAAAACTGGAATCGAACCCATCGGCTCGGAGGCAAACTTTATATTGTTATGGGAATTGCCATGATTTTAATGTCGTTTATAGACAGCTTACTCGGAAGCGAAGCCGCCGCATGGATCATCCTGTCCGTGATCACTATAGGCGCTATAATTCCTGCCGCTTATTCTTTCTATTTGTATAAAAAAGGCATTTAAATGAATCTTCTATTATAAAAATAACGTCTGTCAGAATTTTTGATCCTGACGGACGTTATTTTTGTCCTCTTATACTCGTTTTCTTATGCTCGTTTTCTTATATTCGTTTTCTTATATTCGTTTTCTTATATTCGTTTTCTTATTCTCTTTTCTTATGTTTGCTTTTCATCTACTTTACAATTCCGACCATATCCGCAACACTTTCAAATCCATGTTGTTTCATATATGATTCAATCCCGTCTACGATCTTCATTGTCACTGCAGGATCAAAAAAGTTTGCTGTTCCTACCGATACGGCGCTTGCCCCCGCAAGAATCATTTCGATCGCATCTTCCGCAGATGCAATTCCGCCCATTCCGATTACGGGAACACTGACGACATTTGCCGCCTCATATACCATGCGCACAGCAATCGGATGAATCGCCGGTCCTGACACTCCGCCTGTTTTGTTTGCCAAAACAAACGCTTTTTTATTCACATCAATCTTCATCCCCGTTAAAGTATTGATCAAAGATACGGCGTCTGCGCCGCCTGCTTCCACCGCTTTCGCCATCTCGGAAATACTTGTAACATTCGGACTTAATTTCATGATGATCGGCTGTTTTGCATATTTCTTTACTTCTTTTGTGATTGCTTCCAGTGCATGAGGATTCTGTCCAAATGCAATACCGCCCTCTTTCACATTTGGGCAGGATACATTGATTTCCAGTAAGTCGACCGGCTCATCCGCCAGTTTTTCCACCACTTCACAATAATCTTCTGTACTCTTTCCACAAACATTTACAATAATTTTTGTGTCATACTGTTTCAGAAATGGAATGTCTCTTCTGCAAAAAAGATCAATTCCCGGATTCTGAAGTCCGATTGCATTCAGCATTCCGCTTGCAGTCTCTGTCACTCTCGGAGTCGGGTTTCCTGGCCACGGTACGTTTGCAACACCCTTAGTCACAACACCACCAAGTTTATTAAGATCTACAAATTCACTATATTCTGCACCGGAACCAAACGTACCGGAAGCAGTCATAACAGGATTTTTTAATTCAACTCCAGCAAGAGTTACTTTTGTATTGATCATAACTCCACCTCCGTGCTCAAGAATACCGGTCCATCTTTACAAACACGTTTGTTATGCACCAGAGAATGCGCATCAATCTCTTTTGATTTGCAGACACATCCAAGACATGCTCCGATTCCACACGCCATTCTTTCCTCCATGGAAATCCAGCATGTGATATTCTTCTCTGCTGCATACTCTTTCAGTGCACGAAGCATCGGCGTTGGACCACAGGCAAAAATAACCTCTGCCTCAAGTCCCCTTTCACAAATCGCATTTAATACATTGCCTTTTGTCCCTGCGCTTCCATCTTCTGTAGCAACATAAACATCTGCATATCTTGTAAATTCATCATTCAGGAACAATTCATCCCTATATCCAAGAACTGCTGTTTTTTCAGCTTTTAGCTGTTTTGCAGTCTCAAGCATCGGTGGAATTCCGATACCGCCACCAATCAGAAATACTTTTTTCCCTTCTGCTTCTTCCAATGGAAAGCCATTTCCAAGAGGTCCCAGTGCCTCAATCTTTTCTCCTGGTTTCAGTCTGGAAAATCCTTCTGTTCCGGTATTTTTCCCAGTCACGCGATACACCAGTCTGATTTTGCTGTCTTCTTTATCAATCTCACAGATGCTGATCGGTCTCGGAAGAAGTTTACTCCCATCGCCTGTATATAAAGAAAGGAACTGCCCCGGACGCGCATTCTGTGCCATCTGATCAGTCTGAAGCCAGAGACTGTAAATATCTCTGCCAATTTCTTCCTGACTGATAACAGTCAAAGTCTCTTTTGTTTTTGTACTCATCTGTCTCCTCCTGCCCTCATTAACGATTCTTAAGGGCTCCACTGATATCTTCGATCATCACTTCCACTGCCTTGCGAGAAGCATCTGCATAATTCAGTTCTCCAAATTCCGCATATGCTTCCTGTTTGTATGCTGCAATGATTCCTCTGGATGAGTTTACAATCGCACCGAGGCCATCCTCATTGAAGAAATGCACCAGATCAGAGCCTTTTCCACCCTGTGCGCCGTATCCAGGTACCAGGATAAATGTTTTTGGCATAAGCTTGCGAAGTACTTTTCCCATTTCCGGATAAGTTGCGCCAACTACAGCTCCGATATAGCTATATTCTTTACCCATATGATCTGCGCCCCACTCGGCAACTTTCTCTCCTACCCATTCATACAGTGGGCGTCCGTCCATGATACGATCCTGGAATTCGCCGCTGGAAGGATTGGATGTCTTTACAAGAATAAACAGACCTTTATTTTCTTCTTTGCAGACTTCGATAAATGGCTTCACTCCATCCGAACCCAGATATGGATTAACTGTTGCAAAATCCTCATCAAATCCTGCATATTTCTTGGATCCTACCTGAACATGTCCCAGATGTCCAACTGCATACGCTGCCGATGTGGATCCGATGTCTCCACGCTTGATATCACCAATGACTACAAGATCTTTTGATTTACAGTAATCAACGGTCTTTTTGTATGCCTGCAGTCCCGGAATGCCAAACTGCTCATACATTGCAATCTGTGGTTTTACTGCAGGAATCAGGTCATATGTTGCATCTACGATTCCTTTATTGAACTGCCAGATTGCTTCTGCTGCACCTTCCAGAGTCTCTCCAAATTCTGCAAAGGCATTTTCCTGGATATGTTTCGGTATGTAATTCAGCATCGGATCCAGACCTACAACGATCGGTGCATTAGTTTTGCGGATTTTTTCAATAAGCTTATTGATCATAACTGCTTCCTCCTGGAATTTATATTCTTCATATTTTTTCTATACATTATCACTAATATCATACACGAAACAAACGATTTAATAAAGTGTTTTTTACATATTCACCTTGACATTTTTAGAAGCGGGAGATATAATTCTACTCATAGACGAAGAGAACCTTAATATAAAATCACTAGTTTTTAGAGATTATATATTACCAACGATATAGTCTCTAAAATCTGGTGATTTTTTCGTCAGATGGACATTTAACTTTTTATTTTTATGGAGGTAACATCATGAACAAGGGAACTGTAAAATGGTTCAACGCAGAAAAAGGCTATGGCTTTATCACAGGAGAGGACGGCGCTGACGTATTCGTTCATTTTTCTGCGATTAATGGTGAAGGATTCAAATCACTGGATGAAGGACAGGCTGTAACTTATGATTTAACAGAAGGCGCTCGCGGAATGCAGGCTGCTAACGTTACAAAATTATAATTCTGATACTTCAAGGTTGTAATAACCTTTCAAACCATTCAATAAAAAACCCCGGTGAAAACCGGGGGTTTTTTATTGTCTCATTTTCATTTTTACTGTACATCAGACGAAAGATCCGAAACATAATTATCAATTGCAGAAGTATCCATTACTGTCTCTGTAACAACAGACTCCTGTTTTGTCTCGATCTTTGCATACGCGGAAAATCCAATCCATCCAACCATTGCCACACAGATTGCAATCCATGCAAGAATTTCCAGTTTGTCAATCAGTTTTTCTTTTCTGGATGCTTTTGAGCGGCCTGCTTTGCCTGCCTTATAGCTGTCTACTTTTTTCTGACTCATTCCAAGAATCTCCTTTATTGTATAAGCTTAAACTTTTGTTATTATATCACACTCTCACACAAAAGGGAAGGGCTTATACAGCTACAATCACACCGCCATCATTAGCGTACATACTGCTTACTCCCGCAGTATCCAAAATAACGATATGTTTTACAGGCATTCTCTCTTCCAGTGCATTCTTCAGAAGCACTGCTCTCTCCCTGCAGTTGCAGTGAGAAATTGCAAGGATTTTATTTTCACTGTCTTTTGTTTTGTCTACAATGTTCTGAGCCATTTTTACAAGAGCTTTGTTCATGCCTCTTGCCTGATCCAGCTGACAGATTGCTCCTTCATCTGTAGAGCCCATGACAGGTTTGATTTTTAATGCGCTTGCCACAAGAGCTTTTACCTTACTGAGTCTTCCATTTTTGCGAAGCGTTTCCAGATTATCCAGAACAAAAAACGTGTGCTGGTCAGCAATATATGCTTCTACTGTCTCAATTACTTTCTCAAATGAATACCCAGCTTCTTCACATTCCTGTATTTTCATCGCAATCAGGGACTGTCCGACAGATGCCGATTTCGAATTAAAAATATGGATCTTTCTGCCCGGCTTTTCTTCCTCGAGAAGATTTCTTCCCAGCACAGCACTGTTATAAGAGCCACTAAGTTCTGCTGAAAGCGTAACTGCATATACGTGATCCGCATCACAGTCAAACGCCCTCATATAGCGTTCCGGTGACGGACATGCCGATTTTGGGCATTCCGGGCAGTCAGCTACTTTTTTTAAAAAAGAAGCCTGGTCAAAATTTTCATCATCTATAATATTTTCACCACCAACGCTCAAAGTCAGTGCTACCGACTCAAAGCGAGGATCTTTTTTCCACTCATCCAATAATTCCCCACAACTATCTATGACAATTTTATAGCTCAATTATATCGTCCTCTTTTCCATAATATGTAGTATCGAATACCACATCTATATTACCATATAGCTACATATTTGAAAAGACTTTTTCGAAAAACTCTATTCTTTTTTTTGATTCTGTTTTATAATAGAAGCTACACTAAATTATGGGAGTTCAAAATGCTTGCACTTAAAATCAACGATGTCAAAAGCTTCATGAATCAGTTACTGATCGGAGATACCTTCGATTCTTTTTCTCTGGTAGAAGCATCCATTACTACTTTCAGCAACTTCACAATTGACGGAAAAATCCACAAAGATTTTTTTGACACGGATACCGTGCAAAATATGAATTTTAATGATTCAGATTACTGTCCCTGGAAAGAGCTGAAATCTTACTGTTTTTCAATCATACGCGGCAAATTACTGCCAATACAGTTTCGAATCGTTTTTCAGCTGTCTCCGGCTCAGTATTCACTATTATTTGCAGATTCTTCTTTCCAGATTTCTACTGATCAGATTCGCGGATTAAATTTAAACCTTCAATATAAAAACAACGAATTATTCTGTACGACCGGAATTTCTTCCGATACATTTCTTCTGGACAGACACCCTGAAATCACATGGGATTCTGCAGTTCCGAAATTTTTTCAAAAACATCGATTGGATTTTGACAGGCTGTAAGATTCTTTTTGGCTTCCTCAATTGCATTTTCTGCATCCAGTTCTGTCTGGATGAGATAATATGCCAGCATATCTACAAACTCACTGTTTGTAGGTCTGTAGCGAAGAGGATAACCTGCGATTCGATCCATCGTTTCTTTATTAGCTGTCCAACATACATTAATGACCGTCCGAATATCATGTTCAATATTAACTGGTGTTGATTTGAATTTTTTTGCCAGATATGGATAGATGTCCTTCGTGATCTTAATTGGATAATCCTGAAGTTCCATCGACATCATTACTGCTTCGGCAACATAATAATATCCTTTATATTTTGAGGTCATTCCCAGCTGTCGGATTAATCGATATACTTTTCTCATGTGCTCTCCCTCCGCCTTTTCCTGTTTTGTCATTATTATACGACAATTTTTTCTTATTTTTCTTTTCCATACCAAACTCGTGGTTCTTCGAAAAAAAACGACATTTTAAGAGTCACACTATTCATGTTATAACTACAAAATCATAGGTTCGCCATACAATTTCAGCATATAGAATTTATTGTTTTTTGTCAACAAAATATAAAAAAATCCCGATTTTTTTCCACATAAAAGAAAATATTCGGGATTCTTTTTATATTGTCTTTAAATTTTTGCTTTTATTTTGTAAGAAGCATCAGAATTTCATTGCTTCTCTGTACAAATTTGGTCATTTCATCTGGCGATAACTGTTTATGACTCAACATTGCAAGATCATATAACTGCTGGCAGATTACTGCTGCATGTTCAGACTCCTGATTTTCCGCAAGGTATTTTACCAGCGGATGACTCACATTCAGCACCAAAGTTTCCTGACCGCCAAACATTCCAGGATCCATTCCGTACATATTGTACATCTTCATCATATCCTGCATACGACGACTTTCCTCCGAAAGTGTCATCATTGCTGCAACAGATTCATTCTTCAGATTCTCTGCCTTAACTTCCAGTTTCTCCATATTCAGATTCTTACGGAATAATTCTGTCAGAGTTTTTGCAGTATTTTCATCTGCTGCACCTTCACCCTTCAGTTCTTCTGTCACATCTGCATCAATTCTCTTGAACTGAATTGTCTGATCTTTCTGTTCCAGGTGAGAGATAAAAGTTGTATCAATATTGTGAGAAAGAATAACTGCATTTTTTCCTGCTTCTCTGAACATATTGATGTACTGGCTCTGCTGTACCGGATCTGTAACATAGAAGATCGTTGTCTTTTCAGGCTCTTTCTTCTCTGCATTCTCCTTATTCTCAGCATCTTCTTTCTTTGTATCGTCAGACTCAGCTGTATCTTCTTTCTTATTCTGCTCGATACAGTCTTTCAATGTCAGATATTTATTGTCAACATCTTTAAACAGAATGTAGTCATGCAGTTTTTCAGAGAACTTGCTGTCTTTAATGCATCCAAATTTAATGAATGGACTGATATCATCCCAGTATTTCTCATAAGACTCACGATCTGTCTTACACATTCCTGTCAGTTTATCTGCTACTTTCTTGGAAATATATTCAGAAATTTTCTGAACAAATCCATCATTCTGCAGCGCACTTCTGGATACATTCAATGGCAGATCCGGACAATCGATCACACCTTTAAGAAGAAGCAGGAATTCTGGGATTACCTCTTTAATATTATCTGCGATAAATACCTGGTTATTGTATAATTTAATTGTTCCCTCAATAGAATCATATTCTGTATTGATCTTCGGGAAATATAAAATACCTTTCAGGTTAAACGGATAATCCATGTTCAGGTGGATCCAGAACAATGGCTCTTTGTAATCCATAAATACCTTACGGTAGAATTCTTTATAATCCTCATCAGAGCACTCATTCGGATGTTTCATCCACAACGGATTCGGATCACTTAAAGATACCGGACGTTTGTTGATCTTTACACGCTCACGTGCAGGAGAAACCTCTACAACTTCTTTTTCGCCCTTATCATTTTCTTTTTCTTCTGTCTTTGCATCTTCATGAATATGTTCAACGACAACATCGTCGTCTCTCAGATCAGCTTCGTCGATTGTCTCATACTCCTGCTCTGCATTTGCATTAGACAGATAAATATTTACCGGCATGAAAGAACAGTATTTCTCAATAACTTCACGCATACGATATTCATTACAGAACTCCAGGCTTTCATCATTCAGAAACAGCGTAATCTCTGTACCAACTGTTGTTCTGTCCCCATCCTGCATATCATATTCTGTACCACCATCGCATGTCCAGTGTACTGCTGTTGCACCTTCTTTAAAAGAAAGAGTATCAATATGCACTTCATCTGCTACCATAAATGCAGAATAGAATCCCAGACCGAAATGACCAATCATCTGGTCATCCGTTGTTTTATCTTTATACTTCTCCAGAAATTCTGTTGCACCGGAAAATGCGATCTGTGTAATATATTCCTCTACTTCATCAGCAGTCATACCAATACCATTATCGATAAATTTCAAAGTCTTTGCTTCAGAATCTACAACGACCTGCACTGCCGGTTTATAATCATCCGGGAAAGCATATTCTCCCATCACTTCAAGTTTCTTTAATTTTGTAATGGCATCGCAACCATTGGATACCAGTTCTCGAACAAAAATATCATGGTCAGAATACAGCCATTTCTTTATGATAGGAAAAATGTTTTCACTGTTAATTGATAAATTTCCGTGCTTTTCAGCCATATTATCCACACTCCTTAGATTCTTTTTTTTTCGTTTTTCTATATACTAATCCCCTTTTTTCCAAAAGTCAAGAAAAAATTAGCACTCATTTTAAATGAGTGCTAACAAAACTTTTATCGTTTTTCATTTCTTTTTTATTTTTTGTTTTTCTTTTTGTAAAATACCACTCCGCCAATCGCACCTGCCGCAATGATCAGGATACATACAAATGGAAGGATTGGTGTATTATCACCTGTTTTTACGGAACTCTTTCTGTTCGCTGCAGGTGTAAGATTTGTTCCAGGAGCAGTCACTTTGGCTTTTGCGATGCTGAAAGATACCTGTCTGGTATCCGTTGTTCCTGTTGCTTTCCAGCTGCTTCCATCATACTGCTGCTGTGCAAAAGCAACTTTCAGCGTATAATCCCCACTCTGTGCCAGTCCAAAAGACGCAGTATATGGTGCGGCGTTCCAGACATTTGTATTAATGACTGTCCAGCTCTGCGGAACATAACGGGTGTCTCCTTTTTTCGGAGAATTATTATCCATTCCCGCACCAACTGCTGTAAAGGAAATCTTTGTCTGTGTAGTATAAACTCCATTTACATCAATGCCTGTAATCTTATTATTCTCTGCAGATGCAACTTTTGCACTGTATGCATTTACGCTGACTTCCACAGAAGTAGCAAGACTGATCTTATTATCATTATCCACTCCGGAAGGCAACGTCACGGTACCGGATACAGTAAATTTCTGAGCATCTGTACTGGACTGCTTATAAGAAGTTTCTTTCACATTCCATGAAACTGCTGCTTTCATACTTCCTTCTGTTGTTTCAACCACTACAGTAGATGGAAGTTTCAGAGAGGCTGCATCCTTCTTCGTCCCATTTGCAAGTCCGGTAACTGCTGCCGGCTGCTGAATCTTCGTAAGAACTGCATTTCCCTTCACAACCTGTAAATTCACTGTAATAGATTTATTTAAAGATGAAGAAATCTTAAGGTCCTCTGAATAAGCACCCACATCCAGTCCTGTCTTAGGCTGCACTGTATAAACAGCAGTTGCTCCCGGTGCCAGTGTAAGCTGTGCAGGATCAACAGAAACTGTAAAATTTGTCAGTGCCGGCTGTTCCAGTGTTACTGTCACATTTCCATTGTTCGTGACCGTGAACTGCTGTGGAGCAATCTCACTATAGCCCTTCTTTGCGGCTGCAAAATCAATCAACTGTCCTGAAACATCCAGAGAAGGATCTGGAGAATTTACTGTAACTGTCGCAGTGATCGGAATGCTCTTTCCATTTGTAGTATCTGTAATCGTAAATGTTTCTGTATAAGGAGTCGCATTCGCTGTAAGATTGATCTTTGGCTGAATTGTAAATGTAGCCTTAGCTCCGCTCTTAACAGTCTGTGCCTGCCAGGTAATATCAAAATACTGTCCCTGGGCTGCGCCTGTACTGCTGACTGCATCAGACAGAACAGCATCTGCATTTCCTTCATTTGTCAGTGTGATCGTCTGAGGCGCCGGAAGTTCTGTATATCCATCTACCAATGTTCCAAAGTCAGGACCATCTTTAGGATCGCGTGTAACATTGCTCACTGCCGGAGCAGGTATCGTAACATTCACAGGAACTATGATCTTATTATCGCTGTTATTTTTATCTGCAAACAGAATATTATCCGGATAAGGCGTATCTGTTGCCAGATTTTCTGCCGGTGTAACTGTAAATGTCGCACTTTCACCAGCCGGAATCACCTGTTCGGAAGGATCTATTGTCACTGCAGGCGCCGCACCTGTTGAAGAAGCAGCTACTGTCACTGCCTGTGCGGAATTATTTTTTACAGTGATCTGCTGGCTTTCTGTAGATTTAAATGTCAACCCGGACTCTGCAACAGTATCATCTACTGCCAGTGTAACTTCTGTTGTGGTACTTCCATTATTTCCGCCATCTGAAGTGTTCGCATCATTCGAAGGATCTGTTGTACTGTCCGCCGGAGTTTCATCACCTTTATTCTGATCATCTGCTGTCGGATCTGATGTATTTCCTGTATCTGTTTTCTGATCATCCTGTCCGTTGCCGTTCTGTGCATCATCCTTTGCTGCCTCAACTGTCATCTTTGCTTCAAACGAAACTTCTACACCTTCTTCACTGGTATATGTGATCGTATCATCATACTCTCCTGCTGCTATCCCGGCACGCGGTACGATCCACAGCTGCTGACTGCTATTCTGTTCCATTGGATCTGAAATATCCTGAACCATAAAATGTTCCGGACTGATATCTGTAAAATTCAACGTAGTATTGCCGGTATTCGTTACCGTTACATACTGTGCCTGTATACTGTCTTCCTGACCGGAAATCACAGTTCCAAAATCTACAACTTCAGAATTTCCGTCTCCAATGACGATACTTGCATCTGCTGTTGGAGTTTCCGTTTTTCCCGTATCGTTGTTTTTCTGAGAGTCCGCAGTATCTGCTGCATCATTTGTCTGTCCATATGTGCCATCTTCTGTTGCTTCCGGAATACCATCCACAGATTCAGAACCTGCACTTTCACTCTGCTGCTTCTCTTCATCTGTTGTAGCAGCGGGAATGCCTTCTATATTCTCAGTTCCTGCCTGTGTAGAATCCTCCTGATAGGTTGTGTCTGTATCCTCGGACACACCAGTCTGTGTTGTTTCTTCTGTATCAGCAGAAGCATCTGTATTCTGAGACTGTTCATTTTCTGTTTCTTGTGCAGCCTGCTGTTCAGCAGTATCTGCAGCGGCAGCCTTTTCTTCTGCTGCTTTTACCTCCTGGCCAGCAGCAGTCTGCGCATCTATTACTGTATCTGATACAACTTTCAGACTTCCGGTATAACCATTTTCTTCTTTGCCGGTGACCGTCAGGACAATTTTGGAACCAATATCATCCTGTGTTACTGTATAAGTCTTGTCTTTTCCGAGTTCTTTCAGTTCAGGCTTCTCCCCTGCTTTCTCTGTTTCCTCATCCTCAACTGTTTTTCTCTCCCAGAGATAGGCAACATCATCCTCCGTCACTCCCTCTGGCTTTACTTCTTTAAATTCTGCACTCAATGTTCTGCCTTCTGCTGCAGTTCCCTGAATCTTCAATTTACCATCCAGTGCTGGAATTTCTGCTGCAAACACTGTTGCAGAAATCATCGACAATGCCAGAAGCACCGACATAATGACTGCAAGAATTCTCTCTTTCCGCATGATTCATCCTCCTTTTAGATTTGTTCTGTCCTGATTTATTTCTTATAGAATTCGACTTTAACTTTTCTTTAATTCTTTGTCGGTATCTATACCCCGTCTCCTGTAAAAAATTATAACACAGGTTTTTTATCGAATGTAATTTGTATTTTACAGAACTGTTACATTACCACATTGTTCCTCTACACAAAAATATCCCCGGTCATATTACTTATCGACCAGGGATATACGTCTTTTTTATGAATTTTCTTATCCTTCCACGATCAGATAACCACCGGATGGAAGTGTAAAAACTTCACATGCCTCTTCCAGTTCCTCATCAGACATTCCACTGACATCTGCTCCTGCTTCATCCAGATACTTTCTGACTTCTTTGATATTTTTTACTTCAACAGCCATGCAGTCTTCCAGAAATTCCTCCGCTTCTTCCACAGTCTCAGCTACCGGTTCATCATAAAGTCTGCCTTGTTCTTTCAAAAAAACCTCAATACTCTCTTCTGTATACATTATTTCAATACCTCCTCAATGTTTCCTTTCGCCGTAATCAGCTTTTTTAGTATTGTCTCAACTCTCTCCGTTTCATATGCCGCTGCCTGTTTTACTCCATCTTTGGCATGTGCCATTGCGAAACTGTACGGAACAGATTTCAGCATGGCAATATCATTGTATTCATCACCAAACACGATACATTCTTCCGGTCTGATTCCCAGAATCTCCTGATATTTTTCAACGCCTTTTGCCTTATTGGTATCAAAAGGAATAAAATCCACCCATGCTGTTCCGGAAGTCACAACTGTACATTTGTCCCCAAAGCGTTCATTCCAGTAATGAATCGTATCGTCCTGCAGTCCGCCTCTTTCATATACTGCCAGTTTCATACACGGTTCCGTGATTTCTTCAAAGCTATTGATTTCTTTGCAGACATTTCCAACGACATTGATCATCAGATCTCTGAAATGTTCTGTTTTCGGTCTGATATAGTAAAAATCTTTCGTGGAACAGGTAAATTCTGATCCTTCTTTGTCATAAATATTTTCTGCGATTTCACGGACCAGCTCCTGTTCAAAACTGTCCTGCTAAAGAACTTTTTCATTATACACAGCAAGACCGCCATTTTCGCTGATAAACGCCATATCATCCACTACTGGCCGGAACATTTTTTTCATATTTGCATACTGACGTCCACTTGCAGCCACAAACAGTATTCCCATTTTTTTTAACTGTCTGATCAGTGGGAAAATTTCTTCCGGAAGGCTCTGCGCCCCCTTAAAAAGTAAAGTTCCGTCCAGATCACTTGCAACAAGTTTAATCATTTTTCCATTCCTCGCATATATATAATAAATCCTGTGGTTTCTCAGCCACTTTTTCCGCACCATTACTCTCCAGTTCCTCACGGTCACGAAATCCCCAGAGTACTCCTACCGTATGCATTTTTGCAGCAGTTCCTGTTTCCATATCTGTTTTGGTGTCACCTACATACATACACTCTGATGGAGATACGCCAAATTCTGACGCCGCTTTCAAAGGACCATCCGGAGCTGGTTTTCTTCGTATTGAATCACTCTGTCCGATCACAAAGTCAAAATACCCATCAAACATCTTCTCTATTACTTTCACAGCTGCCACATGTGGTTTGTTCGAGCAGACTGCCAGCTTCATTCCACGTTTTTTCAGCTCCTTCAGCATTTCTTTAATGCCTTCATATGGTACAACTTTGTATAATGGATCTTCATCAAATTTTTTTCTGTAAATCCTGCGAACTTCTTCATAATGTGTCAGTTCCGGATCACCGGCATCTTTCAGACAGCGGCGAATGAGCATATCCGCCCCTTCCCCACTGTAATATTTAAAGTTTTCCACCGGCTGTGGTTTGAGATTCATACTCTTTAAAATCTCATTTGCCACATAAGCCATTGACTCCAGTGTATTTGCCAAAGTACCATCCAGATCAAAAATACAAGCCTTTATCATTTGTTTATCCCCTTAATTCAATCCCATGTTTCTTCATTTCATAAAAAAGTCTGCCAACCGGCAATCCCACTACGTTCGTATACTCTCCCCGGATTTCTTTCACATAAATGCCAAATCCGCCCTGAATACCATAGCTTCCGGCTTTGTCCATTGGTTCACCACTCGCAATATAAGTTCTGATTTCCTCATCGGAGACCGGGTAGAAAGAAACATCTGTACTCTCAGAAAATGAGATATTCTCCCATTTTCCATTTTTCTTTATCAAAACTGTTACCCCTGTATATACCTGATGTATATTTCCCTGAAGCATTTTAAGTGTCTTAAATGCATCGGACTCATCGACCGGTTTTCCGAGGATTTCATTATTATAAGAAACAATTGTGTCTGCTCCGATCACAACCGTCCCCTCTTCCATATCAAAATTCAGTGCAACTGCAGTTGCTTTCTGTTCCGACAACTCTCGAACGATTTCTTCTGGTTTATCCGAAGTAATCTTTTCCTCTCCGTCAGCTGCGCATACCTGAAAAATAACACCGGCTGCCGCCAGAAGCTCTCTGCGTCTTGGTGAAGCAGAAGCAAGTATGATTTTTCTCATATAATATCCCTTTTCTACTGTTTTCTGTTTGTGTAAATCAAAGCATTTACTTCTGTAACAGTATACCCTGTCACCTAACATCGTGCAACCGTGAAAATGTAAAAAAAGTCGGCACCAATTCCCATATCTGCAAGGAATATATGCCAACTTTCATTTTTGCAAAAAAATAAAGCTGCTGACGGGAATCGAACCCGTGACCTCCGCCTTACCAAGGCGACGCTCTACCTACTGAGCCACAGTAGCATAGGAAGAATAGATTTCTTCCGTCAGCTTTTATATACTATCACACAGATTCTATTCCGTCAAGATTTTTTTTTAAAACAAATTTCTCCAGCTTTTTCTTCACCCGCTGAAGGGCATTGTCAATGGATTTTTCCGGTTTATCCAGCATATTGGCAATCTCGAAATAGCTTCTGCCCTGTAAATATAATGTCAGTACACGGCTTTCGAAACTGCTGAGATTCTTTTCCATCTGGTTTTCCAGAAAATTTTTATTCTCCTGTCCAATGAGCAGAGCTTCCGGGTTCAGAAGTTCCCCTTCCTGAAGCAAATCCAGATAGGTTTCTTCGGAATCCTCCTCAAACACAGGCTTATTCAATGAGATATAAGAATTCAGTGGCTGATGCTTCTGTCTGGTTGCCGCCTTAATGGCTGTAATCATCTGACGATTGATGCACAGTTCCGCAAAGCTGCGGAAAGAAGCATTCTTTTCCTTATCATAATCCCGAATGGCTTTATACAGTCCTATCATGCCCTCCTGTATGATGTCCTCTGTATCCGCGCCAATGAGAAAATAAGCCCGGGACTTTGCCTTCACCAAGGGTTTATATTTGTCCAACAGGCGTGCTTCCGCCTCGTTATCGCCGCTCTGTGCCTGACGCACCAGCAGTTCATCCTGTTGGGTGTTTGCAGTTTGTTCTGTTCTTTCACTTATCATATAAATCCTCTGTTCTCCTTACTTCTGCCGCCGTAAATTCTCCAGCCAATTGAGCGCTTCCTCATCCAGATTATCGGCGAGCATATTGTTTTTAGGCGGTCTGTTTTCGATGTACTGCCGGCGCAGTTCTGTTTCCGCCTGATGCACCTGGTTATGCAGTTCTTTGGCACTCATGCGCACAGCCCCCTGACCGGAAATGATGATCTGTTCCAGTCCGTCGGTGGTTGCCACCCTTACCCGATAATGCTTCGGCATAGATGTTACCACTCGTTCGATGTAATGATCCGCCGTTTCTGCTTCTTTTGTATACACCACATAAATATTATGATACTTCGATACAGAGCCAGGATTGCCCTTGACCAGATATGCGTCAAAAACAACGATAATGGTTGCTTTCTGTACACCTTTATAATTGGAAAGGGTATCAATAAGCTTTACCCTTGCACTTTCCAGACTGACATCTTCCATCAATTCCCGCAGCTCGTCCCATGCGTGGATGATGTTATAGCCGTCCACCAGCAAAAAATCCTCCTGCAACGGCAATCCCCTCCCTTCTCATCGTAACATCATATCATATAACCTTAAAAATTGCAAAAGATTCTTCTTTTCCGCCAAATCCGTCAAATCTTAAAATCTTCTCTGTCTTACCACTTCATACATAAGCAGCGCTGCCGCTACGGAAGCATTCAAAGAAGAAATTTTTCCATACATAGGAATAGATGCTGTAAAGTCACAATTTTCTTTTACCAGACGGCTGACGCCATCGCCTTCACTGCCAATAACCAATGCCAGAGGGCCTTTCATGTTTGTATCAAAATGATCCAGACCTTTCATGTCGGCGCAAGCAATCCACAAACCTTCTTTTTTCAGATATTCCATGGTCTGTACGATATTTGTCACTCTTGCCACAGGCATATATTCAATGGCACCGGCAGATGTTTTTCCAACAGTAGCGTTCAGACCAACAGAGCGGCGTTTGGGAATGATAACCCCATGAACACCGGCACATTCTGCTGTACGCAAAATAGCGCCCAAGTTATGAGGGTCAGTAATACCATCCAACAGCAGCACAAAAGGATCTTCCCCTTTTTCTTTTGCCGCAGCCAGAATATCTTCTACTTCCACATAGTCATGAGCAGAAACCAGCGCAATCACACCCTGATGGTTTTTCGTCTGGGAAATTTCGTCCAGTTTCTGGCGGCTCACTTCCTGAATGACGACGCCTTTTTCCACAGCCATGGCAATGATCCGTTTGATAGTCCCCTCCACATTGCCTTTTGCCACCATGATTTTTTCAATATCTCTGCCGCTTCTGAGCACTTCCAGAATGGCATTTCTGCCTTCCAGCTGGTTTTCATTGATTTCTCTGTCCATTTCCCGTTCTTCTCTGGCAGTATGGAAAGGCTTGCGACCTTTGCGTTCTTCTCCGTTTCTGCCGCCGGGTCTTTTTTCTTTCCATTCCCGTTCGTTTCGTCTTTTTTCCACGGAATAACCTCCTGTTTTTCTCTTTTTTCCAACACAGCAAAAAGCCGATGTGCAAAATCAGTGCATCGGCTTCTATTTTTATTTCTCTATTAATTCTGCCATACCCAGACGGAATAAGTCAATGGCTCTTTCCATTTTTCCATCCAGATACAGATAACCGAATACCGCTTCTACCCCCGTTGCATGGCGGTAGTCCATCAAATCGGCG
>OHEX01000420.1_pt1 | contig 22053 bp, 15 predicted proteins | sample 1567361 | NCBI WGS metagenome assembly OHEX01 (sample SAMEA3879585, study PRJEB24766) | human gut metagenome | biome: human-associated habitat; feature: feces | place: USA | collected 1985/1987 | reverse complement strand
AGGGGGAAATGATAATGGCGAACTTCAATGAGCATTCTCTTGAAATGTCCATCATGGATTTGTTTCAAGATGAAGGGTATATCTATTTGAATGGTGAGCAGATCCACCGTGAACGCTCTGAGGTTCTGCTTATCGACGATCTGCGGAAATACCTCCTGAACAGGTATGCCTCAGAGGGACTTACCCCAAGCGAAGTTGATAGCATCATCCTTCGCCTGAGGTCTATTTCCGGCACGATCTACGAAGCAAACAAAGCAGTCTGCAAAATGGTTTGTGACGGCTTCATCTTCAACCGCGAAGATCACACAAAGAAAGACCTTTACATTGAGTTGATTGACTTTGATGAGCCAGAAAAAAACGTGTTCAAGATCGTTAACCAATTTGAAATTGAAGGCATCAACAACCAGCTACGCATACCGGACGGGATTGTATTCATCAACGGCATTCCAGTTGTTGTGCTTGAGTTCAAGAGCGCAGTCAAAGAAAACACAACGATCATGGACGCCTATACTCAGCTTACCGTGCGTTATCGCCGTGATATTCCTGAACTCTTCAAGTATAACGCCTTCGTCGTCATAAGCGATGGTGCAAATAATAAATACGGTTCCTTCTTCTCCCCGTATGACTTCTTCTATGCGTGGAGAAAGATTGAAGCTGACGATAAGGAATTGGACGGCATCAATTCCCTTGTAACTATGGTAAGCGGACTGTTCCGCAAAGAACGGCTTTTGGCAGTCATCAAGGATTTTGTCTATTTCCCTGATAGCTCGGACAAAGACCTCAAAATCGTCTGCCGCTATCCTCAGTATTTTGCTGCGGTCAAGCTGTTTGAGAATATCAAGGCACATCTCAGACCGGAGGGGGACGGCAAGGGCGGCACATACTTCGGCGCGACAGGCTGCGGAAAAAGCTATACTATGCTCTTCCTCACAAGAATGCTTATGAAGAGTACCTTCTTCCATAGCCCTACAATCCTGATTATTACCGACCGAACGGATTTGGATGACCAGCTCTCAAAGCAGTTTGTAGCATCCAAGAAGTACATTGGTGACGAAACCGTTGTGAGCATTGATTCCCGCGAAAAGCTGCGTCAGGAACTTCAAGGCAGGACAAGCGGTGGGGTGTACATGACCACCATCCAAAAGTTCACCGAGGACTTGGAGCTTCTGACGGATAGAGCGAATGTGATCTGCATATCCGATGAAGCACACCGTAGTCAGATAAACCTCGATCAGAAAGTCAAGGTCACTGCCGAAGGTGTAGAGCGAAGCTATGGATTCGCAAAGTACCTACACGATTCTCTCCCCAATGCTACCTATGTCGGTTTCACCGGCACGCCCGTAGATGGCACGATTGAAGTCTTCGGTCCGGTTGTCGATGCCTACACAATGACAGAGGCGGTCAAAGACGGTATCACAGTCAACCTTGTCTACGACGGACGCGCTGCACGGGTCACTCTTGATCAGGCAAAGGTTCGGGAAATTGAAGATTATTATGACCGCTGTGCTGTTGAAGGTGCAAATGAGCATCAGATTGAGGAAAGCCAGAAGGCGGTTGCTCATATTGATGCGATCATCGGTGATCCCGACCGACTTCACGCAGTTGCGGAGGACTTCATTAACCACTATGAGACCCGCGTTGCCGAAGGAGCTACCGTTGCAGGAAAAGCAATGTTTGTCTGCTCTAATCGCAAGATTGCATACGCTTTTTATCAGATTATAGTTGGAATTAGACCGGAATGGGCAGAGAAAAAGGTTTGCCCTGACGGGGTTCAACTGACGGAAAAAGAGAAAAAGGAACTCAAACCCATCGAGAAGATCAAGCTCATCATGACGCGAAATAAAGATGATGAGCCTGAGCTTTATGAAATGCTGGGAACGAAAGATGATCGCAAGGAGTTTGACCGTCAGTTTAAGAACGTTAAATCAAACTTCAAAATTGCCATCGTTGTTGATATGTGGCTTACCGGCTTCGACGTACCGGCACTCGACACAATCTACATCGACAAGCCCATCCAGCAGCACAGCCTTATCCAGACGATTTCCCGCGTCAACCGCGTCTATACCGGCAAGGACAAGGGCTTGATCGTGGACTACATCGGCATTAAGAAAAACATGAATCTCGCCCTCAAGAAATACACCAACTTTGAGAGCGATGAGTTTGAAGGCGTCGAGCAGTCTATCACGATTGTTAAAGACCAGCTCGATGTCTTGGCTCAGATGTTCCACAACTTCAATAGCACGGATTACTTCAACGGCTCACCGAAAGAGCAGCTTGCTTGCCTCAATCGGGCTGTTGAGTATGTACAGCTCACGGAAGATTTGGAAACTCGCTTTATGGCGGCAGTCAAACGCATGAAACAAGCGTTCAACCTATGCAGTTCAAGTGAGGCTATCTCTGATAAAGAAAAGGACTATCTGCACTTCTACTGTGCTGTGCGCTCTATTCTTTTCAAACTCACAAAGGGTGATGCCCCTGACATTTCACAAATGAATGCCCGTGTCCGTGAACTTCTTGAAGGTGCAATTCAATCTGATGGTATAGAGGAACTGTTTGAGACGGGAAAGCACATCTCTGTTGATATTTTCAGTGACGAGTATCTGGATAAGATCAATGCAATCCAATTACCGAACACTAAAATCAAGGTATTGCAGCGGCTTCTCTCTCAGGCGATTGATGAGTATAAAAAGGTCAACCGTATCATGGGCATGGAGTTCTCTGACCGTCTCAAGCGGGTTGTTGATGAGTACAATAATCGCCGTCGTGATGAGGCTTTCGCTAACGAAGTTCTTGACGATGTAGCAGAACAACTTGCGAAGCTCCTTGAAGAACTCAAAAAGGAAAAAGACTCCTTCAAGGGTATGGGGATTGACTATGAAGAAAAAGCCTTCTATGACATCCTCAAAGCGGTTGCCAGGAAGTACGAGTTCGAGTACCCGGACGATAAGATGATTGAATTGTCAAAGCGGATTAAGATCATTGTCGATGACAAAGCTAAATACACCGACTGGTCTACCCGTGATGACATTAAGGCAAATCTGCAAGTTGACCTCATACTGCTACTGGATGAATTTGACTATCCCCCCGTAACTATTGATGATGTCTACAAGGAGGTTCTGGAACAAGCTGAAAACTTCAAAAAGTACGCTCAATAACCCGCGTTCCATCGAAAGGAGTAGATCATGGGCAATTCAGTCATGTTGAATGGCGTAGAATATGCCGGAGAACAGATTGCCTACAAAGACAGCACCTATGAACTTGTGTCAAAGGTAGCATATCTGATCGGCGTCCCGCTCCGTATTTTTCAAAATGAACACGAGCCGCCGAAGATAGAGATATACGACCGGCTTGAACAGGATAAAAATGCCCGTATCATTCGCAATCTCTGTATCATCCGCACCGCCATTGAGCGCAACTACCGGAAAATAAATGACATCATGCGGATGGAGTATCGAGGGCTGCTTTCAATGCCAGAGATCATCCCGGCTTCCAGTATGCAGCAGCTTTCAAATGACGGAATCAGCTTTATTAAAAAGTCGAGTACAAAGCTCTGCCACCACATTATCGAGATCAACCGGCTGATTTCAGACCGCATTAACAACTGCAAAAGCCTCTTTCCAATCTGGATTAACTGGGCGTACATAAAAGAGCTGTTCATCATGCCAAACGGTTTGACAGAGGACGGAACGAAAGATGCTGCGGACATCTATTACGCAAGTCTCTCCTATTACCCCTATCAAATGTATATCAACTGGGTACCGATGGACGAGGGTAATGTCCTCTATAATGACAAGAAGTTTGCTACCCTGCTTTATCAATGGCATTGCGACGCCTTCACGGAATACAGTAAAGTCTCCGATGCAGGGGCTTTTGTAAAAAACAATATCTACGACTTCATAGATGACAGTGAGAAGACCGTATTGGTAGTGGACTGCGAAAACTCTGACCCGTACAAGCTGTGCGCCACGCTCAAAAACCTTGATTATGAGGTCATACAGAAGATTACGGCGATCATTCTCTTTGATGACGTACATACCGCTACGGCATGGCGGATTCTTGAAAACTACACCCGCATCCCCGTTGAACATATCATGATTGAGCGGATTAAGCAGAACAAATCACTGGTAGACATCAAGCTCACCGCAAGAGCCTGTCAGGAACACTACCAGAAGCAAGTGGATTCCTTCGTCATTGTCTCAAGCGATTCCGACTACTGGGGGCTTATCTCTTCATTGCCGGACGCCAGATTTCTTGTCATGATTGAGCGGGAAAAATGCGGACCGGATATGAAGGCAGCACTTGCAGAATCCGGGATATTCTACTGCTATCTGGATGACTTCTACTCCGGCAACAGCGAGGACATCAAGAAAAACGCACTGTTCAAGGAGATGTACCGCTGGATTGACAACTCCGTTCACCTGAATGTCAACGATATGTTTGATGCAGCTCTGCGAAACACGAGGATCGAAATGTCTCCCGCAGAGCGGCGGCAGTTCTATGAGAAGCACATCAGGCACATGACGCTGACTATCGACGAGAACGGAAACGTCAGCATTGAACTGAAACGCGGATAGCCTTGGTTTCTATTCCGGGAGGAATGTGGATGGACAACAGATTCTATTTTGGATTCAATACATCGGAGGAACGGAAAAAGCGCAGAAAAGCAGAGCTGTACTCCATGAGTGAGCAAGTCAGCACCTTCTTTTGGGATGAAGCCCCGCAGCATGGATTGGAAATGCGTGAGGGGCAGCAGGATATGTCTTTTGAGATTGTGGACGCCCTCATAAACGATCAGCATTTTGCGATTGAAGCTGGCGTGGGCATTGGAAAGTCCTTTGGTTATCTTGTGCCGGTGCTGCTGTACAGCAAACGCATGAACAAGCCGGTTATCATTGCAACCTCGACCATCGCGCTTCAAGAACAGCTCTGGCGCGATGTCCACACGGTAATGCCCCTTCTTGGGCTGAACAGAGATGTCATCCTCGCTAAAGGACAGACCCATTATCTCTGCAACAAACGCGCAGATGAATATATGTGTGATCCGAAAGCAGACCCACCGGACGCGCTTAAAGAAGGAATCAAGCAAAAGTATGAGGAACGCAAGGATTTCCCGGAGGTTTTGCCGCAAGGAGTCTGGGACAAGGTAAACGTGCAGCGGTTCAGCATGAAGAATTGTGGCTCCTGTGAAAAGAAGTGCAAGTATTACAAAGTCCGCGCAGCATTAAAGTTTACGGATGGAGTGGTACTGTGCAATCAGGATTTTTTAACCCAGCATCTCATGAAACTCCGGCGCGGTCAGGAAGGGCTGATTAACGCCGCCGCTGATCTGCTTGTCGTGGATGAAGCACACAACTTGGATGATAAGGTGCGGAGTGCCACAACGGAGCGTTTCGGGCAAGGTATGCTCTTTGGAATGATTAAGAGCGCATTCTATGAGCTGCGATCCTTTGACCAGAGCAGTGTGTCAGGTGAAAAGCGAGAGGCAGAGAGCGCAATCATCGCCTTCTATAACTGCCTGAAAGCACAAGTCCAAAAGCAGATCAACGAGGCAGAACAGGATATGCGCTACGCTGACCGCTTTTTCTTCGACAACAATGGCAGTGCGATTGAACTGCTTACCGAGATGAACGCCGCCATACACAACCTTTCGTCCAGCATTCAGATTTATTCCAGCATGGATTTCAGAAACAACCGTTCCTTTGCTGCCTCTGATGATCTGGATGCCGTCAGCGAGTCCCTTTCAGAGCTTCTTGACCGGATAGATGATATGCTGATCTGGATTGAGCAGCACGGCAGCAACACGGAACTCGTCTATTGCCCTAAAAACACAAAAGAAATTGTGAGCCGCCTATACTTCAATGGTGATGAAAGAACCATCTTGACCTCTGCCACGCTGACGAACGCCACGAGCGGGTCTCTGGAAGAACAGTATTCCTACTTTATCAGCAATACCGGCTTTCCCGCTGGTGATCGCGGCTGCTTATCCGAGCCAAAGCCTTCCCCATATCCATACGATGAACACGCCATGATCTACTATTGCGACGATCTCCCGCACCCGACCAGAGAGCATGATGCCTTCATTGAAAAGGGCGTGGAGCGGCTGCTTGAGATCCTGAGCATTTCCAATGGAAAGGCACTCGTGCTGTTTACGGCAAAGACCGACATGGAAGAGGTCTACTCCATTCTCAGTGAGAAAAATCTTCCGTACAAAATCCTGATGCAGCAGCCGGGATCGTCGCAGGACAAGGTGCTGAATGAGTTTAAGGAAGATACGAACTCCGTGCTTCTGGGGACGGGTGCATATTGGGAAGGTATCAGCATTGAAGGAAAAAGCCTTTCCAATGTCATCATTTTCCGGCTTCCGTTCCCTGTCCCCGATCCGATTATCGAGTATAAGTGTTCCGTCGCAAAGGACGCTCTGATGGATGTCCGCGTTCCCGAAATGATTATCAAGCTCAAGCAAGGTATCGGGCGATTGATCCGCAATTTCACAGACACCGGCATTGTCTGCATTATCGACCGAAGACTGCGGGACGAGCCGCCGGAACGCTATCATGACATTACATGGGACTCCCTGCCTATCAAAAATCGGACAAGCAGTTTGGACGAACTGAGGAAGTTTTACGAAGGGCTGCCCTCAGACAAGGAATGATGATACAAACGGCAGTCTCTTCGGAAACATAGAGCAGCCCCCCAAAAACGACAATCAGAAAACGGAGGTGTATCATGTTGTACAATGAAAATCTGCACGAAGAAGAACAACATCTGATCCAGCAGATTGCCGAGCAAACAGAGAGAGGAAAAATCGACTGGGAACTAACAGAGTACAATCCGCTGTCCTTTCTAAATGAGGACAAGATAGACAAGAACCCAGCAGTAATCTGTCAGTCCTTCTCCTTTGAGGCGATCATCGGCGGCTCCCGTTACGAGCTTGATGTCATGGAGAATATTGATGTGCCGTCCGGTATGGGAGACTACACCATAACCTTGACGCGGGATGAAACCGAAAATTATCTTAAAATTGAGGATGCGCTTTCCTTTGACTGTGACCGCTATGAATGCACACCGGAGGAAGTCGCAGAGCGATTTGCGGACAGCCCCATTGTCCGTCTCTGCAACGCCATCATTCCTGCCACGCTTGGGCAGGAGGATTTAGAAGAGGTCTTCACATGGGCAAGGTTTTTCAACGAGACTGGCATTTCTGCAAAGCTGATGAATCATCCGCTGACCAAGCTCTGTGAAAAGCTGTTCGACGAACACCGTCTGATGGACTTCCATCGCTGCGTCTTGGATGTGGACTATCGAAAGCTGCTCCTAAATGAACTGGCTCATAACTAAGACACGGAAAAACGCCCCCGACACTGTGCCAGACGCACAGTGCCGGGGGCGTTCCCGTTTCCAGCGATTTATTTTTCTCTCGGCAAGGGACTGTTCATAAGGTGACACTTTCCGTTTTACGAAGCCGTGAAAATTCGATGTGTTCCGTGGAGATGTTCACTGGGCAGCATACGCCGTACACGTTTCCAATAATCACCGAGTAGTGCAATGTGTATTCACTATCGGGAAATACTTCACGGTTTTCACAACGCTTGATTCAGGAGTGGGATTTTTGCCTTATTCCCGCGTGACATCAAGGGAAACCGGATTGATAACGATGATAGATTTGCCCTTTTTGTGGGCATATCTCACGGTGTTCCCGGTACCGCTGGGGCATCCATTCCATACTGCGAGAATATAATCGGCGTGATCGACCATGTACCGATTTCTCTTGTCCATGCAGTCCGACGTGTACTCCCGTTGCAGCATGGTCTCCTTGTCACACTTTGCCGCGATATTATAATACCGTTCCCGTGAAGCCACAGACCATTTGATCGCTTGTGTCTCACAAGGGATTGCACTTTCCAGAGTAATGTGAGGGTATTTTGATTTCAAATCGAGTACAATTTCCGCAGCGTACATATCGACGCCAAGAGCCATGCCGGTAATAAAATGCGTGACGCCCTCGTTCTCGATGAGTGCTACAATCTGATCCCGCATAACAGACTTCAAAGAAGTACAACGCTTATCGGATTCATCAAAGCCGAACGGAAGACTCTGCGGTCTATGACCGGTAAACGCACAAGTCTTGCCTTGAACGGATTGCTTTTCAGCTTTTTGAGCAGGCTTTCTAAACTCAATAATGCGCGACATGACACCCCTTCTTTCACTCTTTTGGTAGGTAACTCCATTCTATCACCCTCATCACGGACAGTCAACGCATTGTCGTTAGTAAAATCAACGACGGCGTACCGTGGATAATGACACCGCCGTTAGGTACACTAAATGCAAAGGTGGTGAGGCTATGCGAGAGAAGAAGGACATCAATATTGAAATCGGCGGCAATATTCAAGTGGCAAGAGAACAGGCGGGCTATACGCAGGACACGCTCTCAGAAATGCTTGGCATGACGCCGAATCACCTGAGCGCTATTGAGCGTGGTGCTTCCGGTATTTCTCTTGAAGCCTTGCAGCGTCTTTGCCGTTTGCTGGGCGTCAGTGCGGACCGAATTATCTTTGGGACCGATGAGCCAGAAGCGGAAGCCCTTGCGCTTGCCAGACGTATTTCGGATATAAAGCCGGAATACCGGCAACAGGTTCAAGAGCTGCTGTCCGCTATTTTGAATATGTCATAAAAAAAGAGCCTCTGCCGACGCCCAAAACGGGCATCGACAGAGGCTCTTGGTTCGTTTTCCGGGCATTCAAACAAGTGCCGAAATCGACACTTATTTCCGCGCTAAAGAAGAAACTGCGCAGGGAATACAATCACTTTGGTTGGTCAATTTGCGCCGCTCTGAGGCTTGCAATCACAGGCTTTTTCGACCCCTAACTGTCTACACCTCGATGCCTTGCGGGAGAAGTGCGGACAGGCGATGAGATCCGCACGGAAACTCTGCTTGCAGCTATGGACGCAGCGGACGCAGAAGCGGTTATACTTCCGGCGTCCGCTGTCCCCGATGAAGAACGACCACTCCTGCCGCCACTTCTGACTTCTGCTCACAGTTCAATCTCTCCTTTGTGCTTTTTGGGAGGGCAGCATTCCTTCTGCTTTTCAGCCTTTGCAGACTTGAGCCTGTCCATGATGGAGGACTTTTCGCCCCTTTCGGGGGCTTTGACCTCTGCGGTCTTGTCCTCCTTCGGACCGTTGTTGATGATCCCATCAATCATGCCGTAGTCATCCTCCATCGACATCTCCGCCGCCTTGAGGTAGTTTTCCTTCTCAAGAGCCACCATCCAGCTTTCCTTGCTGATACCGAGCATTCCGCCCTTTGCCGCATGATCGGCAATCTCCTTGGCATCCACGCACAAGCCCTCGGTGTTATCGGAATAGAGGCGGTAAACCTCGCAGCCCTTCTCCATCGCCTTTTCAGCCGCCTCCTGACCGGCGGGAAGGACGCCAGCCCATGCGTAGCCGTAGTCCTTCATATCCTGAACGGAGAGCGCGGGATCGGGCATTTCCGGCACTTCCTTGACCTCAAGGTCGAGAAGGCGGAGCGTGTCATCGTCAAAGCCGTTGTAGACATCATCAAGGACGAGCTTGCCGCGCTCATCGACAATGATACAGGCAGCTTCATCGCCGTAGGTGTCATGCTCCATCAGATAAAAGCTGTGACCGCCGACTTCATGCCGGTCAATGGTGTGCCACGTCCCGATGTGACCGGCAACCGTCAGACCGGAGGTATCGGCGTTCATCTCAAAGTCGTTCTGCTCAATGCTCTCCTGCTTCTGCTGTTCCTTCGAGATCATGGGAATCGCTACAATCTTATCGCCCAACTTAACAAACTGCTCCGGCACTTTGAAGTGGTCAGAGAACTTCTGCATCTGCTCTACGGTCAGAGAGCCGAAGCTGTCATCCGTCAAGCCGACTACCATGAATGTTCCGGCAACAACGTCGTAGATGTCACCGTCCTCATCCCGCAGAGCGCGGTTCAGGGGCAGACCTTCCAGCTTGCCTTCCTCATTACAGATTAAGGCAACCGGGTCTTCGTAGGGGTAAATCGCCTCGATGCAGCCGCCGACCTCATGCTGCAAGGACTCCAGACCGGAGTCAATCTCCTTCACATAAGGCTCCTTTCCCGGCTCAACGATGAGAACGGCGATGGTGCTGTCACGCTCGGCGGCTTCCCCTGAGCCGGTAATCCGGTATTCATCGGGAATGTCATCAAGCTCACCGTCAAACTGCCTGTCCCACCTCTCGCTTGCAACGCGGACATAGCCCTCATCGGTGAAACGTCCCTGCTCATCCATCGCAATGTCGCGCCCATAGCGTTCATAGTCGATGTAGTTTGCCAGAGGACCGAGATCCTTTTCAGAGTAAATACCGGCTTCGTGGGCGTAATAATAGCCGAGATCGGATTCGTCGTTGATACCGGGCATGATGTCGTAGCAGTCCAAATTGAACGTCAAGTTGATGAGATCGTCGATGTCGCTGACCTCATCGCAGCCAGCCTCCATAATGGCAACGAGCTTTTCCTGATCGCTCAGGGAAAGCTCGTCAATCAAAGCGGCAAGGTAGTTGAGCTTATCAAGGCTCTCGTACTCGCCAAGCATCTTCTGAACGCCATAGATCGGGCATTCATAGTCGGTGATAAACCACTCTTCATAGGGCTGACCGAACTCATCCTGCTTGCCGATCCCGATGCGCTCAAAGACCTTCTGCATCTCTTCCTCGGTGGTGGGCAGCTTCACCCACTCACCGACCAGCATACCCTCGTTGTACTTGCCAAGGTTCGTGACGAAGGCTTCAAAATCACCGTCTAATACGGGCATAGGCATCCTCCTTTCAGTCATCCACCATGCCGTCCGGCATGATATACAGTTCCTCAAACTCCGCGTCGGTCATGGCTTCGAGCTTCCGGACGGTCTTATACATCAGCTCTGCGATCTCGCCGTCCATGTCGTTCAGGGTGACGCTCTTCATATCGTCGATCAGCCGCTTCCGGCTGGACGTATTGAAGCAGCACATCAGGTTGATTTCTTCCACGGTAAAGTTTTTCATATCAGAGTTCCATATCCTTTCCTTTGTTTTTCTGCGGCTTCGGTGTGTGGGGCGGCTGTGCTTTCTGCGCGGATTTCAGCTTGTCGCGGATGGATTCACGGGCAGCAGGCTTTTTCGGGATGGTGTCGTAGATGGCAGTCCCGGCATCCTCCACATACGAACGGACATACTGGATGCTCTCAGAAAAGCGAATGGGGCGGTTCTTGTCCTCAATGTTCGTCAGCCGGACTTCATCAGCGGCAAAATCAACCGCGTCGATTCTGCACTTGATCCCGTCCACATTCAGCGTCGCGCCGACAGGAATGTAATCTGCGGCTTTGAGTTCCTTGAAGGTCTCGCCGTCCTTGCTGAGAAAGACATCTGCGCCGGACTTCCAGAGCTTGTGAGAACCGGCTACCCATGCGCTTTCACGGAAGCCGGTCACCGGCATGGAGGGCTTGCCGCGTACCTTCTTCTCAAGGAGCTTTGTGCCGAGCAGGGGCGCGGCTTTTTCCGCGTCCTTGCCGTACAGCTCAAAATAGCCGTTCTGGGCAAAGCAAACCAGCGCGTCGGGATGCGCCTTTTTGACTGCCTCATACTTCCGAAGTTCTGCAACGGGCAGAGGCGAAAGCGTCTCTGTCCTTCCTGCATCCGGCAGTCTGTCACGGCGGGTTTTCTGCTTGGACAGCACTTCCACCAGAGCATCCGCGTCCTTCGGGAGTGTCCGGTGGGTTTTGACGCCGCCATGCTCACCGACCAGAGCCATTGCTGCATCGAAGCTGCTGCGGCAGGGTGCGTCCAGCACATAGCCGTCTGCGAAGGTCAAGCGGTCATGATCTGGCGCAACCGCGTTCTGCGCCACATTTGCCGCCTGTTCCCGGTAGTTGATCTCAAATACATCTCCGAAGACCTTGCCGCGCTTAACGGCTTTCGGGATGATGACGCGGGCAATGCACTCGTCGTAGGTCTGTTCCGCATAGAAACGGAAGGTGTTGTGATCCCGCGTTCCCTGAATAAAGACCTGATTTTCGTTGAGGCAGTGCGTTCCGTGCGGGCGGCAGAACCACATCAGCGTTTTGTCTTCGGGATTCTGGCTTTCGGCGGCGCGGCGGATGATGCGCTTGTCGATGTCGAAGTCTTCCTTGTAGCTGTCTACATGACTGTCCACGAGCTTCTGCAGCTCCGCAACGATGTCAACATCTGTGTATTTCTTCATGCGTCTCCTTTCTCACAACTCCATGTCGTGCGTTTTGGATTTGACCGGAGACTTCTTCTCCGGCTGCTGTTTTGCGGCAGCTTTGAGCTGATCGCGGATGGAGGGCTTTTCCTGCTTCTGCTCCTGCTTGACGTATTCCAGCGTCGGCATCAGCTCACGGTAACAGCCCTGTGTTTTCCGCGCCGCATGACGGCGATGGATTTTGAACAGCGACTCACCGTTCTGCGTGACCGTGTTGCCCTCGATCCTGACGCCGTTCCGCGCCAGCAGATTGAAGGAGTGGTTAGAGGCGCGATAGGACGCCCGCATACCGTCGTTGTTATAGGCAATCCGCCCCTTGAGCGTGTCCATGACGGCGGCTTTGATCTCCTTCTCTTCGGCAGTCAGTCGGTGCGCCTTCGGTGCTTGCGCTGCTTCCTCCGGCGAGGGAGCAACGGGAGACTTGACCTCCACGGTTTTTACCTCAATAGAGGTAATCTCATCGTTCTCCCACGCAACGACCTCCGGGTCTCTTTCCGTTGCCTTCTCAGAAGTGACATCCTTTTGAGCTTCGGTCTGCTGACGGAACGCATCGACGAAAAGTGCTGTCAGTCCGGGATTGGGTTTATCCACAAGGAAGCGGGAGGCGTTTTCGGGGCAGACATCAACGGTCTTCGCCCATTCCTTGAGGGGCTGGGGAATGCGCCCGTCAAAGTCTTTCTGCTGAATGGTGTTTGCGAGGACATACCGGACGCGCTCCGGAGAGAACTGCTCAAGGACGCTTTTCACGGCAGCATCCGCATCCAGCCGGTTATCTCCGTAGTTGGAGCTGATCGCCGCTTCAATCGCTTTGCGGCATTCCACGTTTGCGGCGAGAGAAGCACGATATGACTCCAGCTCACCGGCTTCATAGGCGTAATTCGCCGTCTCGCGGTAAATGGGGACTTCCGGCTTTTCCTCCGAAACAGCTTCCTTTACGGGAGCTTCGACTTCCATCTCTGCGGACTGTGCTTTCTCTGCCAGCAGCACCTTGAGCTTGGCGTCAATGCCCTCGATCATCTCAGCCGCCGTCTTGCGGATGGTGTCCAGAGAGCTTTTCAGTTCCTTGGTTTCCTTACCGGATGACCAACCGGCGATGTAACCGAAGGAGTAGTCCGAGGTTTCAATGCTGTACCGTTGGCAGACGGTGTAGGCAACGCTTTCCGCTTCAACCTCCTTGGTGTGCCGATCCTTCTTATCTTCTGGCGCGGCTTTTTCATCCGGCTTGACGGCGTGGAGCTTTGCGTGGGCGATCTCGTGAATGGCGGTTTTGACCGTCTGGATTTCGCTCATGCCCTCCTGAATGGCAATGCGGCTTTCAACCGGCGAGAAGAATCCCTTTGCACCGCCCGGAATGTCCTCAAAGGAAATAGGGACGGGAGATTCCTGCCTGAGCGCGTCGAAGAACGCCTCGTAGTTTTCGACGGTGCCTTTCAGCTCATCGACGATGATGTCCGGAAGCTCCTTGCCGTCCGTCTGAGAAACATCAAAGACGCTCACCACCTTAAAGGCAGGGCGCAGAACCTCAACTGTTTCTGTGACAGCCTTCCCATCTGCGCCGATCACCGGCTTCTGCGTCAGAGGGTCAATCTTCTCGCGCTCTTCCTGCGCCTTGTACGGCGCGGGTGCAAGAATCTTGATGCCCTTTTCGCCCTTCATGACCTGACGGTCAAAGTTGCGCTGCCACGAGGTATAACCGGCAACATAGGTTGCCTCCGGCTTCTGCATCGCAATGAGCAGCGTGTTGTTGAAGGAATAGTTGTAGAACTTGGACATCGTGCGGAGGTATTCCTTGAACCGCTCGGATTCAAAAAGCTCCTTGATGCCCTGTTCCAGCTTGTCCGTGATTTCGCGGACTTGCTGTGCATTTTTGTTTTCAGCCATCTCAAACCTCCATTTCTTATTTGCTTTTGGGCGAAGAAAACCCCGTCTGGGATTTGCTCAGTAAACGAGCCTTTACCTCAGACGGGGTTTCTCTGCGCGTCATCCGACGATGGAAGATGTTATCCTCGTTCTCCCATTCAATCAGCCGGTCAAACATATCCGGGTGCTTTGTGACCATGTGCAGCAGCTCCGAGTCACTGGCGTTGGGACAGAACCAGCAGCCGTTTCTTCGGCAGTGAGCGTAGATTGGGGAAAGCAGCCCGTGTTCCTGACAGAGCTTGTAGGCGTCCGCCTCGGTCATACCGTATTTGGCAAGCAGACTGACCTTCGTTATTCCATCCAGACGAGCAAGGCGTTTTGGCTCATCCTCCGCGATGCCGACATAGCTCACAGTGTCCGGCGAGAGTGCGGCATTGTACTTGCGGACTGGCGGGATTTTGCAGTCACGATTGACCGCACACATACCAGCCCATGCAAAGCCGCGAACCTCGCCCTTGTGCGGTCCGCGGGTGATGACATGATGGAACACCTCATCGTAGGTCTTGTCCGCGTGGAGAATGGTGAACTTGATGCCCAGCTCCTTTTCGCAGAAGGGCTTGAGCCGGTCATAAATGAAGTCCCGGTGTTCCGGGACTTCGCCGCTTGTGTCCTTATTAAACATGACCTCGCTAAAAACCGCCTCGTCCAGCGGCTCATTGTGCTGTGCAGCCAGCAGGAGCGTCGCTACGCTGTCTTTGCCTCCGCTGCATGAAGCAACATACTTTGGGCGGGTCATCGATCAAACTCCATCTTGAAGCTGACGTATTTGCCGCCGCTGTCATCCAGACGGATCACTGCGTCGTAGAGCTGAGGCTTCTTCGGCGTGTAAAGCCCGGTCACGCGGCACCAGCCCTTGTCCAGCAGCTCCTTTGCAATCTTCTTGGTCAGCTTCTTTTTCTTGCTGGAAAAGAACTTGTTGTCTTCCCACAGGCAGAAGGAGCATTCCTTGTTCGAGCAGTAGAAATTGCCCTTGCCGACGTAGACCGGAGAGCCGCAGCGGGGACATTTGCCGATTTTCTCCTTGCCCGTGCCGAAACGCTGGGCTTCGGCATCGGAGAGAAACGGGTAGGCTTTCACGAGATCCCCGGTCATCCGGACAATGCCGCTGAGAAATGCGTCTGCATCCGCATTGCCGCGCTCAATCTCCATGAGCGTGTTTTCCCATTCTGCTGTCATTGCGGGAGAGGTGATCTGTTCCGGCAGAACACAGACAAGGTTGCAGCCGTCCTTCGTGGGAATGAGGGATTTGCCTTTACGCTCTGCAAAGCCGGACTTCACCAGCTTTTCAATGATACCGGCGCGAGTCGCGGGAGTGCCGAGACCTTTCTTCTCGGTGTCATCGTCAAACTGATCGTTTCCGGCAGTCTCCATTGCAGACAGGAGCGTGTCTTCCGTGTACTGCTTTGGGGGCGTTGTGAAGTGTTCGGTGACGCTGGCAGACACACCATCCAGAACATCGCCCTCATGGACTTCGGGCAGGGACTTCATGGGATCATCCTTTTCCTTCGTCTTGAGGGAGGACTTGAACAGCTCTTCGATGGCTTTCCATCCGTTTTGAACGACGGTCTTCCCCTTGGTTTTGAACTCGTAGCCCTCGCAGGAGAGCGAGATCTGCGTTTCTGCGTAGGTGTGCTTCTCGCCGGTCGCACACAGAAGGCGCATCCCGACAAGATTGAGGATTTTCTGCTCCGACTGAGGGAGCGCCGAAACATCCTGCTTTTCGAGCTGGACAGTCGGGAGAATAGCGTGGTGATCTGTGACCTTGCTGTTGTCGGTTACGCGGGCAATGTCCGGCGTAATCGAAACGCCGGAGAAAAGCGGAAGCTGGCGGCAGACGATGGAAATGACCTGACGGGCAGTGTCCTCCATATCATCCATGATGAACTGACTGTCCGTGCGCGGATAGGTCAGTAGCTTCTTTTCGTAGAGCGTCTGAACGAGATCGAGCGTCTGCTGGGCGGTGAAGCCGTAGTAGCGGTTCGCCTCGCGCTGCAAGGTGGTCAGATCATAGAGCTTCGGAGGATTGACGGTTTTCGTCTCCCGCTTGAGAGAAGAAACGACGGCTTGCTTTTTCTCGCAAGCCGCCGCAATTCTTTTTGCTTCCTCTTCGGTTTTGACCTTTTCCAGATCGGCGGTCAGATCGCCCTTGCCGACGTGGACGTTGAAATACTTCTCCTTCTGGAACGTGGAGATTTTCCCGTCGCGCTCCACCAGCATTGCAAGGGTCGGCGTCTGAACGCGCCCGACCACCAGCTTCTTGTGATAGAGCGTGGTGAAAAGGCGGGTGCCGTTGATACCGACAATCCAGTCTGCCTTCGAGCGGCTGAGTGCCGCTTCATAGAGGCGGTCATATTCCTTGCCGTCCCGGAGATGGTTGAAGCCTTCGCGGATGGCGGAGTCCTCCAACGAGCTGATCCACAGACGCTTGAAGGGCTTGGTGCATCCGGCTTTGTCGTAGACCAGCCGGAAGATCAGCTCACCCTCGCGTCCTGCATCGGTTGCGCAGACCAGCTCGGTGACGCGCTTGTCCTTCATGAGAGCGGACAGCACCTTGAACTGCTGTGCTTTGTCCTTCGTGACCTCAAACATCCAGCTTTCCGGAACAATGGGCAGATCGTCATACCGCCACTTGGCATACCGCTCATCGTAGGAGCTGGCGTCTGCCAGCTCCACCAGATGACCAAAGCACCACGAAACGATGTAATTGCCGCCCTCCATGTAGCCGTCCTTGCGGGACGTCGCGCCCAACACCTTTGCGATGGACTGGGCAACGCTGGGCTTTTCAGCAATGACTAAGATCAATCTTCATCACCATCCGTTTCAGCATCCTCCGCAATCTGCGGCTCATCATCCTCGTTGATGTACGGCTCTTCCTCGTAGCCTTCATCATCAAAGAAGTCCATATCCTCATCCTTGGGCTTTCTGCCCTTGACGAACTTGATGTAGTAATAAGCTGCACCCGCAGCACCGGCAAGAACGAAGATGACGAGGATCATGCCGATGTTGGATTTCTTTTCGGGTTTAGGGGCGGGGACATCGGTTTCCGCATCCTTATCCGGCTCAGGTGTAACGGGGGCTGTGCCGGTGCATTCGCTCATGTTGGTCTTGCAGACCGGGCAGTCGGTGTTGACCTGACCGGCAGCGCATTTTTCCTTGCAGTTACAGGTGGTCAGAGCCGCCGCAGTGTCATCATCCAGCAGTGCAAGTAGGTCGCTCTCATCGACCATGTTGAGGAAGTATGTCTGATACTGTTCCTCGTCCTCATTGATGGGTGCATCGTAGTCAATGACGATATAGAAGGTGTTGCCGTTCTTCGTCTGGATGGTGATGAACTGCTTGTTGGTTGCCTTGTCATAGAGCAAGTCGCGGGTGTAGGCGTTGCCCTCATCGTCAATCGGCTCACCCTTCGGCTTTTCCGGCGTGGGAGTGGTTTCAGGCTGCTGTTCCGGCTGGGTTGCCTCCGTGACGGGAAGGTTCTGCTCGGTATCATCGGCGTAGGCAAACGCCGTCACCGAGAAGCAGGACAGAACCATGACGCAGACCGCAAGGACGGTCAGAAAACGAAACTTCTTACGCATTGTCGATTACCTCCGTATTTTCAGCGGGCTTGGTGCCGCCCTTCATGGAAGACAGGAACGCCATGATCTGATCCTTGTCCATCACCATAGAGCGCACGGTATTGATGATTTCAAGGTTTTCCAGCTCTGTCTTCTTGTCGTACAGCTCCTTGAGCTGTCCTTCGATTTCGGTCTTTTTCTTTTCAGCCTTCTCAATGTCAGAGAGGACCTTCTGATACTTGGGATTCATGCAAAACTCCTTTCTTTTAATAGGCGGGTCTTCCGAAGGCGTAGAAATGCTGCTGCCAGTAGGAAGAATTGATGGATGTGTACTGAATGGGGTAGAGTAGGAAAGCGCCACCTTGCCGCATTTCTGCGGTAGGTCTGCGCAGACCCCTCCCAGAACCGTGCTTGCACCTCTCAATGCACACGGCTCGCCATCTTTGCTCCATTACAAAAATAACTTTTAGAACCCATGATGTATTTTCTGGTGGCAGTCATGGCAGACCGCCAGTGTTTTGCGCCGCTTTGCTATCATCACTTGCTCCCAAGGTTCCTTTCCCTTCAGGTTTTTCACCTTGTTCACATGATGGACTTCCAGTTTTACGTCTGTTCTGCCGCATAATTCGCACACTCTGGCCTTTAGACGGTCATCTATTGTAGTGCGTCCTTTGGCTACAATCGTAATAACCTTCGGTTCAATGTCCTCACACTTTTTATCGTCAATCTCGTTAAACTTCGTGAGTCGGCGGACTTTCTTTCCGGCTTTTGTTTCGTAGGGGATACCCCAACGCTTTTCACCAATGCGGTACTTGTCATAAATCTTGGACAGTTTACAGCGGTGCTTGCCGGACAGTGTTTTCAGACAGCTATATTCCATGAGATAGCTGAAATAGTTCAGGCTTCGGTAGTTGCTGGCGAGGTGATAGTAGTTGCAAATTCCCCGCAGTTCTGCGTCAAATACCGTCACAATCTCTAAATCTGTGTGGCGCAATAAGGAAAGTCTGCTGGTTGGTTCCAGCTTTCCGTTATCGGCTCTCTGCGTTACAATGCCTTTTGAAAGCAGAAACTTTTCAATCTTGTCTTGAAGCGGGATAAGCAGTTCCACGGTGTTATTCATCGTGCGCTGTTTGCATTTCTTCCACGGCTTTATCTGCTGGTCACGGCGTACCCGCACATCATAACCGAGAAATCTCGCAGGTGTGTTACTATGGGTAATCAGCGTTTTTTCCTGGCTTAACTCCATTTTCAGAGTATTCTGGATGAACTCCGTGAGCTTCGCTTTTATCCATTCGCAATCCTGCTTGCTCCCGTTGACGGCAATCAGAAAATCATCCGCATAGCGAACATATTTAAGCTTTTTATCATCACACAACTTTGCTGGCGTTTTATACAATTCGCTGGTTAGCTTTTTGTACTCCGCAATCAGCAAGTCACGTTCCGGGCCAGCTTCACGCCGGTCTATTTTTCTCCTTAAATTTGCCCGTTTTCGTTCAATCGCATGGTATGCCGGAGTGGTTCTGTACGGCGTTCTAACGTCAAACTCCTTTTTCAATTCCTCGATGTAGCTGTCCAGCTCATTCAGATAGATGTTCGCAAGGATTGGCGAAATAATGCCGCCCTGCGGACAGCCGCTGTAAGTACCGTAGTATTTCCAGTCCTCCATGTAGCCCGATTTTAAGAACAGCCGTATGAGTTTCAGAAATCTGGCGTCTTTGATTTTCCTGCCGATAACAGCAATCAGCACCGTATGGTCGATGTTGTCGAAACAGCCTTTTATATCGCCCTCAACGAACCAGCTTGCACCGATAAACTCATGCTTGAGCTGGGCCAGTGCCGTGTGACAGCTTCTGCCGGGGCGAAATCCGTGAGAGTAATTCGAGAAAACCGGTTCATAGACCGCCTCCAAAATCATTCGCATGACTTCCTGTACCAGCTTGTCCGTAAATGTTGGCAGGCCTAACGGGCGCATTTTTCCATTCGATTTCTGGATATAGCTGCGCCGGACAGGTTTCGGGCGGTATGTCTCCGTTCTCAATGCTTCAATAATACGCTCCACATACTCCTCGCTGAATCCATCCGCCGTATCTTCATCCACGCCTTTTGTCCCAGCCCCTTCATTGGAATAAAGGTGCTGGTAAGCAATAGAGTAAATATCTGGCCGGAGCAGATAGCGATAAAGCCTTGTGAATACTTCATCATGGTGTTTCTTTGAGTTTTCTTGTAACTTAGTTAAAATCTCTATTGTTGGTTTCAATGAGGTTTTCCTCCCTAATCAATTTTCGATTTTAATACGCTCAGACTGCTTCCCTTCGCCATGTGAGCGGCTTTCCCGCATCCGATTTACGGCTTTCCCTGTCAATTCAGGGTTCTCAGACTACTATGGAAGCTCCGTTGCCATGCCAGATTTTCAGTGTCTGCCACATAGCCCTTATGGGCGCTCTGGTTTAGGCAATCTCCAGTTAACGGAAGTAGTAGGTAAGTGTGAATTGTCGGATATGCTTTCGTTCCGTTGACACCGGTTCTCCGGCGCGCCGTGCATTTCTTTGATAACCTACCGGAAGGCAACCCTTTCCGGTATTCTGATAACAGGTCAGAAGGCTCTCCTTTCTGGCCCTGTTTGCACCATAGGTTTCAGGCAAATTTCCTACGCCCACACTGAACAGGGGCTGGGAACTCACAAGATTCAAACCCAGATTTATCCTCATATTCACTTATCCTCGCAGTTCAGTCGCACCCGATTGCCTTTAGGTGACTTACCGCTTTCCTGACGTGCTATTGTCCCGTGCCAGCTTTCGCCTTTCGGTTAGTCAGGTGGATTCCCGCGTTATCTTACGGGGTAGTACCTTCAAGCTGCCCTCCTTTCGTCTACTTCTACTTCCGTCCTATCTGGACGCACGTCGCCGCAGTGGATCATGACCCCATCACCGACGTAAATGCCGACGTGGGACACACCGGGGGTGTCATACGTCCCGACGAAAAAGATGAGATCACCGGGCTGTGCATTCGCCTTTGAAACCGGCGTACAGACGTTGTAAAGCCCTTGTGCGCCAAGCCGCCCGGTGTTCACAAGACCGCTGTTCGTGAGAACATAGCTGACGAAGCCGGAGCAGTCAAAGGATGTGTCGGGATTGGAGCCGCCCCACACATACGGATAGCCGAGATACTTTTCCGCCTCGGTGATCAGTGTCGCAAACTTCTCGTCGTTCAAGTATTCCGGGTTGACATCGTAGTCGGCGGGAGGATTTGTGATGTACTTGTCCACATAGGGAGAGTCACCGAACAGATCCTCACGGTTGCCCAGCACCGACATATACGTTGCGTACATGGAAAGCTGTTCCTGAGACATGATGTAGACCGGGACATGGGAGAGATTGAAGTTTTCGAGCTTCACGTTGCAGATGTAGTAGTCATACGGGACGCGATAGGTTTCCGTGTGCGTATTGCCGTCTGCATCCGTCCATGTGTCGGTCTCCGTGCGGTATCTGGTTTCGACGATGACCTCTTCGGTGAGGATGTACTGCTTTTCAAACAGCATTTGGAGCGTACTCTGCACCTCATCCAGCGTGAACTCACCCTCATGGAGAGCCGAGAGAATGGAGATCAGCACATAGGGGTCATGCTCAATATCGTCCAGATCGAAGTGGTATTCATCGTAGTTGTGAGTGCTTTCGTAGGTGTCGAGATAGCGTTGCAGCTCTTGCTCCATCCGGCAATACTGCGCCTCCGCGCCGAGCATCGCGTCATCCTCGCTGAGATAGGAGGACGCAATGACCGACGAGCCGGTAGAGGTGAGCATCGAACACGAGCTGATTCCGGCACCGAGCAAAACGAGAAGGGCAATTCCGACGCCGATCCAGATGAAGACCTTCTTGTTCTTCTCAAAAAACTCCTTGATCTTGTCGGACACCTTTTCACCGAGCTTCTTGCCGGTATTCTTTGTGGCAGTCCCGGCAGTCTGAGAACCGGCATTTCGAGCTGCGGCATATTCCTTCTTGATGTTCTGCTTCTGGTAGTGCTTGTTCATGTTCTGCTTCTTCATCTCAGGATGCTCCTGCTGATTTCTCTCATATTGGAGCTTCGCATCAGCAGCATCCGCCTTGTGTTCCAGCTTGGAGACCTTCTCGTAGGGCTTGTTGACGCTGCTTTCCCGATGATGACGGAAATGCCGAGCGGCAGTCTCGGCAGCGATCTCCGTTTTATGCGCCGCCTCAACCGCCGTGTTTTCCTGTTCGACCTCATGGATTTTGCCATGAATGCCGGAAGCGAGGGTGTCCCCGACCTTGCGGACGGTTTTATCTGCCTCAAATTGCAGCTTGCCTTTGC
>OHEX01000367.1_pt1 | contig 24193 bp, 18 predicted proteins | sample 1567361 | NCBI WGS metagenome assembly OHEX01 (sample SAMEA3879585, study PRJEB24766) | human gut metagenome | biome: human-associated habitat; feature: feces | place: USA | collected 1985/1987 | reverse complement strand
GTGGCGGGTACCGGGAGAGGAAACAGGAATAGAGCGAAGTGAGAAGTATTAATTAATTTTTTGTAATGTCTATTGAAAAAGAGAAGAACAAATAGTACTATAAATGCAAAGCAGATTTTCTATAATTTCATGGCATCTATGCCGTCTATTTTCTTAATTCATTTCAGAAATCCATGCTTTTAAATTCAATTGAAAAGAAAAGCAGGGGTTTTGAGTGATAAAGATAACAGTGTTGGCATTCTATCTCCTGCGAGAACAGGAGGTGTTGCCTATGGCAAAAAACAAGAAGACACGTAAAGTTACAGTAAAGAAGAAACAGGCTGCTAAAAGGAATCAGGGAATGCACCGTGTTCCGAGAGCGAACAGAAAGTATAAGGATACAGTATTTCGAATGTTATTCTCAGATAAAGAGAATCTGCTGTCACTGTATAATGCAATCAACAGGTCTGTATATGAAAATCCAGAAGATTTGGAAATCGTGACATTAGAGAATGCAATTTATATGGGGATGAAGAATGATCTGGCGTTTATTATCGACACAAATCTGTTTTTGTACGAACACCAGTCAACATATAACCCAAACATGCCACTTCGGGATCTGCTTTACATATCTGCGGAATATCAGAAGATCGTAGATCATAAGTCTTTATACTCATCGGTGTTGCAGAAGATACCTGCTCCGTATTTTATCGTGTTTTATAACGGGACAGAAAAAGAAGAAGACAGATGGGAGAATTCTTTATCTGAAGCATATGAAAATCTGACTGGAGAACCTAAGCTGGAATTGAAAGTAATCACATTGAATAACTGTGCGTCGCATTCTCGTTACTTCAGTGATGAGTTAGACGCACTATCTTTTTGAAAATAAGCAGAACAAATGTTTGCAAATTCTATTTACATATGGTATAATAAAAACATGGATAAAAATATGTTTAATATCAATAATAACGAATTTTCATATGGTAGATGATATGTGTATTCCCTGCAGTACCATCTGGTATGGTGTACAAAATATCGGAAAAAGGTTTTAAAAGATGGTATTGATACAGAATGCAAGGAAATGCTCTATGACCTTGCAGAAGAATATAAATTTCAGATTCTGGCAATGGAGGTTATGCCGGATCATATCCATCTGCTTGTAGATTGCAGACCACAGTTTTATATCTCTGATATGATCAAGATCATGAAGGGGAACATTGCCCGGCAGATGTTTCTTGCGCATCCGGAACTGAAGAAGGAACTTTGGGGAGGGCATCTGTGGAATCCATCTTATTGTGCAGTAACGGTGAGTGACAGGAGCAGGGAACAGGTATGCTCTTATATCGAAGGGCAAAAAGAAAAACAGTAATCAAAGCCTCCGTTTTTTATATTTGTAGATGGATAATTCCTTACTGGCTGTAAGGGATATTAACCATAATTATATTGTAATAGAAAGAGGAAAAAAGATGAGGACAGTATCCAGTTATGGCGTAGAACTGCGAAAACAGAATATCCCGATCCGCCAGACACTGGATATTTACCGTTCTGCGGTCAGCTGTCTGATTGAGATCTATGCCCAGATATGGGATGAACTGGCAGTGATTAAGGAACCTAAAAAACGTTTCAATACTGCAGAACATCTGGTGCATACCACAAAAAAGAATCAGGCAAGGTTCGATTTTGACCTGCGATTTCCAAAGATGCCTTCTTATCTCAGAAGGGCAGCTATCCAGCATGCCCTGGGAAGCGTATCCTCATATAAGACGAGGCTGGGACTGTGGAAAAAAACGGATCAGAAAGGCGGCAGGCCGAAGCTGGTGTGTGATAATCATGCCATGCCGGTATTTTACCGTGATGTGATGTACCGTGAAGATACTGAGGAAAAAGATGGAGCGTACCTGAAACTTTATGACGGCCATGACTGGAAATGGTTCCGGGTCAGTCTTAGCCATACAGATATGGAATATCTCAGAAAGAACTGGGCAGGAAAAAAAGCTACAGCACCCGTGCTGGAAAAAAGGCATCGTAAATACTTCCTGCGTTTTTCTTATACGGAAGAAGTGCCGCTTACAAAGACACCTGTAAAAGAACAGATTATCTGCAGTGTGGATTTAGGACTCAATACGGATGCAGTCTGTACCATTATGCGGTCAGATGGAACTGTCCTGGGAAGAAAGTTTATTAATTTTCCCAGTGAAAAAGACCGGATGTACCGTGTGCTGGGACGGATAAGCAGGTTTCAGCGCGAGCATGGCTCCGCACAGGTGAAAAGCAGGTGGGCGTATGCGAAGCGACTTAACACAGAACTTGGAAGAAAGATTGCAGGGGCAGTTACAGGATATGCGGAAGAAAACCACGCGGATGTGATCGTTTTTGAGTATCTGGAAACAAAAGGAAAGATATCTGGGAGAAAGAAACAGAAACTGCATCTGTGGAGAAAAAGGGATATCCAGAAAAGATGCGAACATCAGGCGCATCGCAGAGGGATGCGGATATCCAGGATCTGTGCATGGAATACCAGCAGGCTTGCCTGTGATGGCTCGGGAACAGTTGTCCGTGATCCAGGCAATCACAGTTTATGTACATTCCAGAATGGAAAAAGATATAACTGTGATCTTTCGGCGTCCTATAATATTGGAGCCAGATATTTTATACGGGAACTCTTAAAACCCCTTCCGGTAACGGAAAGGTCTTTGCTGGAGGCAAAAGTCCCTTCAGTAAAGCGTAGGATCTCATGTGTATATGCGGACTTAAGAGAACTATTTTCAGAAATGGAACTCTTAAGAGCAGCATAAACACAGGCAGATATACAGCGGATTACCTGCAGTGTGGGAACCTGCCATATCTGGCATGGAAAAAAGCGCATGACTGCGCATATCCTAAGCTACAGGCGTATCCGCCGATATTTAGCCTTGTCGCTTAAAGCGACTGAGGAGCATGTGACTTTAGTCATGTGAGATCCACAAAGCATAGAATCAATGATAAGATAAATCTGTTTTATTGACTCCATATTTTGTACAAAGGAGAGAATGTGTATGAGAAAGAAAAGTAAAAGTGCAGCGATACTGGCCGTGATCATGGCGATGACCCTGGCAGGAAGTTCTGCGGTATATGCTGAGGAGAATCCTTCTGCGAAAACAACTGAAACGGATGATAATGAAAAGGAAGACACAAGGGCAGCAGAGAATGAATCTGCTCCATGCAATGAAGGTGAGCATGAGCTTATAGAAAGTAAAGTCGTTCTGCCAACCTGTACAGAAAGAGGTTATACGATCTACAAGTGTAAAGTGGATGGCTGTACCTACGAAGAAAAGAGAGATGAGACAGCTGCGCTTGGTCATGAACTGAAAGAAGTTTCCATGCAGGAGGCGACAGCAGATAAACCAGGTGTGATCACATATAAATGTCAGAGACAGGGATGCGATTATACAGAACTGGCGGAGATACCGGTCAAAAATACAAATACTGTTGATGGCAAAACAGACGATGCAGATACAAAGACAGATGAGACGCCGGGAACAGATGCCGACAGCAAATCAGAAGATGGCAAAACAGATGCTTCTGAAGAAGATAAGAATTCTAATACAGAAAATGCTTCCGTAGATAAAGACAGTACTTCCGGAAAAACAGATCCTGCTGATTCAGACACTTCTGCCGATAGTAAAAATGAAGATGCAGAGGAAGACCTGCCAGAGGAAGACCTGTCAGAGGAAGATATTGATGAAGAATATGCTTCTTATGCGTCTTCAACTTCTACAGACATTGTAACGGAGTATGATCCGGAAACTGCAGTTGGTACGATTCGTGTTGCAAAGAAAGATTCGGATGATCCGACAGAAACAGAGGAAGTTACCGGTATGACAGTTCCAGCGGGAACGACAGAAATCAAGAAAGATGCCGATGGAAACATCACGGATCTGGCAGTTTCTACAGCTATTGATGAGGTTAAAAACGGATTTTCTCTGACAAGTGAGAATAAGAAACTTCATTCGATTTCTATTAGTGATAAGAAAAATCCGAAAGATCATTGGATCACGCTGAGTGCCAAAGAATCTGCCACTGAGCTGGGAATCCGTCTCCGCAATGGAAATAATAAAATTATTATAACACTTACGGAAAATGAGAAACCATTGAATATCATCAAGGTTTCTGACACAGAGAAAGATGTGATTTTGACGACTTCCACCGATGGAACCTGTGTGATCAATAAGGCGGTTCAGAATATTTCGGTGGATAAAGATGGGAAATATTCAGATAAGAAAACTCTGGGCAGAAAGAACCAGATCATTCTGAATGATGTAAATGGAAGTGCTCCATATCTGGAACTTGAGTATGTGAAAGACGAGGTTGCAACGACATCTGCATCTGAAAAAGACGAAGATGCTGCAAGAAATTTGGAAACTAAAAATACCAAAGCAGGAGATTCTGAATCCAAAGGTGCTGAAGCGGAGAAACAGAAAGATCCGGATGAAGAATTATACTGGATTCAGCCATATGGGGAGGAAAACCAGGAACCGATCGTAATCACAGTTTATAAGAAATAAAAGTGTTTTTACAACAGATATGTCTGGATTTTTTATGTGAGTAAAAAAACAGGTCATTATCGTCCAAAACAGGAGATAATGACCTTGTTTTTTTGCATACGATTTTACAGAATGGTTAATTCTGATGCAATAAGCAGATTAATACTTACCAACAACGGTTGCTTTGAGCAGATTTGTGTTGCCAGGATGTCCAAGAGGAACACCAACTGTAAGAACAACGATATCTCCTTCTTTGACATAACCTTTTTCTTCAGCTGCTTCTGTAGCGTGAAGAAGAAGAATCTCCATGCTGTATTCCTCTTTGGTCAGGAGTGGTGTTACACCCCAGATCAGGTTCATCTGACGCCAGGTGCGTTCATCCGGAGTACATGCAATGATCTGGCATCCCGGACGATATTTAGAAACCATGCGTGCAGTATTTCCGGAACGGGTAACTGCGATGATCGCTTTTGCGTTCAGGTCGATCGCAGTCATGCAGGTAGCATGGGAAATTGCAGTAGTTACGTTCGTAGCAGGCTCTTTTGTACGGACGCTGAACTGTTTGTTATATTCGACATCAGCTTCAGTACGTACGGCAATCTTGACCATGGTTTTGAGCGCTTCTACAGGGTATTTACCTGCAGCGGTTTCACCAGACAGCATGATCGCACTGGTACCCTGATAGATTGCGTTGGCAACGTCAGTAGTCTCTGCACGGGTTGGACGTGGATTCTTGATCATGGAATCCAACATCTGAGTAGCTGTGATAACCTGTTTGCCGGCACTGTATACCTTTGCAATGATATCCTTCTGGATAACCGGTACATCTTCAAGTGGAATCTCAACACCCATATCACCACGGGCGATCATGATACCATCTGCAGCTTCAATGATGCTGTCGATGTTGTCAACACCCTGCTGGTTCTCGATCTTTGCGATGATCTTGATGTCATGTCCGCCGTTTTTCTCAAGGATATCACGGATTTCTTTGACATCGGCAGCAGTTCTGGTAAAGGAAGCTGCAATAAAATCATAGCCTTCTTTAATACCAAACAGGATATCATCGTGATCTTTTGGGCTGATAAACGGCATGTTTACTTCTACACCAGGGAGGTTGACGCCCTTCTTATTGCCGAGAACACCACCGTTTACGACTTTACAGATGATGTCCTGACCTTTGATCTTCTTGACTTCAAGTCCGATCAGACCATCATCGATCAGAATGCTGTTGCCTGGTTTGACATCTTTATATAAATCTTTATAGGTAACAGAAACGATTTTTTCGTTTCCTACGATTTCTTCTGTAGTTAAGGTAAATTCTTGACCTTCCTTCAGTGTGACCTTTCCATTTTCAAATTCGCGGATACGAATTTCAGGCCCTTTTGTGTCGAGAAGCGCAGCTACCGGTTTATTGAGTCTTGTACGAATTTCTTTTAATTTATCAATACGGCCTTTTTGTTCATCATGTAAACCATGAGAGAAGTTAAAACGTGCTACGTTCATTCCTTCTTTAACGAGTTCTTCCAGAACACCGTCCTTATCAGTAGACGGACCAAGGGTACAGATAATTTTTGTTTTGCGCATTCAAATTCCTCCTACTTTTCCTAAAAAATACACCTTTATTCTAACATATTATTTTCAATGTACAAGTAAAGTTTTTGATAAAATACACGTTAAATTTCTAACATTTTTTACATTATTGTGAGAAAAATATATGGGAATCGAAAGTAAAATAAAAGAAAAATTCCGATGCCTGAAACTATTTATCTCAGTCGAGAAGACTCCCACATCTTCAGGTGGTGAGTAATAGCAAATTTGTCTCAGTGGGAGTCCAATCTCCGACTGAGATAAACGCTCCGCGAGGATGCGCAGTGATTCTGATAGGAATATGTCAGCTTCGCTAACCAGAATCACGCGCCAAGTCTCACGGACGTTCGACTTGAATTAAAAAGTAGCAGACATCGGAATATGTAATAATTTAATTTCGCGAGAATCGCTGTAATTCAGAAACGAGTATGACGATTGATGTACTTGGCTTTATATTTAGAGTATACGATCGTCTGATCTTTGTACAGACCATAGTATCCGGATACGGCATAACTGATAGATACAGCAATCAGGTAATAGGACGCACCACGGAAGCCAAACAGCTCAAATGCGATCAGGATGGAAGTGATCGGACAGTTGGTAACGCCACAGAAAAGGGCTGCCATTCCGGCGGCTGTACAGATGGATGGGGAAAGTCCGATCAGGTGTCCCATAATACATCCGAACGTTGCTCCGATGCAGAAGGACGGAACAATCTCACCACCGCGGAAACCGGCACGCATGGTCAGTGCAGTGAGTACGATCTTCCAGAAAAAGTCAAGCGGACGAGCCTGACCATTCTCGACAGCAAGTTCGATCAGGTTATTTCCGGCACCCATATAATCAGAGGTGCGCAAAAAGAGTGTGATCACAATAATGATGGCACTGGCTGCGACGATACGGATATATGGATTTTTTAAAAATTTCGCATAAAGTTTGCTGACACTCTGAAGTGCCATACAGAAAATAATACTGATGGCAGCACAGGCAACGGCAACAAGAACCATCTTGAGTCCTGTTTCGATGGTAAGTTCCGGGATATTGACTACATGAAAAGATTCCGGATTGATGCCAAAGCCCGCCGCAAACTTTGAGGCAATAATGGATGCAATCACACATGGGACCAGTGCGGCATAATACATAATGCCAACGCTTACGACCTCCATAGAAAAGACTGCCGCTGCCATCGGTGTTCCGAAAACTGCGGAGAAAGCAGCACTCATACCGCACATGACCATGACATGACGGTCTTCTTCATCGAGGTGAAACCAGCTTCCAAGCTGATTGCCGATGCTTCCGCCGAGCTGAATTGCAGCACCTTCACGACCGGCAGATCCACCGGCAAAGTGAGTCAGGATCGTAGAAACGAAAATCAGCGGAGCAGAACGAAAAGGCACATCATCCTGAGAACGGATCGTTGATAAAACCTGATTGGTTCCGCCATCTTCCTGACCGAATTTCTGATACAGAAAAACAATGATCAGACCGGAAACAGGAAGCAAGAAGAATATCCAGAAATGCTCTGTACGATAGTTGGTTACGAATTTCAGTACTCTGGCAAAAAGGCTGCTGATGAAGCCTACGCTCAGTCCGGTCAGTACTGCCAGAACCAGCCATTTAATAAGATTGGTTATATCATATCGAATGTGATCGATATAATAGTGCAGGTTATGGATTTCTTCTGGTTTTTTTTTATCCTGTGTGTTGTTCATAGCTTCCTTTTATTCCTGTGTAATTCCGGTTACTTCGTATCCGGCATCTTTGATCGTCTGACGGATCTTGTCCTCATCAACCTTTTCCGGTGCTGTGAAAATGGTTGTGTTATTTTCGTGAGAAGATACAACGTCTTCAACACCGAATGCTTTCTTAATAGCTTCGTTTACATGTGCTTCGCAATGTCCGCACATCATTCCCTCAACATTAACTGTAACTTTTACCATAGTTTTTTGCTCCTTTTCTTTTTTATTATAATCATTTTTTACTTCAATGGAAGTAGCTTGTTTAATTTTTTTGTCCTTTTTTGTGTCGTGGATCTTAAACAGGTTCAGACGAAGGGCATTGGTGACAACGCAGAAGCTGGAAAGACTCATTGCGGCGGCACCGAACATCGGATTCAATGTCCATCCGAAAATCGGGATCCATACACCGGCAGCCAGTGGAATGCCGATCACATTGTAGAAAAATGCCCAGAAAAGATTTTCGTGGATATTTTTCAGGGTTGCACGGCTGAGACGTACTGCAGCAGGAACATCGCTTAAACGACTCTTCATCAGAACGACATCAGCGGCATCGATCGCGATATCAGTTCCGGCACCGATCGCGATTCCGATATCTGCGCGGGTAAGTGCAGGGGCATCGTTGATTCCGTCACCGACCATGGCTACTTTGCCCTGTTCCCTGAGTGAACGGATCACACTTTCTTTGCCATCTGGGAGAACACCTGCGATGACATCATCAACACCGGCCTGTGCACCGATCGCTCTTGCGGTGCGTTCATTATCACCGGTCAGCATGACAACACGGATTCCCATATTCTGGAGTTCTTTGACCGCCTGTGGGCTGTCTTCTTTGATAACATCGGCAACAGCGATAATGCCGACCAGTTTACCATTCCGGGCAAAAAGCAGGGGCGTTTTTCCTTCTTCTGCAAGTTTTTCTGCCTTCTGGGAAAGGGTGGCAGGAACGTTTACCTGGCTGCTGATGAATTTCATGCTTCCACCGATCAGAGTTTCCTGTTCGAGCACTGCAGAGAGTCCGTTTCCGGGAAGGGCATGGAAATCAGTAACCTCCGGCGCTGTAAGATGTTGTTCTTCAGCATGTTTGAGAATCGCTTTCGCGAGCGGATGTTCACTTTTTTTCTCCAGGGCAAATGCCATGGTGAGGAGTTCCTGTTCGGAGATTCCATCTGCAGGGAGCAGATCAGTAACTTCCGGCTGACCGCTGGTGATTGTACCGGTCTTGTCCAGGGCAACGATCTGAACCTTGCCGGCCTCTTCAAGAGAAACGGCAGTTTTGAACAGGATACCATTTCTGGCCCCCATTCCGTTGCCGACCATGATCGCTACCGGAGTGGCAAGTCCGAGAGCACATGGACAACTGATAACGAGAACGGAGATACCGCGGGCAAGAGCATAGCCAAATTCATGTCCGGTCAGAAGCCAGATGATCGTGGTAACGATTGCAATCGTAATAACTGCCGGAACAAAAATACCGGAAACACGGTCTGCGATCTTGGCGATCGGAGCTTTGGTAGCAGCTGCATCACTCACCATTTTGATGATTTGGGAGAGGGTTGTATCCTCGCCTACGCGGGTGGCTTCACACTTGATAAATCCGGACTGATTGACGGTTGCAGCAGAGACAAGATCTCCGGATGCTTTGTCAACCGGGATGCTTTCTCCGGTCAGTGCAGATTCGTTAACAGCACTGTTTCCCTCGATGATCACACCATCAACCGGGATGTTTTCGCCAGGACGTACGACAAAGATATCACCCTTGTGAACCTGTTCGATCGGAACGGTTACTTCCTGATCGCTTCTAAGAACAATGGCGGTTTTCGGGGCAAGTTTCATGAGGCTCTTAAGAGCATCGGTCGTTTTTCCCTTGGAACGTGCTTCGAGCATTTTTCCAACAGTGATCAGCGTCAGGATCATTGCGGCAGACTCGAAATAAAATTCCATCATGTAGTTCATAACGGCAGCGGAATCACCGTCTACCTGTGCTCTTGTCATGGCAAAAAGTGCGTAGACACTCCATATAAATGAGGCCATGGAGCCGAGTGCAACCAGTGTGTCCATGTTGGGGGCACGGTGCCACAGACTCTTAAATCCGCTAATGAAGAATTTCTGGTTGATGACCATGACGATTCCGGCAAGCAGAAGCTGGACAAGTCCCATGGCAACGTGGTTATCGTTGAAAAATGCCGGGAGTGGCCAGCCCCACATCATGTGTCCCATGGAGAAATACATCAGAACGAGTAAAAACCCGATGGAAGCGATCAGGCGGCGTTTGAGAACCGGTGTCTCGTGATCCTCCAGGGCTTCCTCGGCTTCAGACATGGAAACCTGTTCCTTATTTGCACCCTTGAGTGATGCACCATAACCTGCCTGCTCTACGGCAGTGATGATGTCATGAGAGGATGCAGTTCCTTCAACTCCCATAGAATTTGTCAGAAGGCTGACCGAGCAGGATGTAACTCCCGGCACTCTGGATACGGCCTTCTCCACACGGGAACTGCAGGCAGCGCAGCTCATTCCGGTGACGTTGTATTGTTCCATTGTATTACCTCCTTATTTCATTAGCTTCTGCAGAGTTGCAACCAGCTCGTCGATGGTTTCATCTTTACCTTCGCGGATATCACGAGCCACACAGGTACGGATATGATTCGCGAGAAGTTCTTTGTTAAAAGAATTGACGGCGGCATTAACGGCGGCTGACTGAATGAGGATATCGTTGCAGTAAGCATCGTTTTCCAACATTCCTATGATTCCCCGGATCTGTCCTTCGATACGTTTCAGACGGTTGATGAGTTTCTTGCGGTCAGCTTCTGAACGGTCGGTGTGCTTCGTACAACTGCAGGCAGGAGCAGATGGGGTGGCATTATCATTGCTGCAACAAGATTTTTCCTGAGTGGCTGCTTGTTCCTTTATAATTTCTTCTGTCTTTGTAGAGGAACTGGCGTTAGAGTTATTATGATCCATAAGCAAACTTCCTTTCGTTCGAGATTTATTATATCAGATGTGAGATGACTCCCACCTCGCAGCAAGAATGCCGATGGCATTTCTGAACCATATACCCTACATGGGTATATTTGCTATACTTGTAATATATACCCCTGTAGGGTATTTGTCAAGAGAAAATAAAAAAGGACCATCGGGTTTATACCCCGATAATCCTCTTACTGATGAAAAAGGATACCCCGGCGGTCAGTGCTTCCGCAATCCAGAAAGCGTTCCATACTCCGACGGCTCCGAAGAAATGACTCAGGATAAAAGCGGCCGGAAGGATAATGATCAGGTACCTGCAGAGAGAGACGATCAATGATGCACTTCCTCTGCCAAGTCCTTCCAGTGCACCGCATGCTGTGACGGATACAGAAGAGATCAGAAATCCTGCACAGATGATTCGGAGTGCTGTTTTGCCTGCAGCAATTGTCTGAGGATTTGTGGTAAACATGCCGATCAGCTGTCCCGGAGTTGTCAGGCAGATGATTGTTCCGATCAACATGATCACACCACTCATGCCAAGTGTGACGAAGTAGATTTTTTTTACACGTTTATGTTCACCGGCACCATAGTTGTATCCGATGACCGGGCGCATGCCCTGTACAATCCCGCTTGCCGGAAGATACAGGAAAGTCTGCAGTTTGTAGTAAATTCCCAGAATCACCACATAACTCTGGGAATAGGCTGCCAGAAGTCCATTCAGTGCAGAAACCAGGACAGAAGGAAGTGCAAGATTCAGTGCTCCCGGGATACCGACAGAGTATAATCTTGCTGCCAGAGCCATGTCCGGATGGAGATGTCTGCGGCTGAGTTTTACCTGGATTGGCTGCATTTTGTAAATGATCAGATAGAAAACAAGATTGAATACCTGACCAAGTCCGGTTGCCAGTGCAGCGCCTTCAATACCCAGTGCCGGGAACGGACCAAGGCCAAAGATCAGCAGCGGATCAAGAATGATATTGGAAACACAGCCGACCAGAAGCCCGATCATCGTAATCTTCATTTTGCCAACGCCCTGGAAGATCTTTTCGTAAGCAAGGTTAAGCGTATTTATCGTTGCAAACAGAAAAACAATTGTAGAATAACGGATTCCAAGGTCAATGACATCTGTATCACCAGTAAAAAGTGCCAGAAATCCAGGCATCACAAGGATACAACCGATTGTCAGAATTACACCATGCAGACCGGACAATGCAAGCCCGTGTGTGGCTGCTTTGCTGGCAGTCTCTCTGTTTCCGGCACCAAGACAGATGGCAATCTGTGAACTGATACCAATTCCAAAACCAATCGCAATCGCATTGGCGAAGTTTTGGACAGGAAAAACAAGCGACAGCGCGGTCATGGCATTTTCACTGATTTGTGCGACAAAGAAACTGTCCACGATATTGTACAGAGAATTTACGAGCATCGAAATGACCATTGGCAGGGCCATGGACATGATCAGCGGAAAGACCGGCTTTTCTTTCATAAATGTGTCGTTCATAGAAACTCCCTTCTATATATAAATAAGATTTAAGTCGAACATATGGCTGTAGCTGCCAGGCAGACTTCAAGTCGAACATCCGTGAGACCTGGCGCGTGATTCTGGTCAGCATAAGCTGACATAAAAAAACGCCGCACAACTACCGTAATGGGTAATTGTGTGGCGAAAAATGGTCGGACCAGAAAAATCCACACTATGTTTTGGAAATTAAAATTGTTGTAAACATGAAAGAACAGAATCGTTGTTTACAGACACAGATTGTAGCATATAAATAAGAAGAACGTCAATAAGAAGATTGTACAAAAAGGAGATGTCCGACCTCATTTGGATGGTCAGGTATCTCCTTCCGTCAAATCTCCAGATCCCGGATCTTCTGATTCGTCCATGGATTTCGCTGCTGGAGGGTGATCTCTTTTGAAACGTATGTGTGGAGTAATGTATTAAATATAAACGGAATCGTTCGCAGATTATTGTATACAACTCTGTACAACTGGCCTTCTTGCGGGGATTTCAACAATGTGCTACACTAAAGTATAATTTGAAATGATGAGGATGAAAATGAATTAAGAAGAAAGGAAGCAGGTGTTTCGAAGGAAGGAAACACGCGGAAAGTAGAATATTATGAAAACACTTCTTACATTACAGCTCACGATCTTTCTCCTCGTAGCTGTAGGATTTTTGATGAAAAAAATACATATCATCGGACCACAGGGGCAAAAAAACATCAATGACCTTGTTATTTATCTGATCCTGCCGTGCAACATTCTTCATGCGTTTACGCAGAGTGCAGCAGATGGAAATTTTATAAAATATCTGGAAATCCTTCTTATATCTATAGGTATTCAGGTATTCTGTGTGATTTATGGAAAAGTGATGTTCCGAAAAGAACCGGAAGGACGATATAAATGTCTTCAGTATGGAACCATCTGTTCGAATGCGGGATTTCTTGGAAATCCGATCGCAGAGGGAATCTACGGAACAGAAGGTCTGGTACTTGCCAGCGTTTACCTGATTCCGCAGAGGATCATGATGTGGTCTTCCGGCCTGGCTGTTTTTTCCGGGACCAATGATAAAAAACAGACTTTGAAAAAGGTTGTGACACATCCATGTATCCTGGCATGTGTTCTTGGAATCATCCTGATGATTACGGGCGTGCCACTTCCGATTGGAATTGATGGTACTGTGACTGCAATCGGAAACTGTAACACAGCTATGTCTATGATGGTCATCGGTATGATCCTGGCCGATATTGACCTCAAAGACTTCTGGGACTGGACGGTTGTGAAGTATACCGTACACAGACTGGTGATCATTCCGGCAGTGGTGTATATTGTCTGCCGTTTCCTGCCACTGAGCAAGACCGTCCTCGGATTGTGCGTCCTTCTCGCAGCAATGCCGGCTGGTGCGACAACCAGTATCCTGGCAGAGAAATATCAGGTAGATTCACCATTTGCAACGAAGATGGTTATTTTTTCCACGCTGCTGTCATTGCCGACGATCTGTCTGTGGAGTATCTTTTTGCAGTAAGATGGAATTTGTAATAATACATAGCGTTCTATATATGTATGTGTTAGAATAGAACAAAAGATAAATACAGAAAGTAAAAGAAAGCTTCAGAGCTCGTACAGTGAGCCCTGGGGCTTTCTTTGCGTATAGAATTATTTTTTTTGCTGTTATGAAATCTTCCATTTCTTTGGGATAGGAAATTTATAGATATTACATATCCAAGAATGTGTTCTAACAGGATATTTGATATGTTATAACGATTGACATAAGATAATTAATATCCTATAATCAGTAAAAGAAAGTCATACAATATCCGATTTTTCGAGTCAGAGGTGCTATTTGATGGAAAAAATGCCGTACTATGCGATCACAGTCAGGAGATACAATGTCCTGTTCCGACACACAGAGTGGTTCCACCAGACCCAGGACCTCTACAATGAAATCTTGCTTTTTTATTACCAGCTCTATCTGGAAACCTTTACAGATGAGCAGCCCGGCACACAGGAAGCACTCCGCATTCTGGAAAAACTGACGATCGTTGGCCGAGATAAGCAGCCGGTACCGAACCAACTTCCGTGGAAAAAGGTTCCCCTCTATTTTCGAAGAGCGGCAATTAACACCGCCACGGCAGCAGCCAAAAGTTATCTGGCAAGAGATAAGCAGGAACAGCCTACCGGGGCTTTCACAGAATCGGTGACATTCTATAAGGGAATGTATCGGGACTTTCAGGGAAATACAATTTCTTTAAAGCTCTGGGATGGAGAAGGATGGCAGTGGTCCAGACTGCGTCTCCGCGGAAATACAGTTCCGGAAGAAGGACAGATGATGTCACCGGCACTGGTTCTGAAGAAAGACCACGCGGAACTTCATATCCCATGGAAAATACCAGTGGCAGACGGGCGTGGTGCCCGTGAACGAATTACAGCAGAAAATAAAATCTGTTCCACGATCTTTACCGGTCAGGGCGCATGCGCAGTGTGCTGCATTCTCGATTCTTCCGGAAAACGAGAGAGTTCCTTCTATATAAAAGGGGGCAGAGAATACGCGAATGCCAGCCGGCAGATTTACGACCGGATCAAACGATCCGAAGACGTTCAGGGTGGCGGCGGCAATGCCAAAGCAAATTACCGCTACTGGAAAAAACTGAAAAATCTGCATGAGCATTATGCACATCAGATCAGCCGACGGATCATTGATTACTGCAAAAAACAAAATGCCAGTGTTCTGGTCCTTCCGGAATACAACAAAGACTATGGAAATATCATTCTGGCAAGCGTCGGAAAAAATTCCCCACTTCGACTCGTTCCGTCCATTCGGGAGAAGCTCAAGTACAAGGCATGGCAGGAAGGCATCGTCGTTCTGGAGGTTCAACAGCATAATATCAATTCTGTGTGCAGTCAGTGTGGAGCCAAAATTCGCCGAAAAGGAGCCGACTTCCAGTGTGTCAATGGTCACCGCGGCAGCAGATATCTGAACATGGCCCAGAACCTTGGGCAGAAATGCCTCGATAGCTTTAAGGAGAATCAGAAAAACAAATAATGGAAAAGTCAACGATAGAGTCGTTGTTTTCATGTGATGAGCGATCATCGCATCACGAATAGAAGTAGGTAACTACAAAGAGGGCAGCATCTACATGGTGCGGCTTTCGGGCTGAGTACCGCCCGCTGGAGTCCACGAGGACCCCGCAAAGACCGTGACTTTTACAAAAGCCGCGAGAGTACTCGAAGTTATATAAGAAAGAGAACATTTGATACAGATTTATTTTTGACCGAACTGCGTGATAAGGAAAGCTGATTTGGGTTCTGAATGGAAGATGAAAATGAAAAAGAAAAATACAGAACAGAAAAAAAGATAAATTTGCATTAGCCTGCCGAACTCTGGGAGTGAAGCGGGCTATTAGTGTGTAAAAAGATAGATAAAAGAAGGAAGGCAGAAAATGCAGAAGATTGATTTAACAGCAAAAACCGTCTTAGTTACTGGAGCTGCTGGTTTTATTGGATCCAATCTTGTAATGGAACTGTTTCGAACAATTAAAGATATCAACATTATCGGGATCGACAATATGAACGATTACTACGATGTTTCTATTAAGGAATGGCGTCTGAAAGAAATAGAAAAACTGAATGGACAGTGGACATTCATCAAAGGTGATATTTCAGATAAGGATACGATCGACAAGATCTTTGAAGAGTATAAACCTGCAGTAGTTGTAAATCTTGCCGCGCAGGCAGGTGTTCGATACAGCATCACAAATCCGGATACTTATATCAGATCTAATCTGATTGGTTTTTATAACATTCTGGAGGCATGCAGACACAGCTATGATAACGGAGCATCTGGTGTAGAGCATCTGGTTTATGCGTCCAGCTCCTCAGTGTATGGAACAAACAAAAAGGTTCCGTACAGTACAGACGATAAGGTAGATAACCCTGTAAGTCTGTATGCTGCAACCAAGAAGAGCAATGAGCTGATGGCTCATTCTTACAGCAAACTCTACAATATTCCTTCTACAGGACTTCGTTTCTTTACTGTATATGGACCGGCAGGAAGACCGGATATGGCTTATTTCGGATTCACAAACAAACTGCTGAAAGGCGAGACAATCCAGATTTTTAACTATGGAAACTGCAAGAGAGATTTTACTTATGTTGATGACATTGTAGAAGGTGTGAAAAGGATTATGCAGGGAGCACCAGAGCGTAAGAATGGAGAAGATGGACTCCCGATTCCACCATATGCAGTCTACAACATCGGAAACCAGAATCCGGAAAATCTTCTGGATTTTGTAGACATCCTGCAGCAGGAGCTGATCAGCGCAGGTGTGCTTCCGGAAGATTATGATTTTGAAAGCCACAAAGAACTGGTAGCGATGCAGCCGGGAGACGTACCGATCACCTATGCCGATACAGAACCTTTGGAAAGAGACTATGGATTTAAACCGAGCACTTCCCTTCGTGAAGGATTAAGAAGGTTTGCCCGTTGGTATAAAGAATTTTACGAAGTATAAGAATGGAGAAGCGTTGTGAACAGAAAGATAGCAGTAGCAGGAACAGGTTATGTGGGATTATCCCTGGCAGTTTTATTATCACAGAACAATCAGGTGACAGCCGTTGATATCATCCCAGAAAAAGTGAAACTGATCAATAACAAAAAAAGTCCTATCCAGGATGAATATATTGAAAAATATCTGGCAGAAAAAGAACTTGATCTTACGGCAACAACGGATGGAGCAAGTGCATACAAAGATGCAGAGTTTGTAATTATTGCAGCACCAACCAACTATGACAGTAAAAAGAACTTCTTTGATACATCAGCAGTGGAAGCGGTCATTGAACTGGTAATGAGTGTGAATCCAGAAGCAATCATGATCATCAAAAGTACGATCCCAGTTGGATATACAGAATCTGTCAGAAAGAAATATAACACAGACAAGATTATCTTCAGCCCGGAATTCCTTCGCGAATCCAAGGCACTGTATGACAACCTGTATCCGAGCCGAATCATTGTAAGCTGTGATGAAACTACCCGTGAGAAAGCAGAAATCTTTGCTGGACTTCTTCAAGAAGGTGCCATCAAAGAAGATATCGATACTTTATTTATGGGATTTACAGAAGCTGAAGCCGTAAAACTCTTTGCAAATACTTATTTGGCTCTTCGTGTTTCTTATTTCAATGAGCTGGATACATACGCAGAGATGAAAGGGCTTAATACACAGGACATCATCAATGGTGTATGTCTGGATCCAAGAATTGGTTCTCACTATAACAATCCTTCATTTGGATATGGCGGATACTGTCTGCCGAAGGATACAAAACAGCTTTTGGCTAACTATGCGGATGTTCCGCAGAATATGATCTCAGCAATCGTTGAGAGTAACAGAACCAGAAAAGACTTTATTGCAGACCGTGTACTTGAAATTGCCGGTGGATACGAAGCAAATGATTCCTGGAATGAAGGAAAAGAGGGAGAAGTCGTTGTTGGTGTATACCGCCTGACAATGAAGAGTAATTCCGATAACTTCCGCCAGAGCAGTATCCAGGGTGTTATGAAACGAGTAAAAGCCAAAGGTGCAACTGTAATCATTTATGAGCCAACACTGAAAGATGGAGATACCTTCTTTGGAAGCAAGGTAGTAAATGATTTGGAGAAGTTCAAAGAAATGAGCCAGTCCATCATTGCAAACAGATATGACAGCTGTCTGGATGATGTGAAAGATAAAGTATATACAAGAGATTTATATGGAAGAGATTAAAGAATAGTAGAGGTTTTTATGATTGGATTAGATCATATTGCATTGATTATTTCATCAGAAGATAGTCTCAGATTCTATGAAAAGTTGGGCTTCAGAGAAATCGAAAGATATGAAAGAAGTTATGACTCAGTTGTATTTATGAAATGTGGAAACATAGCTCTTGAAATTTTTGTGGATCCAAATCATCCAGAAAGAGTGAGTAGTCCAGAAGCTAAAGGATTACGTCATATAGCATTCACTGTTGATAGGATAGAAGATTTGGATATGGAAATGGAAGAAATCAGAACTGACTGGTTTGGCAGAAGATTTACTTTTGTAAAAGATCCTGACGGATTGCCAATAGAAATTAAAGAATGTGGGAGTACTTTGATATGAATAAAAGTAAGTGGAAAAAAATAATGGGTATTCTTGCAACAACACTGGGAACAACGTATGCAGTTACAACTATTGTTGCAAAAAAGAGAAAAGGCAAAAGTCAATTTGAAGATGAAGCGAGTCAGATGAATCCTTTGGAAGGCAAAAAAGTAATTTTTATTGAAAATGATGATGAAATAGAAAATGCAGATGGTGTTAGAGGTCATTTGGAGGCGATTGGAGATTCTGACTACAAAGCTGGTTTCTATGAAAAATATATTAAACGAGGATTTGATATTGTCCTTTCATTTGGCGGACTTGTCGTTCTTAGTCCTGTTCTGGGAGCTATTGCATTAGCAATAAAGATTGATGATCCAGGTCCGGTTCTTTTTACACAGAAGAGAATGGGGCAGAATAAAAAATATTTTAAATTACATAAGTTTAGATCAATGAAAATGTGTACGCCACATGATGTACCTACACATCAGTTAGAAAATCCAGAACAGTATATTACTCGTGTGGGTAAATTCCTTCGTAGTCATTCTTTGGATGAACTGCCGCAGATTTGGGATATCTTTATTGGAAATATGAGTGTCATTGGACCAAGACCAGGCTTATGGAATCAGGATATTCTTACAGCGGAACGAGATAAATATAATGCAAATGACGTAAAACCGGGATTAACCGGATGGGCGCAGATCAATGGCAGAGATGAGCTTGAGCTTCCTGTAAAAGCGAAATTAGATGGTGAATATGTAAAAGATATGGGACTAATCATGGATTTGAAATGTTTCCTTGGATCAGTAGGGGTATTTGCAGGAGATAAAAGTGTTGTTGAAGGCGGAACTGGAGAGATGAAAAGAAGTCTAAAAGAAAAGAAAAGAATACTGTTTCTTTCTAATCATTTCCATACTTTGTTTGCATTTAGGAAAGAACTTATTCAAAAACTTGTTGAAGAATATGATGTTTACCTGTCAATTCCAGAAGACGAAAATGATTTTTTCAAAAAAATGGGTTGTCATATTGTTGTTACAGATATTGATCGTCGAGGAGTAAATCCAAAGAACGATTTGAAACTTATTATGTTTTATAAAAAAATAATTCGAGAAATTAATCCAGACATCATTTTTTCATATACCATTAAACCCAATATTTATGGTTGTATGGCAAGTGGTAAGAAATATAAGCAGGTTTGTAATATCACTGGAACAGGAGCCACTTTCCTTGAAGATAATTATATTGCAAAGATTTGTAAAGTCCTTTATAAGCTGTCGGTACGAAAAGCCTATAAAGTATTTTTTCAGAACACAGGAGATAGAGATTTCTTTATTAAGAATAATCTTGTAAAGGATAATTATGAAATGCTTCCGGGATCGGGCTGTAATCTTGAAGAACATCAATTTCGACCGATGCCTAAAGATGATGTTAAACGTTTTATTTTTATTGGTAGAGTAATGAGGCTTAAAGGAGTGGATGAATATCTTGAAGCCGCAAAAACTATTAAATCTAAATATCCAAACACTGAATTTATAATTGCAGGTTGGAATGAGGAAAAAGAATATAAGAAAATTGTAGATGAGTATCAAGAAAAAGGTTATGTAAAATATATAGGTTTTCGAACAGATATTGGGGAATGGATTGCTAAGTGTAATTGTACAATTCTTCCTTCACATGGTGGAGAAGGGGTTCCGAATGTATTATTAGAGAGTGCTGCAACTGGTCGTGTATGTATTGGCTCAAAAATAAATGGAACAATGGATGTTATTGATGAAGGGATAACGGGATATCTTTTTGAAACTGGTAATGCAGAAAGTCTTGTTAAACAGATTGAAAAATTTTTGCAACTTTCTATAAATGAGCAATCTGAAATGGGAAAAGCTGGCAGAAAGAAAATGGAACGTGAGTTTGATAGAAATATTGTGATTTATAAGTATTGTGATGAAGCTAGAAATTCATAAAAGTATGATTTTTGGAATACGTATATAGTGTTGGCCAAAATAAGACGGAAGAGGCAGGTATTTCATAAAGTAAAAGTTTATGGAATTAATTATATGAATAGAAAAATAGTAATGAATTGTTTAAGAAAATGGGTCGTTTATTAAATTGCAATTACAATATAAGTGAAAGAGGTTGAGGAACAATAATGGACTATAAAAAGATTATATCTAATAAATATACTAGACTTAAACTTCTTAATTATTTAGGATTTATTCCTGATAAAACAATGTTAAAGTTGGAATATCGTTTGCGAATTGGAAAAAAACTTAATCTCGCAGAACCTAAATATTTCACAGAGAAACTTCAATGGTTAAAACTTTACAATCGAAAAAATGAATATACACAAATGGTTGATAAGTATGAAGTAAAGAAAATTATTGAAAAAAAAATAGGAAGCAAATATGTTGTTCCAACACTGGGATGTTGGACTAATTTTGATGAGATAGATTTTTCTAAGTTGCCTGAGAAATTTGTGTTAAAATGCACACACGATAGTGGAAGTGTGATGATTTGTGATGATAAAAAAACATTTGATTATGAAGCTGCAAAGAAGCACTTTGATTTTCATATAAAAAATGATGAGTATCTTTTGGGAAGAGAATGGCCATATAAAAATGTTACAAGAAGAATTATTGCAGAACCTAAATTAGATGAAAGTAATGGTGAAAATGGATTTACTATTCATGATTATAAATTTTTTTGTTTTGATGGTGTGCCTAAAGTCATGTATATTTCAAACGATAGAGGTGAGGATCCAAGAACTGATTTTTTCGATATGGAGTTTAATCATTTACCAATTCATATGAAAGATCCTAATTCAGACATACCACCTCATAAGCCGGCAATGTTTGAAAAAATGAAAGAAATATCCACATTATTATCTAAGGGAATTCCTCATTTGAGAGTGGATTTTTATGCCATAGAAGATGAACTATATGTAGGTGAGTTAACATTTTTTCATAATAGTGGATTTGTATCTGTTCAACCAGATGAATGGGATTTGCAGATGGGTGAATGGATTAAATTACCTCCAAAAAAAATTTTGTAATACTTGATTTTGGGGGAGAGTGAATTTTATAAATATATGATGAATGGTAAAAACGTTTATAAATAATAACTATTAGAATAACGGGAAAAAGCATGGAAAATATAACAGTTTATATGTCGACATATAATGGAGAAAAATTTATCAGGGAACAAATTGATAGTATTATATATCAGAAAAATGTAGAATTATATTTAGTTATTCGTGATGATGGATCCACAGATAATACTCTAGATATTATTCAGGAATATTCCTTAAAATATCCAAATATATTTGTGTATACAGGAGAAAACTTGGGATATGCTAATAGTTTTTTAACTGTACTTAGAGAAAAAGGTGATACGGATTATTATGCATTTGCAGACCAAGATGACATTTGGGAAGAAGATAAACTTATTTGTGGTATTAATAAAATAAAAAATAAGAATAATATACTGTATGCAAGTCCTTTAAAAGTTGTAGATGGAAATAATAATTATGTTTCAATGAAGGATTTTCCACATTTTACATCAACAGTAGGAAGTGCTTTATCACGAAATCGATTAGCGGGTTGCACGATGGTATTTGATAAAGTAGTGAGGGATAGGATTGCAAATGATGTTGATGAGATTATTAAGTTTAATTCGTTTAAATACGGACATGATGGTTGGGTTGTTTTATACACATTGATTTATGGGGGAGAAATTATATTAGATCAAAATTCATATATTCATTATAGAAGGCATGAAACAACTGTAACAAATATTGGAGGAGGAGTGAAGAAAAGAATAAAGAATGAACTTAAAGGATCATTAAATAATTGTGATTTTAGGGAAAATATATCAAAGTTTTTTTTAACTAGAATTTCTGTAGAAAATAAGAATTATGAGGTTTTAGATATGGTAGCAAATTATAAGAGAAAAAATAAGTTGAAATGGAAACTTATAGCTACATCACAAATTAATACGGGAATAAGAGTAGTTGATATATATAATAGATTTTTTTTAGCAATAGGTAAATACTAATGAAGAAAATAGGTGCAGGGATAGTTACATTTAATCCAGATATAGAGCGATTAGGGAAAAATATTCATTCAGTTATAAGTCAGACATCAATATTAATTATTTCGGATAACGGTTCAGAAAATATTAATGAAATTGAAAAACTAATTTCTCGATATAATAATATAGTAATAATAAAGAACCATTCTAATATAGGTATTGCAGCGGCTTTAAATAGGATTTTTGATTATGCATATTTAGGTGATTGGCAATGGATTTTGACGTTGGATCAAGATTCAGTATGTCCAGATAATATGGTTGAAGAATTATATAAAAAACATGCAAGTAATGTAGGAATTGTGTGTCCTCTTATTTGGGATATAAATAGAAAAAGTAATGTAGAATTGCACGACGAAAGCAAAAACATAAAACGCTGCATTACTTCTGGGGCATTAACATCCGTAAAAGCGTGGAAAGAAATTGATGGGTTTGATGAAAAGATGTTTATCGATGGCGTGGATTTTGATTTCTGTGATAGACTAATTTCAGCTAACTATCTAATTATAGAAGTACATAGAATAGCATTAAAACATGAGATAGGACACATTTCATATCATAAATTTTTAATGTTTAATGTAGCTGTGAAAAATCATTCTGCGTTTCGAAAATATTATATCGCAAAGAATATAGTGTATTTAGATCGAAAAAATAAACTAAGAAGTTATCCAATAAAAACGATATTGAGACTTAGTAAGCAAATTGCTTTGGTAATCTTATATGAGGACGATAAAACTCATAAGTTGATGAATATTATTAAAGGCGCGAAAGCAGGATTTAAAGAAAATATTAATTATTCGGAGATGAAATAAATGCAGTGGATATTGTGTGGTACATTAGTAATACTTTTGTTGATTATTTATCAATTAGATAAAAAAGATGTAACAACTCCGTCGATTATTTCAATAGCAGTGTATTTGATTAGTAGTATATTTTTTGCAATAAATGCAAATAAATGGGAAATTTATTTAAATATTAGTACGATTTTATTAATAATAAGTGCACTTGTTATTTTTTTTATAGGAACTAAAATTCATCTTACTAAGAAGACAGTTGCAAATAAAACAGATGGAAACTTTGAAAAAAATATTAATTATTATTATAAAGTTCCTAAGAAAATAATTATCGTATTGTTTTTGTTTAACTGTATAGCTACATTTTTTATATATAGAAGAGCAATGCAAATTGCTGTTTCGTACAGTACATCTTCGTATATGTTGGCGAATATTAGATCAGCATTAGCTGATTCGGTTTCGTGGGGGGTAGGGATATCTATTTTTAGAGAAAGCATGTATGCGATAGGATATACGTGTTTATGTGTGTTTATGATTAATTGTATCCCACAGTTTAAATTGCGTGTTAAAAAGAATCTTTACATATTATTACCAGTGTTGCCAATGTTTGTTGCAATGTTTTTTTCTACTGGACGTACAGGTTTTATTCGAGCGTTTGTTGTTGTTTTTGCTGCGGGATTGTTGAAGTATACATATTTTTATAAAGTACATATAGGGAAATTTGTAAAAATAGGGGGTACTGTATTTGTAATTTTATTAATTGTTTTTGTGCAATTAGGAAAAGCTACTGGTAAAAGTCAAATATTTGCACCTTTTGATATGTTGTCGGTATATATTGGATCATCAATAGGGGCATTAAATGAATATATGAAAAAGCCAGAAAGTTTTTCAACAGTGTTTGCGGGAGAAAC
>OHEX01000366.1_pt1 | contig 24316 bp, 19 predicted proteins | sample 1567361 | NCBI WGS metagenome assembly OHEX01 (sample SAMEA3879585, study PRJEB24766) | human gut metagenome | biome: human-associated habitat; feature: feces | place: USA | collected 1985/1987 | reverse complement strand
TAAAGGTAATGAGCCCCTCGTGCCGGCTGCGGTAGTGCCATTGCAAACGCTTATGGCGCAGTCCGTGGGTCATTAGTTCATCGAGGATGCTTTCAAGATCCTTGTGCTCCTCGGGAGTCAAATCATCCTCGTCATCCATATTGGTGGAGAAGAAGTTCGTCGGCGGGAGTTGCTTGGGATCACCAACGACAATTAGCTGCTTGCCTCGGGCAATGGCTCCGACTGCATCCCAGACTGGAATTTGTGATGCTTCGTCGAAAATCACGACATCGAAGGGCTCGTGGGATGCTTCGAGATATTGAGCCACAGAAAGCGGACTCATCAGTACACAGGGTTTCAAGCGGGGCAGCAAGGTAGGAATGTGCCCAATCAACTGCCGCACGGGGATATGGCGCATGCGTTTACCGATTTCCTTTCTCAACAAACCAATTTCCGCCTTGGGAATGTCGTCCATTCCATCCTCCCTTGGAATGCCGGCTGCAAGCCGAGCCCGGATCAAATCCTTGGAAAGATTGGCGAGATGTTCGTCCAGTTCCCGGAAACGTTCGATTCGTTTGTTGTGTTCATTACCAAAAAACTCCCGGAGAGCGGATTCCTTCTCGATGATTGCGAAAAGTAGTCCGCGCCGGAAGCTCCGTTCGAATAATCCTAAGACCTCGACGTCTGTTCCTTCCGCAGATTCCAGCTTCTCAACCAAGGGCGTTAATCCGAGGCGAATCGCTTCTTGACGGACTTTTTGCCACGAACACCATTCCCGTATTTTCGGCCATCCGCTGGCAACGCGCTCAGTTAGGGCAAATGTAGCAGTCAGGTAATCGGAAGCCTGATTGAGTTCTTCCCGCCTAAGATGAAGTTCTTGACCGTATCGGTTCAAGTTCTCATTGAAGGCTGACCATTGCTCCCGGAAGCGCGCCATACGCACGCCTATGGCCGTGTCTGCCGCATAGAATGTCGGGCCTTCCGAGAAGAGGCGAGCAAGAAGCTGCCGAAAGGAATTGAGCCAGTCGAAATTCTCACCTGCAAATGCGACCATTCGGGCATGAAGGGTTTTACCCCAAACTTGTGCCTTGGTGACCGCCTGTGCATCTGGTTCCCCCTTCTTCCAAAGCACACCGAGGCACTCCTGAGCGGTGGATGCTGCCTGAGAAAACGCTGAATTAATTTCGCGAAGTCGGGGCGCAGCTTGTAGGAATGTTTGCAACATCGTGGATACTGCCGGCAAATAATCAGGTGCCTCCTCAAGCGGGACTCGATTCCATGCGCCCGCTGTCGCAAATGATTCGAATGTAATATCAAATGCTTTGAATGCATCCTGCATGGCAGTCAACAGGTTGCCGGTCGGCATTCCTGCGGCAAATGCCAAGGGGCCGGATTGGAAATGTTCAACCAGTAGGTTTTGTATTGAAGAGCTCCAGGCGGCATCGGCCCCGGTCAATTTGCTCATACGCTGATGCAAGGTTTCTCCCCATGACCGTATTCGCTCCATTTGTTCGATATCTGGCTCGCCTCCTCTCCAGCTTTTTCCTAACATCGCTTCAGCAATTGTGTAGATGGAGGCAAGTTCCTCATTGATATCGTGCAGGCGAATCGCAGAAAGAATCACATTGCCTATTTCCGATTTATCGAGTTCGATCTTGCCGGACAAGGCTTTTCTGAGATTGCTGCGGACTAAAGCGGTATTCAGCACTTTCGGGAGGAACCATGTTGACTGTGCCTTTTGCCATTTCTGTTGGAGCCGGTTTAGATCAAGAGCCAAGAGTTTTGTTTCCTCGTAACCGTCAAGTTTAGCCCGAATACCAGATCGTTCGCGCACCAGGGAAATCCAGTGGTCGAGCGAGGGCGACCAAGTCTCCCAGGAAATCTTTGCAAAGTCAGTGCCGACTTCATATGTATCCAGCAGGCTTTCGGCCCATGCGACCAGATTAATTAGTTGTTCACGCGTGATTTGCATCGCTGGGGCTTGAAGCCATCTAAGCATGTTGTCTGTCGCATTTGCCGCCGATTTCAGCAAGTCTTCAAGTTCCCGTCCCTTTTGGAAAAGCTTCTCTGCTGCCTCCTGAGTGTCTCCTTCACACTGAACTGTCACGGTTCCGGCAGGACGGGCAATATACAGTGGAGCCAAAGTTGCACGGAGTTCACTCCGTTCCTTCGCCAATGCGATCCAATAGTTCAGATCTGCCGAAAGTCGAGACCATGGGCTTGTTGCGAATGCTGGCCCCACGGGTTCGGGCGAGAGCAACGATTCCAACAGTGAATCGAGGCGGCACAGACCATCCTGCGACAGAACACAGTCAAACTGCATCCATTCCAGCAAGTCTCGGGATGCTAGGGAAACCTCTTGGCACCTTCCGGCGAACTCTGTGTTTAGATCCAATGTCCTTTCTGCCCATCCAGGCGCCCACTCTTCGCATGCAAGTGGTGCAAGAGTATGATTCGCCAGCGGCATTAGCGGACGCGAGCGATCCTGCATGAGCTTCGCCACTTCCCGGGCACGTCCAAGCATTTCGGGCGTAGTTTCGAGAATGGCCTCCCAGCCATCCATTTTCACGACAGGCTCGTCCTTGCGCACCAGCAGATAATCAAGACATTGGTGAGCACTGAGGCCACAAGGAGTGCGTCGGTGGAGGGCGCGGGTGTAAGAATTCAATGCAGTTCGCACTCGTTCGAGATCCGAGGCTTGATGCTCCCAGTCCGTGGTCTCAAGGTCTTCGGCGAATTTCAAGCTGCGGTTGAACTGGGCAAGCACGTCCGCCTTCCCGGTCTTGTTGGAATGTAACTCAAGACAGAACGGTTCGAGTCCGTCTTCGCGCAGGCGTCGATGTACCACATCGAGCGCGGCCCGCTTCTCCGCGACGAAGAGTACGCGTTTTCCGACCGCGAGGCAGTGCGCAATGATGTTGGTAATGGTCTGTGACTTGCCAGTGCCGGGTGGGCCTTCGAGTACGAAATCGTGCCCGTCCGCCGCAGCCATTACCGCTGCGAGCTGGGACGAATCCGCGCTACGGGGGCAGAACACGTCGCGTGGATGGAACCGGTCGTCCAACTCGTGGGCACGGATGTCCACCGAGGGATTCGGAATCGGCGTGCCTGCCTGGTGGATAAGGTGGTTGACTATCCTGTTCTTGGTGAGGTCTTCCAGGCGGTCGGAGAGGTCTTTCCAAAGCAGGAATTTGGTGAAGGAGAATTGGCTCAGCCAGACTTCTGGCTTCACTTCCCAGCCAGCAAGATCGCGCACGGAATCACGGAAGAGCCGAAGAACGTGATTCACATTCACTCCGCACTCATCCTCTGGCAATGGATCAAGTCCGGGAACTTCCTTTTGAAAGTTTTGCCGAAGCATCTCCATTAGCGTGACATTGATTCGTGTCTCCTCATCAATCCGGCGAAGGGTGAAGCCTTCGAGGACAGATTTGCGTTTCAGTTCCACCGGCACCAACAACAGGGGGGCTCGATGGATGCGATCACTGTGCTGTGTCTCACGCCACTCCAAGATGCCAACTGCGGCGAAAAGGGTGTTCGCCCCTTTCTCGTCCAGCGCATTCCGAGCCGAACGGAAGAGTTCCGTTAGACGCTGGGCGTGTTCGCTTTCATCCATATGCGTGTGCAAACGCCCCTGGCGAAGCTCATCCTGCAAATAATCCTTCACGGCATCGGCGCGTTGCTCCTTGGTGAAGGTTGCTGCATTGCGCGGATCCTCCTCGCTCATCACCTTCGGCTTCGGCCGCAGGGACAACTCGCGCTCCGCAGCGAGCGCGTCCTCCACATACTCAGGTTCGGAAAGAATGCGGATGGTCGATTTCGTTTCTCGGAAATTCAGAAGGCGGTTGCGTAAGCTGAGGTCTAGCAGACGGCTTTTCCAAAGGTCAATCCTATTGACGGGCTTCGCAGGGCCACCGTCAGGGATGGGGATATCGTCGGGAAATTCACGTGAACCAAGTCCGCTCGAAGCTCCACTCGTGGGTGACGCACCTGGTGTACCCGGAATGGTGAGTACCTGACCTGGCATCAGAAGCGGCAAAATCCTCGCGGACCGCGATGCATGGACATCGAGAGCAAGTCGGAATGGCTTCTCGGTTATGAGATGCGGCTTGGCGAGCCGCTCGGCATCTTCGAGTGTGCCCGGTTGGTCGTTGGTCACGGTGGTCGTCTCGAAGACAGCGATCAAGTCGTCCGCCTCGAATTTTCTGACCTGTTGCAAATCATCACCTGCAGGTTCCGGAAGACTCCGTTCCTCAAGCCAACAACCGGCATAGGCGTGACCATCGTGAATGAACACGAAAGGTCTCAATCCAGACTGCTCGCAACAGGCGGCAAAGAGCAGAGCCAGATCAAGGCAAGTGCCAAAGCGCTGGCTGACGATTTCCGATGGAAAACGAACCTTCTGCCCGCTGGTTTCAAAGCTTGCAGGAGGATTGATGTAACGGATGCCTAGCTCACCAATGGCTTTGTATATCGAGGCAACCTGTTCCCATGCTCTCTTGCGGCTCTTATCCTGATACCCATTTAGCCCGGAACGGCCCGTGGCTTCCTTTAACACATCGGATGCCCGGCTTAGAATAGTCATCACCACCGGGTCGTTTGGTAGCACGAAGGCAGCCAGAATTTCCGGCAAAGCTACCAGCCCACACCACTCATTTCGGGCAAGAAGTGTAATTGGCTCCGTGATCGACTGAACGACCTCATGGCCGTCCAGCATCTCCACCTTCAACCATCCGGCAACCTTTTCGTTCAGTTCGGCGAGGAAATCGTGACTCAATTTCAGATTCAGATTCGGCGGCGAGACCCTGAATTCACCGGCAGGTTCGATGGATTGAAGTCGAATTTCGGCGGACGGCGCGAAGGCGGGTTCGGTCGTCAACCGCAACACCAGGTTCTTCCTCGCCACGCCGTTGTTCTGCAAGCGCAACTCCTTCACCACCGGAATCGCGTTCTGTTGGAACGCGTAGTTGATCGAATGGTCGTAGATGAGAGTGAGATGGGGTTGAGGTAGGACGAGTGAAACAGTCGAGGACCACTCCGCCAACGTTTCTGCACCCTTCTTCAATTTTAGGAGAATTGTACCATCGCGTTGCTCGGGAAGCTTGAGAAAAAATTCCGTTTTCAGATCCACTACAATTTCTCCAAGCGACTGTGTGGAATGCGCCGGTAGCGATAAAATTGGCAAAGTCCTCGTTGCAAAGAATGTGGGCTCGCACGAAACATCCAACACAAGTTCCTCATGCAACTGCTCCCCTTTATTCACCACGCTCAGCGCGCCGCAGAGCCGGAAAGATGTTTGATTAATGGTAAACTCGCATATTGTGGAGAGGGGATCGTCGAATTGGAAGCTTATAGCTGGATGATTGGGCATACGTCATTAAAAAAGCAAACTGTTCTTATTGCTTGGCCTTTCGTGCTGCACTGCCCACATTCAGTGAGCAAGAGCTTCGATGGACGATCTGAAGCCAAGACATTTCCACAATCTGGAATTAAGGAGTTGACAAATAGTGTTCAATTTGATCTTTTAAATCAAGGCGAATTCGGTCTTCTTGAAAAGAAATCTTCTGACAAACACTATACATTGCTTGATGTTGCCCTCGTCGCGACTCCTGTAAGGCCTTGCGAAGAAGGAGCAGATGGCAAAGTATTGATTACTTTGCTGGTGTCCGGGGTTCTGTTTGCCATCGTCATAAGTAATTGTTTTGAGTAGCCCTGGAGTTGTAAGGGAGACCATGATTTAACGAATGTCCAGCCCATCTCCAGTGCCCCGCAACGCTTCATTTTGATAAGTCGTAGAAAGCGTATTCTCCTGTCAATGCTGGCACAGATGCAGTATAACCGTACATCGTATTGTTACTCCAAATCAAAGCATGGAAAAATTCAATCTCCCGAGTGTTGAGCCGTACGCTGCCGCTGGGAATAGAGGTGAGTACTCCCTCAAACAACACTTCAATTCATCATAAAATACTTTCAATAAATGTATTGCGTATTTTTTGTACAATACAGTTGTTATACGATTACAATTTTCCCAATAATTTCGGATATTTCTTCCGCATCTCTTTGTGATATCCTCTGTCAATGATCCTCGCAGGGAGACTTTTAATGGCTTTCTCCCTCTGCTCGTTATCGGGATTCACCTCCAGATAGCATTCCAGATCGTTGCTGAGACGACGGACAGCCTGAAGGATTGTCGTATTGTAATAGGTCAGAGGTTCCGTCACTTCCTCAAAAACAAAATCAGCCTGTCCCAGAAGGTGCGTCTCTTCAAAAGGAAAAGCCGACATCAACAGTTCTGAATTATTCACTCGGAACCCCAAGGGGCCGGGTTCCTTGAAATTCTGTGTATAATGAAGAGAAGAAAGGGGAGAGTGGCTCCACCGAATATCTGCATTATTCATGAAATTGATTATTTGCTGAATACCAATGTCCCGTGGTTTTGTCACATAATGGCGTTTGACAACTTTTCCGCGCTTGTGATTTTTCTTCAAAACGGCCAACAAAGAATCTGCGTCCCGTAGGCCAATGATGCGTCCTCTGCGGTAGATAATAGAGTCTTCTTCCTTGGTTTTGAGAGCCTTATTCACTTGTGATAATGAAATCTGTCCGGATTTCTTCAGGATGGAATTGTATATGTGCTTCTGACTGGGAAAGAAATTGCAGTTCAGCAATGTCTCTGCGACCTGAATCGCCACGCCCGTATAGGGATTCTTCATGGCAACAGGTAATAGCTTGTACTGATTTCTGAATTCGTTTCTCATCATGAAAAATCCTTTCCATAAAAGAACTCCGTTTCCACAAAAGTCGACGCCACATAAATTGTGTTGCTCCAGGGTTTCCAAATTTTGTGTCGAAAGATAGGGAGTAATGAGTAGTGGAGGGGAGAAAAAAGGCATCCTCCAAACTGCTGGATGAACGACAATTCTTTTGTTTGAGCTCTTTCAGTACCTTCAGAAATTTCTTGGCTGTCAGTCGTTCTACTTCAACAATAATGAAATTGCGTGTTGTGCCAAGAGCAGAAGGATTTTTGCCGGAAAATTCGAATCTATCCTGATCGGAATCGGGATCAATCTCATTATCAAAAAGAGGGGACTGAGTTTTAAAAACCATACGTCCCTCCAAAAAGGAACGGTGTGATTGAAGAAATGTTAACTTACACTTCATGGCAGCAATTATAAAACATGCTGCAGTAAGAACAATACCTCAAATAAACGTAATTCTTTTGTAATCAATCATGAAATTTACTTTCGCAAGATTATCTTCGTGATGAAATACATCCCTTTTCTTTTCACTCGTCATCCCACCTATTTTTCCTTATTCCTCAAGGCAAAGGAATAGGATAGGCATAAGAGGTGAGCAGTACTCCCTATGGTGGAGATGGAGGCGTTGATGTGCGAGGCATTATGACGGTACATGATGTCATTCATATCAAGTTGGCGGTATAAGCCAAACGATGGAAAGCCAATGTTCAGTCTCCTGTCGTTCAACAACTTCACGGCAGTCTGGGAACAGATGAACGAGGCTTGATTGTGACGACTTCCAATTTTTCCAGAGGAGCCAGGGATGAAGCGAGGCGTACCACCTCCCATACCCCCATCGATTTGATTGACGGCGACCAATTGGTTTCTCTTCTCGTAGAATACAATCTGGGAGTCAGGAAGAATCGTTATCAGCTTCTGGAACTGACTCCTTCCTTCTTCTCTGATGAGGAAGAAATACAGATCTGACAGCTAAAAAAGAGGAGTCGATTGGACAACCTCTTGAGCGCCTTCCTCAGACGACATATCGTCCTGGAAGGCATATCTCATCGTCGGGCGATGAGAGTGTAGATGGCCTGCAGCAGCTGGGCGAGGATCATGGAATCAGCGGGGTGGATGTTGAGACCAGAGATCTTCCTCCTCTTCCTCATCAAAGGAAGGAGGACGAGAGCCGTTCCTCTGCTTGTTCCGGATGAACTCGCCAACCTTGTCCGAAGCATAGCCCAGCAGGATGCGGGTGAGCTCGAACAGGATGATTTTAATCATGGGCATGGTGTTTGCAAGTGGGTGACGGCGTCGACGAGGATTTGCTCCAAAGCCTGGACAATGGCCTCGGCGCCTTTTTTGTACACGACGACGGCGAGCAGTTTTCCATTGTGATGGAGAACCGCCCAGTAGCGCGTGTCCTTGTATTTGACGATGTAGTACATGGTTCTGGTATCTGGATGGATGTTTCTTCAACAAAGGAAGAACCACAGAAGCAGCCCTGCCGTCATCAGGCCGAAGGCCAGCGCGATTCCCCATTTGAGGAGAGCGAACAGCCACGGGAACAGGAACCAGCCTGCCGCAGTCACGAGAAGGAAGGTCAGCATACGGATGATGGGTGATGATGATCTTCCTGTTCGATGACGGCCCAGAAACCGGTTGATGCCCGGGTATTCCTGCCGGCCAGCCGGATGTTGCCCAGGTAGGCGGCCCACTTCAACAGGGCTATTCTTCCGTCCCAGGTGGGATGCCAGGTGCGGGGGAAGACGAAGGGATCGTCTTCCTCCGTTTGGCGGATGAGCAATCCACGGCGTTCCAGAAGGCGAATGATTTGCCTGACCCGTCCCCGGTCTTCCGGATGGAAGGAGGCGATCAGTTCATCGCTCGTTTGTCCGGATACGGATTGCGTGAGGATCAGGACGGCGGCTTGCGCTCCCGTCAATGAGCAGGATGACTTCATGAGATGTTTCCTTTCCTGTTGTCTTTTTTATTACACTCAGGCGATCAGGCCGCAGACGGAATCGCACAGGCCGTGCAGGGCCTGGCTCCGTTTGGCAGCCACATGAGGGTTGACGGCTTTGAACTGCTCCGTGAAAGCGTTGAACAGACTCCAGACGGTGCGGGACCGGAATTCCTCATGAAGCGGCTCCCGCCAGTACCTGATGACTTCCGGCAGGACGGTCGGCGTGATGGCCCGGCAGTCGACCGCCCGGATCAGAAGATCATGAGCCGCCTTGTCGGTCAGTCTCTGTCTTTTGTAGGCGGCGATCCGTTCGTCTTCGCGGTGGAATTGCTCTCCCAGCCTTCCGACGGCGCGGGAGGTCATGAAGCGCAGATCCCGCACGGCGAACCTCGTATGCTTCCGGGAGAGTTTCACTTCTCCGGTGAAGGCAAGGTTGTCGCAGACGAAGACGCGCGTTCCCATGACCAGGGAGGCCGGGAAGGTCTTGTCATGGGAATTGCGTATGCCGACAATCCACGAGTAGTCGCCGGGGCCATCGTCAGGACGCAGGATTTGGAGAACTCCGAAATACCGCTTTCCTTCATGGCTGAGGGAATGGGTGGTTTCCCCGATCCCGAAGCCGTGGGCGGTGAGCTGGGATTCCACTTCCTTCAGGAGAAAGTCGTGAGGAATCGGGAACCACGATTCCGTACAGGACGGGGTTTCCACACGGGATAGGGTTCTCCTGTCGACGACTTCGGCCCCGCAATGGAGGAGAAGCCCTTTACGGCATACGGTCGTAGGAACTACCGGAGCAGCTGCCGGTTCCGGCATGATGTTTCTCCGCTGGAGGTGAGCTGCCTGTCTGGTATTTTCCAAAGGCAGGATGTGCCGGGCTGTCGCCGGATGATGAGGCAATGCGATGATAGGATACATATTGATGATGAAATATGGGTTGAAACGAAAACACCCGCTCCCCTGCGAATGGGAAACGGGTGTTGAGGGATGAAGACAGAAGCTAAATGCCTGTCTTCAAGTCTATATAACGGGCAGCCGGCAAGAATTGCTGCCTACCGCCAATCGTCTGAGTGAATGGAAAGATGTCGGGACTGTTCTCCTGAACTTGTCCGATACTTGTATTGAGCTTGTTCGGAACTTACTCGGTACGGAATTGCTTTCAAACCTTTCCCTGCAATCTGTTCTCTACAAGTTTCGTTTCATGATAGGGGGCAAGGAAATGGCAGGTAAATTTCATCGAAGGGTATTGTAGCGCGTTCTGTAGGAGAGCATGTAGGCTCGTTTGGCCGGGGGAGAGAGGAATGAGCACTTCACTAGGGTCTCTACTTCTTCTCTGGATTTCATCAAATGGTCGATGACTGTCCTGATGCGTTTGTCCTGCATCCCCAGTTGCCGTCCGAACTCTTCAAACAGGTTGCGATTCGTGTGCGTCGATGCGCCTCGAAACAAGCCGCCGGACAGGGCGAAATCGCTGTCCTGAATGTGCAGGCTTGTGTTGAGCAGATCGTACGCGGGGGACAAGGTCATATCTCCCTGAGGAGTTTCCAGTACGGAAAAATTCTTCAAATGCGCGTCGCCGTTCGAAAACAGATAATTGAACAACACCAGACGGAAGAAGCGTTCCATTTCAATTTTCCACGCGGGGACGTAACGCTGGATGAGCTCTCCCATTTCCAGGTAGGAGTAATCATATTTGAAGTTGGAACCGCCCTGGGCGGATGTTTTCCCGGCCAGTGAGGCGAAGTCTTCCTTGCGTAGTTTGCCGCCCTTCTGAGTGATGTCAAATCGCCGGGTGATATAGGCCGGTTCTCCGGTCTGAAAAAAGCATAGTCCGTTGGGAGCCGTTGAAATTCCGAATAGCTGAGCGGCAATTTGCATGGTCACGTGTTCGTTGGCCGGCATGTCGGAAGCCCGGGCGAGGCGTGATGAGATGGGCTTCAGAAGATGCGTTCCCTGTTCTCCCGACTTGGTCAGACGGATTGTTCCCCGGTCAACAAGAACAGAGAGTTTTTCCTGAACCCCTGAGATGGAAATATGCTCGCGGTTTTTCAGAAACTCTTCCGGCTCTCCATGAATATCGGGGGCGTCATAAGGAAGAATCGGAGACACTTTTTTACCGTCGAACAGTTTCCGCAATCCGGCCGGGCTGTAGGAGGTGAATCCGGGAACCAGCGTCGAGGGGCAACGGTCAATGTTCATCGTTGGTATAAGGCTGTACTGTTAATGCTCCAATCGTATCATCATGACCTGTTGCAAGGAGCAGCCCGAAATGATCCTTTTCATCCAGATGGAAATGACGGCACTGAATTTCCTTGTTGACGCCTTCCGAGAGCATGTTGAAGAAAACGGGAAATAGATGGGGGGAACGGTACTCTTCGGAGGTTTTAGGCATTGTCAGGCTGACGGGAGGAAGCTCTTCTCTCATCAGGTAGGAATCCAGATACCGGAATACATAGCTGGAAGGGGATTCTTCTGTCAACGTTCCGGCAGGGATATTCCGCAACAATACAAGGGCGTTTCTCATGATTCAGGCCCTTTCATCACATCGGTTCTTTTGGGGCTCAACGACATTTCCAGTCCCAGTACATCGAATAGTTCCATCAGGATTCTGAATGTCGGGTTGGCCTGCCCAAGTTCGATTTTATTGAGCGTATTGATCCCTATGCCGGAAAGTTCGGACAAATCCTTCAGGGTAATGCCCAGTATCCGGCGTCGTTCTCGAATGTATGTTCCGATATCACTCAAATTCACAATACAATGTGAAATATCATGTTTTGAATGTTCTGTCTACTCTGTTTTCTGGTAAAATCACAATATGATGTGATTTTTGGGAACCGAAGATATCTACTACTGAACAAGAGCTTGCTTTGAAAAGAAGTGTTTTGGTGATTAGAGCCGGAAAACTTCCCGGCTCAGGAATTTCTGGATACGGCAGATAAAACAAGACTCCGTTGCCGGAGCCCTCCATGGAAAGGCTCCGGCAACAGGGATATGCAGATGTTTACCGCATTTCAGGTGCAGCAACCTCCTGAAGTCGAGCACAGCTTCCGAAGGAAGGAGCCTTGCGGGATGTTCCTCCTGATTTTTCTATCAGTTCGTTGATCAGGGAAGATGCCTCCAGCTTGTTCAACTGTGAGGCTCCCTTGCCAAAGCAGAGTACGGCCAGATCATGAAGTTCGGAATTGTTGATCCCGTTTTTACGTGCCAGCGATAGGATAACCTGCCTCTGTTTTTCCGAACAGCTCCACGCCGGTTCTTCGGGGTGAGATGTCTGAGGATTCGAAGACGGCGGCTCAGGCAGCCGTGAAACCTGACGCATGGCAGGAAGCGGAGCGCCGGATATGTTTCCCGATCCATAGGAGGCATCAGGGACAAATCCGACCCGCCGGATCTGGGTATCTACAGCGGACTGGAGCGAGCTGTAGAGACGTTCTGCGGCAAAATCGAGTTCTGACGTATTTCCGATCTCCGTTTCGATGGAGACTTCAAACTGATGGGAGGAATACCCCGGCAGGCCGAGGCGCTTGCTGTAGTTGGCGATGAGTTTGATAGCCATGATGAATTGATATCATTGATAGTTAATGATAAAGGCCTCTGCACGCAATGCATGTAGAGGTCGGGAAATGGCGGATACTTGTCCCGCTCATCTTCATATAACACCATCGTCACCTTAATTGAGGGAGGAAGGGGGCTGATGATTCCGATCAAATACCTCATTTATAGCAGAAGCCAGGCTTCCGATGTAATCTTGCGGGGGGCGGCTCCGCCCCCGCTCGCTGGTTCTCTTTTTTCTTTTTCGCTTTCTCTCAAAGAAAAAAGAATCCGCTCGACGACGCAAGATTTAACACGGAAGCTCCCCTTCCGCCTCACCTTGAGCACACCCGTTAAAGGCGTGCCCAAGGTGGCCCTCCCTTCAATTTAAGGGAGCATGATTTGAATTCGTTTTTACCAAGGCATGATATCTTCCGGCATGTCTTTTCACGTATCCTTTTCTCTCCATTCTTCGCATGAAATTGACCGTTTCCACACCAAGGTTTCGGATGGGCCATCCCTCCGGCATAATGAGAGCTTTCAAGGCTTCCTCCTTGATTCGGCTTGCTCTCAGCAGGAGTTCACTATCCAGAGCTTCAGACCATAATCGCAGCTTACGATCCATATTAAGGACGGAAAACCACCATAGGGCTATGGAATCGGCAGAAGGCAATGGTTTGCTTAAACTATTCACCAAGTCCTCTATTCGTCCCCGTGAATGCTTAATGACATGATCAATGAGGCGGCACAAGTCATCCAGGCTGCTACACATTCGTCTTTTGCATGCGCCTTCAGGAAAATCCGCAACAAGTGCGCCTCTATTACATCTGAGCTCAAATTTGAAGATGTCAGCTGTCTTGGCGTAGCAAACAAGTTCCATGCCATTACGCGGATATCCATGGCAGGACACGAGGCTTTCCTGATCGTCCTTTCCGCAATCAATGGCGCCTGCCCGCTCTCCGTGTATTCTAAATCGATTCTTTTTGAAATGCTTCTCAAAAAATGGCTTCATCTGATTGACGATGAATGGAGCATTCCCTGCGGAAAGATAATGGTAGCAGACTTCCATACCTGCAAGAGTAACGCTTACCCCGTTGTCCCAAATGCTGCCCACAGGATATTTTTCTTGTTGGGTTTGGAAGTAAGCTCGCTTGATGTCCTCCCATTCCATATCAATCACAGCATTCAGCATCTTTTTGAGGTTAGCAGTGCGTTGTGCAGCAGTAATGGGTTCTGCTAACCAGTTAGCAGATTTCTGATCGGCAATAGCGGGATTACTAAAATAAATTCGAGAGAACTGCTCTTGAGCCGTCTGTTGATCGGCGGTTCCATCTATCATCCAGAGATGATTTCTTAGTGTTCTCAGAAGGTTTACTGAGATATACATGGTTATGAGGATACTTTCCTCTTTCTGGCTGACGACAAGCTCCACATGGGAAAGAGGTGGGGGGACCTCCCTTAACGAAGGAAATGGCCAGAAGGGTGCGAATTGTCCAGGCAATGAACAATGGTTGACAGGAGTATTCCGAGGCCTAGGCCCTCCTTGATAAGGGGACGGTAAATAGAGGGTGAGCTTCCTGGTCGACAATTTCAGTTCATTCTCCCGGGATGTTTTTTGGTGAACGTTGTGCAACAGGCTCTTCCCCAAAGCATGATTTGAAGGATTGCCCTCCAGATGTTTGATGAACCCATGTAGATCGGTTATGCCATGCAGAGCTGTCTTGACGGTTAGAACGATTTTGTCAGGCAGGACTTTTTCTTGAGAAGGAAGTGGACATCCCCAAAAGAAGGTATCCCAAGTGCATGGGGTGTGAGAAGGGACTGCTTGGAATGGTTGCTCAGTTTGGTATGTATTTTCTAGTTCACAGAGAGCCTTTGTCTTGGGCTTCCGGATGGATCTGCATCTCCGAACCATACCGAAGAGGGATGGATGACCTCGCTGTTTCAAACGCTGTTCCGTTGCGTGAACGTCTACAAAGCGACTTTTCCCGATACTCAGGACACATAGAAGCCCCTTTTTCTCCAAGTTGTAGACTGTTCTGCGGCACGGGATGGCAGAAGGAGGGAACAAGGAAGGAAAAAGGGACAATTTGACAAGGGTTGTTTTCCCTAATTCATATTGGAAGCCCTTCTGCAGGGCCTGCGCTTCCAAGCATGTCTTCAATGCCGACAGATGTATAACCCTTTCTTCATTTATTCTTTTGCAGGGAAGAATTCCTTCTTTGATCCATGAATAAATGAGTACCCGGGAGGGTGTAGAGCCTAATGAAAAAATCTCGTTATTATCTACGAATTCTTTGATTCGACAGCATTGAGATTCCGATATGGAGGATGCCTGTGCTGACCGCATCCTTTCGGAATCTACTCAGACTGCGGGTAATTTAATCAACTATCGGACATGGAATTTCCTCTCCTGACTTTCAGTCACAAGCAACTTACAATGAATATGCCAAATATCGAGCACGTCCCATATCCGTAGTACATGAGAAACGGATACAGAGAGGACATGGTTCCTGCATGCCGACTTTTAAAAACTCAATGGTTCATTTTCCGAAAAATGAAATCCATTTTTACGAAGTCGGAAACCAGCCGAATCCCCAACGAGTCAAAAGCTGTGCCAACTTGGTATTGGATGAACATTTGGCTCCTCCTTCCTGCAACCCGGAAGAAATGGACAGGATTGAAAAAGAGTCTTTCTTGCAGGAGTTGGGAGGCGCAAACAATTGAAGCCATTTTTCACGTACATCCCAGCGAGTGAAATTCTTAAATCCTTTTTCCGCACACAGTGCGATGAAAACAAGTTTGAGGGCACGCCAGCTATTGACTCCATCGTGTTTTTCTGCCGGCAGGATCGTATCCATGGCAAGAATTCTGTCTGCTTCTTTGGCTATTTCGGCGGAGGTGATATCCAACGTCCAACCCAATGTGTCTCTGGCGTCCAATGGAGATTCATTTTCAAAATCTTCAACGGGCGTTTCCAGGAACTTTGCGGCCTTTTTCAAAGGCAATGCCCTTAACATGCCAGCAGCTCTACGGAGTTTCAGTATCAACTGTTCGCATTCCCGGGGTGTTTTAACGATGGATTGCGCATATACAGCTTCGCTTCTCAATACCTTCTCATCATCAAGAGAACAGTTTGAGTCGAACAGAGGGTGTGATTCGAGTCTAATACTTTCATCGCAGTACAATTCCCAAGGCAAGGAGTAGTAAAGGTTCAGATACTCTTCCGAAAAACGTCCGTATTCATCTACTACACCAGCATCCTTGATTTTTGAGGTCAGGAGCTGCCTGGGGAAAAGAGCCTGCCTGTATTGAAAGGAAGATGCGTGGATCTCAATGCGAATGGGGGCATTTGGGGAATACCTCCACGCACGCAGATATCCTCCTTTTTCTCTGAGGTCCTTTTTAATTTCTTTAAGAAGCGTTTCTTCTCTGTGATTTTTTCTCACAGATACCCCCGGATTTGTTTTTGAGTTTGCCAGGATTTCTCTCCAGCTCCTTATAAGACGATCTCTGGCGGAAGATACCCGCTTTTGTTTTCCCTGTGGCGTTTCGATAGAGACAGTCTCCGAGTACTCCCAATATTCGGATTGGAGGGAAGGTAAATGAGCTCGACCTTGAGTAGTCATGATTATAGGTGGTTTAGATTAAGATGAGGCCTTCCTCAGGCAAGAAGCAAAATGGAAGCTTAATATTTGATTATTATTTATCAACGTATTACGAATAAAATTCGATCTATTCCTCGGTAGTTCGATAGTTGTCAGGAAGTTCGGCTATATGGGTAAATTCCAGAGGGATGCATTCAAAACAAGCATCTCCCATACAAGTACCTCAATACTGCCGTATCGGTCAATTCATGACCAGCTCCGGAATTTTCTTTCCGGGCTCATCACCCTCCTGGGGAACTATCCATGCCTGGATTGAAGACAGATGCCTTCCTGTAAAACGGATAGGTAAGACGAACTACATAGATATGAAAGCTCTGTCTCAACGATTAGCACGGCAAGCCCTCGGCAACGGGTTCCGATACGTCATGGAAGAAACCGAGCTTGTCAAATTGTCTCTTTTCCCGAAAGGAACCGATTTGTTCGACAGTTCCTCCTGCCCCTGTCGCAGAACCGTCTACAACTGGGAAAAGAACGGCATGCTTTGCATCCTGTGCCTTGGAAGCAGCCGGTTTGTCGACCTCAGGGCAACGAGGGAGCGCTTGCAAAGGGAACATTCATCCTCTCATTGACATAGTTACCGTTGAATATTCTTCACGTTCGTCATCAATTTTAGCGATTTTTGCACACTTGTTTCATTTTGAGCTGATTTTTCCTACAATTCTCGCTAACTTTTCTCTATTCGATCACATGGCTTCTTTTCCATCCAAATAGTTTGAGACTGTCCCTGTCAATACACATGCCCTTAAGTCTGCGCTTAAGGAGTACAAGGTTCCCATGGTCAAAATATCCCTCCTGCAGAGAGAAGGCGTCATTCTCAATCTTCGCCGGGAGATTTACCTGTGTCTTCCTGAAGAAGGGGAGGGCACTTATTCTCGTGAACTTGTCGCAAACCATCTTCTTCATTCCTCCTATGTTTCTTATGAAACGGTATTATCCAGGGCAGGAGTGATACCGGAACGGGTGGTTCTTCTCAAGTTCTCCTGCATGAAGCGGAGCAAGGTGTTTGACAATGCGACAGGTCGTTACGAGTACATTCAGGCGCCCGAGGCTTATTTTCCGATTGGCCTGACCCGGCAAAAGACGGAAGAAGGGTATTTCTACCTGACAGCGACTCCCGAAAAAGCCTTGTGCGATTTGATTGTCTCTTCATCCAATCTCCGCATTCAGTCGATGAAGACCATGCGGTCTTATTTGAATGAGTACCTGAGAGCTGACTGGGACATAATCGCCGGGATGGATATCTCCATTATCCGGGCATGTGCCGAAAAAACGAACAAGAAAAAGAACGAATTGAATTTTCTGGAAAGGACGATGTCATGCCTTTCATCAAAGATCAGAACACGCTTAATATCTGGTCGACAGAGTACTTCCTGCAATTAGCGGACATGGTGAAGTTGTCCTAGGAAAATACTCAACCTCATTCGACCAACAAAACCCTTCTTGCATTCGCTTGATTTACTCCATATTCGGAAATTTACTAATGCAGTGAATTCTGAATATAGAGTAAATTTCCAATCTCTTAAAAAGACATAAGAGGGCAGATTTTACACCTGCGAAAAGGCATTCAAAAAAGTCTTGCTTCTGCACGTTTGGTAGCCTATTGGTAGCCGAGAGGAGTTAAAAAACGTTTATTATTGATAATCAATAGTAATGCATAGGACTAAGGATCTAGTGGTGATAAACCGTAGGGGTTCGAGTCCCCTCCCGAGCACCATCCTCTTTCATACCGCAAGTTGCTGGTTTTCAGCTCTTGCGGTTTTCGTTTGCCGGCGGCGGGAAAATAAGCCGCAACACATTTTTTATCAACAGGGGAGGGCATGCGCTATAAAAAGAAAGGCATTTCCCCACTTCCGGCCCCCCCGAACTCTTACTTGCCGGAAACAATCCGGACGTAATCAGTAAAGGATTGGCCCTTACGGCATCCGTTAAAAACCCTCCGCCATCAGGGCCACGGCTTCTTCACGGCTCGGCATGGAACGGATGGCTCCCTTGCGTGTCGTCACAATGGAAGCGGCGGCATTGGCGAATAAAAGCATGTCCGCCAACTGGCCTTCCGTCAGGTTTTCCAGCCCGGTTTCCAAAATCCGGTCCAGGCAGCATCCCAAAAAGGCGTCTCCGGCTCCTGTTGTGTCAATAGTCTTGACATTCAAGTACGTAGGCTGGTGAATAAGTTTGCTTTCATAGGCAGCCCAGCTTCCTTTTCTACCCCCCGTCACCAGAATAAGGCGCAAATTGTCGAACTCCCTCTGCAAAATCCTCAATCCTTCTTCCATGGTGGCGCAGCCGGTGAGAAAGAAAAGTTCCTCCATTTCTATTTTCATGATGCCGCATGCGCCGCATCCGTAGAGCATTTGTTCCCGGGCCAGTTTCATATCAGGCCACAGGGGCGGACGGAGATTGGGGTCAAAAGAGATGAGTTCTCCTTTTTTCCGCGCATGGCTGACGGCATGCCGGGTAGCCCTCCGAACATCATCATGCGTCATGGAAATCGTCCCGAAATGGAAGACGCGCGCGTGCTCCACCAATTCAAGGTCCACTTCTCCCGCAGTCAGCTTCATATCGGCGCCGGGATTACGGTAAAAGGAAAATTCACGGTCTCCGTGTTCGTCAATCTGAACGAAAGCCAACGTCGTATTGACTTCCCGGGATGCGACGAGACCTGAATCTCCGATGCCTTCTTCCTGAAGCGTGCGGCGAAGCATTTTCCCGAACATGTCGTGGCCCACCTTGCCAATAAAGGAGGTTTTGCGCCCGAGCCTGGACAGCATGGACAGGACGTTGCAGGGCGCTCCGCCCGGATTGGCCTGATAAACGGGCAGTTCCCGGTCATTTATTCCGCAGGGAGTGAAGTCTATCAGCAATTCTCCGAGAGCTACGACGTCATACATGCTTTTGCAAATGTTGAAAGTAAACCTTCCGGCGAAATATAAACCGGGAGAGATAAAGAAGCATAGAACGCGACGGCCTTGCGGGAAAAGGAAAAAGAGATTCATTCCAGTCATGGCGGAAAAGGAATTTCCCTTTTTATCCCGCCCTGCAGAAACCTCGAAGGTTGATGGAGCATCCGAATGTGAACAAGTATGGCATATATCCCTAACGCCCTCCACTCAGGAAATGCCCCCTTACGGGCATTTATGGGCGCGACTTCTTCTGCTCCCTCCCATTCCTCCGCAACAAACACGCATTTTCAAGGCATTTCAAGCTTCTTTAAGAGAATTCAACCCTTTTCAAGCATGTGTGATGGTCACAGTATTCCGCATTTTTCTTCATGATTCCCTTCCCATCCTGTAATATGCGCCCATGCAAGAAAAAAGCAGCGGCTTTCAATGGCCCGCACAGTGGACCCCCGATATTCTCGCCACGTTAATGTTCGTGGTGCAGAAAGGAAGGATTCTCCTGATACGCAAAAAGAGGGGAATCGGCGCGGGCAAGGTGAACGGCCCCGGCGGAAAGTTTGAACCGGGGGAAACGGCCCTGCAATGCGTTTTGCGGGAAGTTCGGGAAGAGCTTCACATTGATATTGAGGATGCCCGGGAAATGGGCGTGCTGAATTTTTCCTTTGCCTGCGGCACCATTCCGGAAATCCGCTGCCATGTGTTTATGGCGACGTCTTTTACAGGCACCCCCACGGAAACCCCCGAGGCGGAGCCCTTCTGGTGTCCGGTGGACGGGATTCCCTATGACCTCATGTGGCAGGATGACCGGTTCTGGCTGCCCGCCATGCTGGACGGGAAACGGTTTGAGGCGTTTTTCACGTTCGAGGGGGACCGGATGATGGAATTTTCCCTGAAAACCGGGGATTGAACCGCCAAGAAACCCCAGGTTGCGGCCTCCTCCCTTTAAGCCGGATGGGGAACGCTGAACTTTTTTTATTCCGTCCTTCCCCACGGAGGCAACAGATTCAGAAGGAGGGGGAAACAGTACTGCCCGGCGCTCCAGAAAAGATTCCCTGAAATTCACCTGAAGGTGGGGGGCAAAGAGGGGGCATTTGCCCCTGAAGACCATTCTGAACAGCAGCTAACGTTGAAGGGCCGGCTTCCGAAAAAAATGGACCTTTCCCCTTGTACCGGGATACATCATATTCATCTCCTTCCCTCCAGGTATCCTGAAACGGATCATAGGAATTGCTCCGGACGCCAGCATCGCAGAGATTTCCCCATGGCGTCCAGAAAAAGGAAAGTTCTCCCTGCCGGAAACCGGTTCCGGCTTGAGGTTCATGCGAAGGGCTGGAATTCAGCCAAATCCGCGGCTTCGTAAGAAAACGGGGGGGATGGTTGCATAACCGGACCGGTAATGGAGGTTTAAGGGAGCAAATCAGCTCCGGCCTTTATTTTTTCCAAGCGCATCCGAATATCCACTGGTGCATCAAATCCCTTTTCCGTAAACGGGCGTGGGCTTTTCTTTTTGCCCGGTATCCGGGAAATGCTGATTTTTCCGATGTTTTGCCTTCTTTTTCAGGTAATGCGCGGATGCCTGCGCCCTTGCCGCTTTTTTACTTTGCACGGGGAAAGGACGGCTCCCGCCTCCGGGCATCAAGCCGTATTCTTTAAGCTTTTCCTCCCGCTTCCGTTGTGATAATGATGCGGGAGCAACCGTGTGATCCTTGATCGTTCACTTGCTGACTATTTCAATTCATATTCCATTATTCAACATGTATACCCCCGAATTCAAAAACATCCTCACTTCCACCCTGGACGGACTGCGTGCGGAAGGACTTTACAAGGAAGAACGCTTTATCGCCTCCCAGCAGTACTCCCAGGTGACGCTGAAGGACGGACGCTCCGTCATCAACATGTGCGCCAATAATTATCTGGGCCTTGCTAATAATCCGGAAGTGATGGAAGCCGCCAAGAAAGCCATCGACCAGTGGGGTTTCGGCATGGCGTCCGTGCGTTTTATCTGCGGCACGCAGACCCTTCACCGTCAATTGGAAGAACGTCTTACCCAATTTCTCGGCACGGAAGACACGATTCTGTTTCCCTCCTGCTTTGACGCCAACGGCGGGCTGTTTGAAGGCCTCCTGACTGCAGACGACGCTATTATTTCCGATTCCCTGAACCACGCTTCCATTATTGACGGCGTGCGCCTCTGCAAAGCCAAGCGCTTCCGTTATGCCAACAACGACATGGCAGACCTGGAAGCCAAGCTCCAGGAAGCGGACGCCGCCGGAGCGCGCGTGAAGTTGATTTCCACGGACGGCGTCTTTTCCATGGACGGCATCATTGCTCAGCTGGACAAGATTCACGAGCTGGCAGCCAAGTACAATGCCATTGTCCACTTTGACGACTGCCACGCCACGGGCTTCCTGGGCGAAAAGGGCCGCGGCACGCATGAATACCGTGGACTGTTCGGCCATATAGACATCACCACCGGTACCCTGGGCAAGGCACTGGGAGGCGCTTCCGGCGGCTACGTCTCCGGCCCGGTGGTGCGCTGCGCCGCCAAGAAGGGCATCAAGACCGCCATCCACGAGCAGAACGCTTTCCCCGGCGTGACCAACAAGCTGCTGGCCCCGGATGTGGACATCGTATTTGCCGCTGTGCCTGCCGCCGTGGAAAAGCTGGGCGCACCCGAAAAGACCATCGTGGTGGGCAATCCCGTCCGGCCTGAGGTGTTCACCCAGGCGAAGAACCGGGAAGCTATCCGTGCCGAACTGGGCGCAGGCGACCGCACCGTGATCCTCTCCTTCGGCGGCAGTCTGGGTGCCCGCCGCGTGAACGAGGTGGTGGCCGACCTCTGCGCCTGGGAGCAGAAAAACCACAAGCCCGTCCTCCATCTCCATGCCACCGGCCAGTACGGCGTGCAGCTGTTTCAGGATCTGGAAAAGGAAAAGGGCTTTGCCCCCGGCGAGAGCCTTGTGGTGAAGGAATACATCAACAATATGCCCGAGCTGCTGGCCGCAGCGGACCTTGTCATCAGCCGCGCCGGTGCCCTGACACTGGCCGAGCTGGAGGCTGTGGGCCGTGCCGCCGTGCTCATCCCCAGCCCCAACGTGGCCGAGAACCACCAGTATTACAACGCCATGGAGCTGCAAAAGGCCGGTGCCGCTGTGGTCATTGAGGAAAAAGACCTGACCGGCGAAAAGCTGGTGCAGACCGTTTCCGGGATGCTGGCCCAGCCCGGCAAGCTGGCTGAGATGGGCCGCAATGCCCGGAGCCTGTCGGTGGACGACAGCCTGGACCGCATTGCGGATGCCCTGCTCAAGCTGGTCAAGACCCCGTAACGGAAGGAAAAAACAGAGGAAAGGAGGTGCAGCCGGATGCCGCAGAATGACCGGAACAGCCGGAACCGCAAGCGCCGCCGGGCCTACGATCAGGCCCGGGATGACCGGCGCGGCGGGCAGAGCACCCAGCGCCGCAGCAGCGCGGGTGCAGGCAGTGACCTGGGGTACAGCGGGTACGCAGGATATTCCTCCGGCGGCCACCCCATCACGAACCCCAATTATGACCCCGATGCGCCCCGCCCCAGCCGGTATACAGAGCGCACGGTGAACTACGGCTCCTACCCGGATAACAGCATCACCTTTCCCACCGGCGGGCGGAGCAGCCAGAGCGGCGCACAGCGACCCCGCAGCGGGCAGAACGGCCAGCGGCGCACCTCCGGGGGCAACCAGCGGAACCGCCGCCCGGCCAGCGGCCAGAACCGGAATGCCCAGCGCCGCCCGCAGAACGCCCAGAGCCGCAGCGGCCAGCGGATGCGGCCGGTGCAGGGGCAGAACGCCCGGCGTGACCCCGTCCGGCGGGAGGGCAGGAAAAAGCGGAAGCTGACCCGGGCCGCCATCCGGCGGCGCAGGCTCATGCGGCGGCTCACGGCCCTTGTCATGCTGCTCTGCGTCATCGGCGCGGGGGTCTACCTCACCGTGACGATGCTGTTCAAGATCAGTTCCATTCAGGTGCAGACAGCGGACGGTGTGGTGCAGGAGGCCGGCGGCTATACCAGCGACCAGATCCTGCAGGCGCTGGATGTCCATCTGGAAGAGAATATCTTCAGTTTTGACCCCGGCAGCAAGGCCGCCGCGCTGGAAAAAGTGTTCCCCATGCTGGAGGATATCCGGGTGGAGCGGGATTACCCCGGCACCGTGGTGGTGCGGGTAACAGAAGCCCAGCCTGCCTGGGCCATGCAGACTTCCTCCGGCTGGCTGACCCTCTCGGACGGCCTGAAAATCCTGGAGAAGGATTCTGCCCAGCCAGCCGGTCTGCCCACTCTGTACGGCGGCGAACCGGTCTCTGCCGAGCCCGGCGAACAGCTGACCTTTGCGGCGGAGCCCAAGGCCGACAGCACCCCGGACAGCGCCGCCGACAGCAGCGCCTCCGGCACTGTTGAGGAGGAGGCGGACCAGCGGCTGGAAAGCCTGAATACCCTGCTGGCTGCGCTGGATGCCGCAGGCATGAGCGCTGACGTGACCCGCATCGAGTTTGCGGATGTGGACGAGATGGCCTTCCTCTATCAGGACCGCATCAGCGTCTGGCTGGGCACCCTGAACGAGCTGGAATATAAGCTCAAGCTGGCAAAGCACGTCCTGCTGAATGAGGACGGCAAGGGCTGTGCCGCGACCGACACCGGAAAGCTGGACTTCACCCATATCAGCATGTCCAGCACCCGCAAGTTCACCTTTGCACAGGGTGAGCCGGAGCTGCCCTCCGGCTACATCATGCCTGAACCGGTGGAGGAAACACCCGCCGAAGAAGGTGTGACCGGTGAAACGGCAGAAGGCACGGCCACAGACGACACTGCCCCGGCAGAGGGCGAAGCCGCTGCAGATGCCGCTGCCGAAACACCAACGGATACCGCCGCTGCCCCGGCAGGCCCCGAGGCCGGACCGACGGCACAACCGACCCCCGCCGAAGGAACGACCCCGGCGGCGGGCGATGCAAACCAACCCAAAACGACCCAATGAGGAGCGTGTAATGTTATGAAGCTGGAACAATTACTGGAAGGCGTGCCCTTTACGCTGGTGCAGGGCAGCCTGGATACCGAAGTGCAGGACATCATCTACGACAGCCGGAAGGCGGCCCCGGGCCTTGCCTTTGTCTGCATCGTGGGCACCCAGCGTGACAGCCACGAGTTTGCCGCGGACTGCGCCGCCAAGGGCGTGAGCGTGCTGGTCATCCAGCATGACATCGACCTTTCTGCCATGCCCGGTGTGACCGTGGTCAAGGTGGAGAGCAGCCGCTATGCCATGGCGCTGATGAGCGGCAACCTCTTTGGCAACCCCTCCCGCCAGATGACCATGATCGGCGTGACCGGCACCAAGGGCAAGACCACCACCACCCACATGATCAAGAGCGTGCTGGAAGCTGCCGGGAAAAAGGTCGGCATGATCGGCACCAACGGCATCTATTTCATGGGCCGTCATCAGGAGACCGCCAACACCACCCCTGAGAGCTACGAGCTGCAAAAGACCTTCCGGGAGTTTCTGGATGCCGGCTGCGACACCG
>OHEX01000363.1_pt1 | contig 24685 bp, 24 predicted proteins | sample 1567361 | NCBI WGS metagenome assembly OHEX01 (sample SAMEA3879585, study PRJEB24766) | human gut metagenome | biome: human-associated habitat; feature: feces | place: USA | collected 1985/1987 | reverse complement strand
TCCAGTTCGGCATAACGCTTTGCCAGATTGAGGTTTAATATTTCTCGAGAGGCCTGTTGATACGCCTTTTGCCGTTCTTCAAAATTAGAGCGCAGTAATTGCAATTTAAGCTCTTCAATTTGCCTGCTGATTTCTGATATTTTAGCTTCATAATAACAACTCTGGACTTTCAACACCAGCTTAATTTCATTTTGGCTCAACAGAGAAAACTCTCTAAAGCGATATTTTACAAAAAGTTTTAGTCTATAAAAAAACGATGCCTTCTTATTTCGAAGAACATTCAACTGCGTTTCCGCCAAAAACTGTACGATTTTTTCTGATGGTAATTTTGAAACACTTAGCGTCTCCATGTCATTATAATCTTGCGATTGGCGATAACGCCTGAAATGCTCGTACTCCAATCGATAATTTGCAAGCTGCTGCTCAAGTTGGGCTCGTTTTCGTTCTAATAGAAACAGCTTGCTCAATTCACTGATTTCATCTGGCGGTAAATGAGCGATGCGGCCTGTCAATGCCTCTAAATCTGGATGCGGCGGATTTGCAAAAAAAGCCTCTTGCTTGTTGTTCCTCCCTAAATCTGCAAGCAAAAAGTGATAGCCCTCTTGACCTAATTTCTCTTGCACATTCCGTACTGCTTCATTCGTACCGGAAACCATAGCCACATTTAAGTTTCTTTGCCCCACAAGATTGGAAATGAGATTAATGATGGTCTGCGTTTTCCCGGTTCCAGGAGGCCCTTCAATAATAGAAATTGAATTGCAAAGAGTTTGAACAATTGCATCTTGTTGACTTTGATTAAAATCGAACGGGAAGATCAAAGGGATCCCATCCAATTCTATTTGATTATAGGTACCGTTCATATACTGAGCCAAAGCACTTTCGGGATGAATGCAAGGAATTGACGCAAATGCCCTGGCTACAAAAGCGGCTCCTTTTTCTCCATCCGACTCCCCAATCTTCACATGCTGTGCGATATCGCACCAGTACTCCCAAAGCTCTCGATGCTTTTTTTGCAAATCCTCCTCTATTCTAATCGATTGACGAGGATATATTTTAGATTTTCCATCCTTAAAAATCACACGATACAGCTTTCCAAAATCTAAAAGATGTGTCACATTCAAAAGCGGGGTGGAATTATAAAGCACAATTTTTTTACTTAGATCCACATTTCCGCTTAAATCTGCAATATATGTATTTTCATATTTCGGCGTGTATTCCCGCCCATTAGAAAGCGTGATTTTGACATAAGGATACTGAGGTTCTATGTCAATAACTTTATCGGTATAATCTTTTCCCTTCATCACAACCAGCTTGGAAAAAATATCCATAAGTTCAAAACTCCTATACCAATATATCTAGTCACTACGCCGAGGGCATCCTTCTGTAGAATGGCGTTATATCACAGGATTCTCGGGGAAAAACATTAATTTTTATAAGTTTAAGTATAGCTGTTTTTCCAAATAAGAGCAACCGACGTTTCGACTTATTATACTATATCATTGGATGACGATTAATAAAGAACTGTAGGTGCGTTTATGACAGATATCATAAACACACCTACAGCTTTTTAACTCAGAAAATTTGTTTCTATATTTGCATTTTTAACTAGTGGCACATAGATGCTATTCTAAAAATAGCACTTTAGTTTGAATAGTGTAATTTTTTATGGAGGAATCAATATTATGGCATCTATTGTAAAACGCAACAAAAGTTATGCGGTTGTCTATACAAACACCTCAAACGAAAAGAAAAGGCAAAATTTGAGCAGGCGGTGCTGTGGGAGTATTTACAGCGAAACCCTTTTCACGGTACGCCACTTCCAAAATCACATCCCGCTTCCCTTGTTTTCCTTATTCCCGAACAGGTAAGACTGCTACTGAATCACTGTATCAGCGACCCCATATTGCGTATGGCCGTAACACTTGCCTTTGCTGGAACGCTGCGCAAGGGCGAACTGCTGGCACTGACCTGGCAGGACGTAAATTTTGTTGAAGGAAGCATACGGGTAAACAAAACCCTGTGCCGAGTCAGTAACCATGCACTGACCAAGCTACAGGGACGAGATATTCTTTATCAATTTCCATCCGTGCTGAGTACTGTCTGCACTACTCTAGTGCTCAAGCGCCCTAAAACAAAAGCCAGCAACCGGATTATCTATTTACCAGCCTCAGTGATGTCGGAATTGGACGACTTTAAGATATCCTCTCCAGCAACCGAACTGGGACTCATTTTCTGTTATCCCGATGGACGTCCCATCCAGGAGCACACTTTAACTGACCGCTTTCACGAGGCGTTAAAAGCGGCTGGTCTGCCACAAGCAACCTTCCATAGTCTACGGCATAGCAGTATCACCTATAAGCTGGTGTTGTCACAGGTAGATCTCAAATCGGTACAGGGGGATTCCAGACATGCTCAGGTGGAGATGATTACCGAACTGTATGGTCACATTTTAGAAAATAATCGCATAGCCAATGCTAAACGCATGGACGAGGCCTTTTTTCAAAAAGGGGATAATGAACAGAAATCGAACGTAAGACCTATCTCTTAGGAGGCGATAGGTCTATCCAACATACAAAAAAGATATCAAAAGCCCACTTATAAACTCCAAATGAAAAGGCGGTCTCTTCATGAACATAGACCACTGCAAAACATTTAGTGCCTTGGGCGATTACCTCAAGGAGCAAGCCGCCCGGACTGATTTGAAACAGGCTGAGTGTAAACAGTTATATGGCACACTGGAGGAGCGTTGTCAGCGCCATTATCTAAACAGTCTGCTATCTGGGCATAGAAACTGGTATATCTGCGAGGGCACATCTGCTGTCTTTACCTACCTCTATCGCAAAGAGAACGCCGCAAACCCCGATAAATACAGGGTTTGCGGCGGTGGTTACATTATTCCCATTCGATTGTAGCCGGCGGTTTTGAGGTAATATCGTAAACAATACGGTTAACGCCCTGCACTTCGTTGACAATGCGCCGGGAAATAATATCCAGAACACTGAACGGGATATGTGCCCAATCAGACGTCATGCCATCGCTGCTGGTTACGGCACGCAGCGCTACAGTATGAGAATAGGTACGGCCATCACCCATAACGCCTACAGAACGGATATTGGGCAGGCAGGCAAAATACTGCCAGATTTTACGTTCCAAACCTGCTTTAGCAATTTCTTCTCTGAAGATAGCATCTGCTTCGCGGGTTATTGCCAGTTTTTCCTCTGTAACTTCTCCCAGAACACGAATAGCCAGACCTGGTCCGGGAAACGGCTGCCGCCATACTAAAGCAGAAGGTATACCCAATTCTTCACCAACGGCACGTACTTCATCTTTAAAAAGTTCGCGCAGCGGCTCAATCAACTCTAACTGCATATCTTCGGGCAAACCGCCAACATTATGATGGCTTTTGATTGTAGCCGAAGTACTTGTTCCGCTTTCAACGACATCAGGATAAATAGTTCCCTGTACCAAAAAATCTACCTTACCAAGTTTATTCGATTCTTCTTCAAAAACGCGAATGAATTCTTCACCAATAATTTTACGCTTTGTTTCCGGATCGGCTACGCCTGCCAGACGCCCTAAAAAGCGCTCCGCAGCATTAACGCGGATCAGATTCATATCAAACTGCTCTTTAAAGACAGTTTCTACCTGATCACCTTCATCTTTACGCAGCAGTCCGTGGTCTACAAAAACGCAGGTCAGCTGCTTGCCAACTGCTTTATGTACTAATACTGCCGCAACAGAAGAATCAACGCCGCCTGACAAGGCGCAAAGGACTTTTTTATCGCCGACAGCTTCTTTGATCTCGACAATCTTCCGCTGAGCAAAACTGCTCATCGTCCAGTCACCTTTAACACCGCACACTTCAAACAGGAAATTAGCAATCATTTTACGGCCAAAGGGCGTATGCTCTACCTCAGGATGGAACTGCACTCCATATAATTTACGTAAATCATTGGCCATACCGGCAACAGGACACTCGCTTGTATCAGCAGTAACCACAAAACCTTCTGGAACCTCCGATACATAATCAGTATGGCTCATCCAGGAAATATTGTGTTCTTCGATGTCCTTAAAAAGAATATTATTTTTATTGAGTTTTACAGCAGTTTTCCCATACTCGCGCACATCGGCACTTTCGACTTTGCCGCCCAGCGTTTGAGTCATCAGCTGATGTCCATAGCAGATACCAAGTACCGGCACTCCTAATTCAAACACACCAGGATCGATCTTAGGAGTATCATCGCCATAAACGCTGTTAGGACCACCTGTAAAGATGATCCCTTTAGGATTTTTAGCTTTGATTTGTTCTAAAGTATAGGTATAGGGCACGATTTCACAGTAAACTCCGCATTCCCTTACACGCCGCGCGATCAATTGATTATACTGGCCGCCAAAATCGATAACTAAGATCATTTCATGGTTACCTGTTTGCATGTTGCTGTAAGCCTCCTCAAAATAATTTAACTAATAATGTATAATATAATATCATACAATAATCACGATGAAATTGCAATGCAAAAGGCCCCGTACAAAAGTACGGGGCCCTGAACTTTTAGTGAAAATATATACGTTTCATTACATCATGCCCGGCATGCCGCCACCCATTGGCATTCCGCCCATCGGAGCAGCGCCTTCTTTGGCAGGTTTATCAGCTACAACAGATTCAGTAGTTAAAACCATAGCTGCGATGCTGGCTGCATTTTGCAGAGCACTGCGGGTAACCTTAGTTGGGTCAACGATACCGGCTTCGATCATATCAACATATTCTTCCGTCAAAGCATTGAAACCAAAGCCTTTGCGGGAGCGTTTGATCGTATCAACGATAACGGCGCCTTCCAGACCGGCATTATAAGCTATTTGACGTACTGGTTCTTCAATAGCGCGTTTAACGATCTCCATACCGGTTTTTTCGTCGCCGGTAACTTTGAGCCTGCTCAAAGCTGTTTGGACCTGCAGCAGGGCAGTACCGCCGCCGGCAACAATACCTTCGGCAACAGCTGCGCGGGTAGCATTCAAAGCATCTTCGATACGCAGTTTTTTATCTTTAAGCTCAACTTCAGTAGCGGCACCAACTTTAATAACAGCTACGCCGCCTGCAAGTTTAGCCAAACGTTCCTGCAATTTTTCTTTGTCGAATTCAGAAGTAGTTTCAGGAATCTGAGCACGAATTTGAGCAACACGTGCTGCAATTTCCTCTTTATTACCGCCGCCGTCGACGATAGTAGTCAGTTCTTTGGTTACGCGAACCTGGCTGGCACTGCCCAGATCTTCCATGCTGGCGCTGTCAAGTTTACGGCCAACTTCCTCACTGATAACGGTTGCACCGGTAAGAATTGCAATATCCTGCAGCATGGCTTTACGGCGATCACCGAAGCCAGGAGCTTTGACTGCAACAGCTTTGAAGGTGCCGCGCAATTTATTGACAACCAGAGTTGCCAAAGCTTCACCTTCAATATCTTCGGCAATAATAAGCAGTTCACGGCCGCCCTGAACAACTTTTTCCAGTACAGGCATAATATCCTGGATCATAGTGATTTTGCGATCTGTGATAAGTACGAGCGGGTTATTGAGAACAGCTTCCATTTTGTCAGGATCTGTTGCCATATAGGGAGAAATATATCCGCGGTCAAATTGCATACCTTCGACTGTTTCCAGGCAGGTTTCCATCGTTTTGGATTCTTCAACAGTAATAACGCCGTCATCGCCAACTTTTTCCATAGCGTCGGCAATCAGGCCGCCGATCTCTTCATCAGCTGCGGAAATGGATGCAACCTGAGCTTTAGCTTCCTTAGTTTCAACTTTTTTGGAAACAGCTTTCAGTTCTTCTACTAAAACGTCGACCGCTTTTTGGATACCTTTTTTCAGAACCATCGGATTGGCGCCGGCAGCTACATTGCGCATGCCTTCGCGAACCATAGCCTGTGCCAAAACAGTAGCAGTGGTAGTACCGTCACCGGCAACGTCGTTAGTTTTAGTGGCAACCTCTTTTACAAGCTGTGCACCCATATTTTCAAACGGATCTTCAAGTTCAATATCACGGGCGATAGTTACGCCGTCATTAGTAATAGTAGGTGCGCCGAATTTCTTTTCCAAAACTACGTTGCGGCCTTTAGGACCAAGGGTTACTTTTACTGCATCTGCTAACGCATTGACACCGCGCTCTAAACTGCGGCGAGCATCTTCGTTGAATTTTATTTCTTTTGCCATTTCAAATACACTCCTTTATATTTCACTTTCTGGTAAAAAATATTGCTTACAGAACAGCAAGTACATCGCGTTCGCTGAGAATCAGATAATCTTTGCCGTCATATTTAAATTCAGTACCGGAATATTTTGCAAACACAACTTCTTCGCCGGCTTTAACTTCAGGAGCAACACGAGTGCCGTCATCCAGCATTTTTCCAGCCCCTACAGCTACAACTTTACCAGTCTGCGGTTTTTCTTTAGAAGCCGTATCAGGCAAATAAATACCGCTGGAAGTCTTTTCCTCTTTTACTGTGAGTTCGACGATGATGTGATCTGCTAATGGTTTCAACATTTTCAAGTCCCCTTTCAGATACCTATATAAATTTTTTATTTTTCTTTTGTTAGCACTCATTATTGTCGAGTGCTAATTACATTTATTATTATATCCGTTTCCTGAAAAAATGCAAGACAATTCCTGCAAAATTTTTTGACAAAAAAGTGAAAAATTCACGCAAACCCTTTTCTCAGTCTGCGTGAATCCTGTATTTTTATTTGTTTTTCAGCGCCGATGCGATCACAGCTTCCGCCAGTTCCTTAATGGAAATGCGCCTGTTCATGCTGTACTGCTGCATTTTTCGATATGCTTCCTGCTCTGTAAAACCATGTGCTGACATCAAGATTCCTTTAGCCCGATCCAGCAGCTTTCTTGTCTCCAGGCTTTCTTTTAAGACTCCCAATTCATCACCCAGTGCTTTGATTTCTTCAAAACGTGAAATAGCTATCTCCATTGCTGGAAACAGCTGTTCTTCACGAACAGGTTTCACCAAATACCCCAATACGCCTGAACTTTTGGCCTGTGCGACAATCTCCTGCTGACTGTAGGCCGTCAGCAAAAGTACCGGGGCCAAATGCTCGTCAGTAATTATTTTGGATGCTGTGAGCCCATCCATTTGCGGCATTTTCACATCCATAATTACAAGATCAGGCTGCATAGTCCTCGTCATTGCAACTGCATCTTCACCGTTATCGGCTTCGCCTACAACTTCATGTCCCGCTTCTGCCAGCATTTCTTTGATATCAAGACGGATCAATGCTTCATCATCAGCTAAAACAATCTTCAAAGTCTCTCTCATTCTTCCCCCTCCAACTCCAACGGTATGGTAACTATGGCACAGGTCCCCTGCTTCAGAGATTCTATTGTAAAAGTACCACGAAGATCGGCCTCTACCATAGTTTTTATAATTTTTAAGCCCAAACTCGTCTGCTCTCCTAAAACAAACCCCTTGGGCAGGCCCTTGCCGTCATCACAGATTTTCAAGCAATAACTGCCGGGTATTTTATAAAATTCAACATCCAGTCTGCCGCTGCTGCGCCCTGAAAAAGCATGATCCAGAGAATTTTGTAAAAGCTCGTTGAGCACCAGGGCAATACTGGTTGCCTTATCAGAAGGCAACAAAACATTATCTGCCTGAAAACTGGTCTGCAATGCAAGATTAGGATCAGCCATACTGGTAATGATCGCTTCATAGATTCCCTGTGCTACCACAGCTACATCAATTTTACCACTGTCCTGCTGTGAAAGAAATTCATGGACAACAGCAATACTGGTTACCCTGTTGATGCAATCGCGCAGCACCAGTTTCGTTTCGTCAGTCTGGGCCCGGCGCGCCTGCAGCCTTAACAGGCTTGCGATAGTCTGCAGGTTATTTTTGACACGATGATGGATCTCGCGAATAACTACCGATTTGATCAAAAGCTCTGTATCTTTCTTTTTCAGCTCGGTTATATCCTGCAAAATAACAATGGCCGCTGCTGTGTCAGGTTGGTTGGTAACAGGAATCACCCGCATAGAAAGCAGCAGTCCCTGCATATCTATTTCCTTTCCTTCAGCGACCCCTGTCTGCAGCACCATTCCTACCAAAGGCCAATTGATTTGCAGGCTGTTTGTCCGCCGCCCTACTAAATTCGACAGGCCCTGTACTTTAAAAAGATGTCTGGCTGTTCTGTTGGCAGCTATAATTACCTTATCCTTATCAACGATCATCAAACCATCACTTGGAAGTAATCTGCCATAATAATTGCTCTTTAAAATCTGCCTGCCGGTATTCTTTAAAAACTCTAATGCCGTCTTAATAAAAAGCTCTTCCGGCTCATTAGCGTCAAAAGCAATAACGGCAAAGCATTTGCCTTTACTGTCGTAAATAGGATAAACACGCAAATCTACAAAAAGGCCTAAAGATAATTCGCGCTTACCAGACAAAGCAACGCCTCGCTGCAGGGCACGCTGCACCAAAGGCTCCTCATTAACGCGCAGTTCGCGCCCTGTTTTATCAGGCAAGTTACCTAAAAATTGTGTTTTGGGCAGTGCCTGATGGTAAATATACAGGAATTTCGGGTTGTCGTCCCAAACATACATCGTTATGCACGCATGAGCAACATCTGCAGCAAAAGCAGCACCGACCTTCATTGAGGACAGGATATTCTTTTGTTCTACAGTCAAATTTTTTACCATACCCATTGCTCCTGTTTACGTTTATTCTGTTTATCCCCATAAATCCACAGCTTTTTCCACATTATCCACAAACTTATGCACAACAGAAACGTTTTTTTAACTATATTTTACCGTTTTATCCACAAAATCCACAGGATTTCTTGCTTTTGTAGACACTGTTTACCCCAGTTTCAACGATGGAACAGCGTTTAAATCCAGAGGACTCCGCTCACCATTCTGATACATAAAATAACCTCGGCAAGCTATCATTACCGCATTATCAGTGCATAAAATCGGAGTAGGATGCACTAAAAATGCTCCAATCCTGCCTGCTGCCTCAGCCAGCGCTGTCTGCAAATGCTTATTAGCTGAAACGCCTCCGGCCAGAACTATTTTTTTCAACCCGGTTTTCTGCAGTGCATGTACGCTTTTCTGTACCAGAACGTCTATGATCGCCTCCTGAAAAGAAGCCGCTACATCGGCTTTATCGACCTCACGTCCGGCCTGCTGCTCATTGTGCAGATAATTGATCACAGCTGATTTCAATCCGCTGAAACTGAACTGATACTCTTCTTTCAATAACGCTCTCGGAAAATCGATTGCCCGTGGATTACCTTCCGCTGCCAGTTTTTCGATTTCCGGACCTCCGGGATATTGCAGCCCCATCACACGGGCAATTTTATCAAAAGCCTCACCAGCAGCGTCATCACGAGTTTGTCCCAGCAATTCAAAGTTATTGTAATCCACTACCTTTAATAATGCTGTATGACCGCCGCTCACTACTAAAGCCATAAATGGTGGTTCCAGGTCTTTATCATTCAAAAAATTGGCAAAAACATGGCCCTCCAAATGATTAACTCCTATCAAAGGTTTATCATTAGCCCAGGCCAGCGCCTTTGCCGCTGATAACCCGACCAGAAGCGCCCCTACAAGACCAGGGCCGTAAGTTACTGCTACAGCATCTATTTCTGCCATACTCACGCCGGCCTGGCGCAGCGCTTCATCAATGACAGGCAAAATATTTTCAATATGTTTGCGCGACGCAATCTCCGGTACGACGCCGCCAAACTTTCGATGAATAACTACCTGCGAAGCAATGATATTGGAAAGCACTTCACGTCCATTTTTAACTACAGCAGCCGCAGTTTCATCACAACTGCTTTCAATGCCCAAAATATATACATTTTTAGACATCCGGCTTACCCTCCTTGTATAACCACATGATTATCGCATTTTCATGATTATCTTCATAATAATTAGGCCTGATCCCTTCGCTGGCAAAGCCGCAGGTCAAATAAACCTTCTGCGCAGCAACATTGCTCTCACGCACCTCCAGAGTCACTGCCACAGCGCCAAGTTCCCAGGCTTTATTGATCAGCGCGGCAGTCAAACGCGTACCTAAGCCGCGTTCACGCTCTTCCGCAGCAACCGCAACCCTGGTGATCTGCGCTTCCCCTGCCACCAGCCAGAAACCGGCATAACCAAGTATACGCCCGTTATCTTCCAGGACAAGGTATGTAGTTAAGCTGTTATTCAGTTCATCCAGCCACATACTTGGGCTCCAGACATCAAAAAAAGACCGTTCGTCGATGCTGCTCACCGCTGTCAGATCGGCTGCTGTCAAAGCTCTTATTCTTATCCCTGCTGGCGTTTTTCCCATAATTCTTCAGCCTCTGATCTTCTAATATAGTAAGGCTCCAAGCCAAAAATATCATTGTTATTATCAGGATCATATTCTGCTTCTGCTAAAAGAGCCACTGACGCAGCCTGAGGCAGACATAAATGTGCCGGCGCTTTACGACACCATGCCGGTAAATCATCTGCTGCAATTTTCTGACATTCCCCCAATAATAAAGCCGGTGTGCCTAAAACAGCTATGTTCTCTAAAAGCTGCTCCTGGTTCACTACTTTTATTGCCTGATGTTCTATAAGCTTTCCCTGCTGCCACTCATACACAGCCTGATAAAAATTACCTTTTTGGGCGTCTAAAACCGGAGATAACACATAACCGTCTATTGGCAGATTATAGGCAAGCGCTTTCAGAGTATTTACGCCGCAGACAGGTTTATGCCAGCTATAAGCCATCGCTTCTGCCGATGCCAGACCAATTCGCAGGCCGGTAAAAGAACCAGGTCCCATACTTACAGCTAAAAGGTCGATTTCATTTTTGCTGATCTTAGTACGTGTCAAAAGCTGCTCAAGCTGAGGCATCAGCCCTTCGGAATGGGTCATGCCCATATCGATCCTGTATTCAGCCAAAATCCGGCCATCACGGCATAAGCCCACGGCACAAACTCTGGTTGCCGTATCAATAGCTAAAGTCAGCACTTTTTCTCACTTCCTCACATAATTCCATATAGCGGTCACCATTAGGCATAAATTCTACCAGGCGTCCTCCCGGAACAATTTGGATATAAATGTCAAGGCTTTCCTCAGGCATCTCTTCCAAAAACAGATCCGCCCATTCAATAAGTGTCAGGCCATCGCCGCCAACGTATTCATCGTAACCGATATTTTCCAGCTCCGCTACCGTATTTATCCTGTAAAGGTCAAGATGCCTGATTTCCATATTGCGGCCCTGATACACATTCATGATCGAAAACGTAGGGCTGCTCACTTCACTGGCATCAACACCCTGCGCTACGGCAATTTCACGGCATAACAAAGTTTTGCCGGCCCCCAGATCGCCGTTCAAACAAAATACATCTCCACTTTTAGCCAGCTTGCCCAAAAGTTTTCCCAAAGCTTCCATAGTTTCAACATTGCCACAAAAATACTCCATCAAATACACTCCCATTTCAAAAAAGCAGTACCGACTTTTGCCGATACTGCTCCCTTTTATTTTTTTAATAAAGTAATATTACGCTCCAAAGGATCTAAAATATCAGTATGTCCTTTTAAGGAGGCAATTTTTTTACCTTCAATCAAAATCTGTACTTTCTTTATTTCCGGAAACTCCGTCAGCGTATTCACAATAGCAGTAGTCAGCATAAGTTCAGTATACGACCCCTGTGGTACATTGGTGATTTCCTTGGAAAAATCAACATAAGCAATGCCATTTTCCAGTTTCATCGTCCTGATTTTAGTGCCTTTCGGAAACAGACTGACCATTTTCTCAGTATACTGCGGACTGCTGTTCACTAAAACGTCTAAGGCAACCTCAGGAGCAGTCATTGTTCCCATTTTACGGGTCACTTTCTCCGGCAGCAGATATTCTTCGCCGTTTGCGGGCGCACGATAAACAGTTACGGTGATTTCTTTATCCTTATCGCTTTGCGTTTGTTTAGTTTCAGGCTGCGGGTTAACCGTAGCGGTTTGATCCTCACTACAGCCTACAACCAACAGGCAAAGCAGTAAAGTGCAGAGTACTGCAAATTTCTTTAACATATTGGCCTCCCACATCATTTAAAATAATCCTCAATACCATCAGCAATTGCCTTAGCTAATTTACTTTGGAACCAATTGCTGTTCAGCAATTTTTCTTCTTTGGCATTGGTTATAAACGCCATTTCGATCAATGCCGAAGGCATGCTGCTGCGTTTATTGACGTAGAAGTTCGCCTGACGGATACCCAGATCATCCAGACCAAAACCACTGGTCATCCGTTTTTGGATAGCTGTTGCTATCCTGGCATCATGACTTGTTTTAGGATAATAATAGGACGAGAACCCGCCTACGTTTTTATTGACTGAGGCATTGATATGCAGACTGATAAAAAGATCAGCCGCACTGCGTTCAGCAACATCAACACGAGCCTGCAGTTCCTGCGCGTCCGTAGCGTTTACGCCATAGACATCAACGTCTTTAACACGTGTCATCGTCACTTTAGCGCCTTTTTTCTTCAGCAGTTCTTCGACCTTCTGAGTTATTTTTAAAGTAATATCTTTTTCTTTCGTTCCTTTAGCCCCAACAGCACCGGGATCGCTGCCGCCGTGACCTGCGTCCAGCGTAATGCGTTTGTCTTTCAGACCGCCGCTGGTACGATAGGCACTTTTACTCACAACCGGTGTGGTTGTCTTATTCGCGGTAGTTTTATTACCGCCTGCGGGAGTCGTTTTTGCAGGCTCAGAAGCCTGACGTTTATTAGCTAAAACATCAATAACTATTCTGTCAGGCCTTTTGGTAACAGGGTCTTTTTTTAAAGTAAACCCTTTATAATCTTTACCGCCGATCGCCTTTTGCAGCGGCACCTTCAGCACAGTTTTTCCGTCCGTTGTCTCCAGGCGCATCTCACTGGCAATATCGCTTTTTATCTTATGCAGCCGACCGACTTTACCACTCAAAGAAGCCTCCATCGTGACCAGCATCGTATTGCCGTCAAAGGTTATTTTATAACCAGTCGGCTTATCACAATCTACAACGAATCTCAGCACATTGGTTTTATCAACACCCCAACGGACATCTGTTATTTCCGAGGCAAAAGCCGTTAAACTAAACAGCAAACAGCTTAAAAGTGCAAAAACAAAAACTAATTTCTTCTGCAAACGGCATCTCCCTTTCTGTCATCTCCAATACTTAATTTTATCATTTCCGCACAAGTATTGTAAACAAACCCCACCTTTTATCTGCAAACTTTCGGTGAAATCTTTTATTCACCCTGCTCAACAATCCTGCGGGCCTGCGGCAAATATCCGCCGTCAAACCGGCAATGATACCCGTCAGCACATCGCCACTGCCACCAGTAGCCATGGCACTGTTACCAGTCGTATTGATATAAACGCTGCCGTCGGGACAGCCTATAACAGTCGGGGCACCTTTCAACACAAGAACGGCATCCCACTCGACAGCATATTTACCAGCCAGTTCCAGTCGTCTTGCATCAACTTCTGCCGGTTCCATATCTAACAATCTGCCCAATTCTCCAGGATGCGGCGTTAAAACTTTCGGCGCTCTCATCGTATTCAAAATGCCTGTATGTCCCTGCAGCGTAGTCAAGGCATCGGCATCAATAACCACAGGCACTTCCACCGCCTGCAGGATCTCCCGAATGACCTCTATCGTACTTCCTGATGTGCCAAGACCCGGCCCTATAGCCAAGGCATCCGCCCGACCGGCTTTATCCAGCACAGCTCCCGCAGCGCCGCCACCTAACGCTCCTGGCATCCGTTCGATCAAACCTTCCACCATAACTTCTGTCAATTTTACAGCCAGAACTTCACGGCTACAAAGCGGAGTCAGCAGATTCACCAAACCTGCACCAGCTTTAACAGCAGCTTCCGCACATAAAGCAGCCGCACCAGTAAATCCCGGTGATCCGGCCGTAATTACCACCCGTCCTGCTTCACCCTTATGACAGTTTCCATTCCTCTGCGGCAGCAAGTCAGCAGCAATATTTTCCGTCAGCAAAAACTTCTTACTGTCCATCTGTTCCAAAAGTATTTCCGGTATACCGATATCGGCAACAACGACCTCGCCAGTCAATTCAGCCGCCGGATATAAAAACAGGCCCGGCTTCGCCAGCGCCATAGTAACTGTAATATCTGCCTGGACTGCATTTTTATCGGCCATACCTGTATCAACACAGACGCCGCTTGGCACGTCAACAGACACCACCGGCACAGCAACACTGTTAATCAGGCTGCAGACCCGTTGCTGGAACCCCTGCAAAACGCCATTAAATCCTGTACCTAAAACAGCGTCGATCACCAAATCAGCCTGATGGCAGCTTACTTCCGCCACATCCCAGCTGCCTCTGTCATCTTTTAGCGCGAATAATTCAATACCGCACTTCCGGCAGATACGCAGCTGCGCCGCAGCATCTCCGGTCAGGTCCTGCCATGGCGATACCAGAAACACTTTTACACGTGCGCCCTGACTGACCAGCCAGCGTGCAGCAACCAGTCCATCGCCTCCATTATTGCCCTTACCTGTAAAAATAACGATATTTTTACCAAAACAATCTTCTAAAAAATCTGCAGCCGTTTCTGCCACAGCTTTACCTGCATTCTCCATCAGCACCATTGTCGGCAAACCGATCTGCTCTGCAGACTGCTGATCCAAAGTTTGCATTTCTTTTGCAAAAACCAGTTTCATCGTTATCCCTCCAATACAACCTGAGCCATAGCAATATCTTTAGTATGGCTCAACGAAAGATATATTTCTCTGACGCCGCGTTCCTCTGCCAGAGCAGCAAAATAACCGCTCAAACGTATGCCGGGCTTTCCCATACAATCATTATAAACTTCAATATCAATAAGCCGGCCGCCTCTCAGCCCTGTTCCCAAAGCTTTCAGCAAAGCTTCTTTAGCCGCAAATCTCGCAGCATAGCTTGCAAATTTCTGCATTCCGCGAGCTTCGCAATATTCTTGTTCTGAAACAGAAAAAACTCTTGCCGCAAATCTTTCTATTGTCAAAGCTTTTTTTATTCTCTGTATTTCAGTCAAATCACAACCGATTCCGACAATCATCAGCTTTTCCTCCTTGCGAACTCAGCCTGCACATACTGCTTATTTAAAAACATAATATGTTTATATTATACACCCAGACTGCGTTTTCCTGCTATTTTATTCAATAAAATAGCTCAGCACCTCCAATCGGCACTGAGCTAAAGCTTTTACTGACCTGCAAGCAAACCTTTTTCTTCTAAAAATTCCGCTAAAAACTTACCGATACGGTTCGTAAGCTTCAAACAGTTTTTCAGATGGTCACGAGTATTGAATTCATAAGGCATCAAATCCTTACACATCGTTGAGCCAAATTCCTTTTCAAACCGATCGTGGAACTCTTTTGTAACAGGATAAATTTCCTTCAACGGTTTTTCCTCAGGAGTATTGCGTCCGATCAAGGTACTGATAACCATTGTGCAGCCAACTAAAGCGCCGCAAATATTACGGGCGTGACCAATACCGCCGCCAAATCCCGACGCCAGGCGAAAAGCATTATCGTCAATGTCGACGCCTGCATATTTGCGAAAGGCTTCAACGATAGCTTCACTGCAATTATAACCGCTCTTAAATGCATTACCAACTTCCATACCCAATTTTTCACTGAATTCACTCATTACTCGTCCCTCCCTTAATATTACTTATATACTTTAATTCTACCAGTTTCCTCAAAAGTCCTGCTCTGAAAAAATCCCGTCTGCTTATTTTATAAAAAAACAGGACGGTAAGCACCGTCCTGTTCAGCCTGCATATTTTTATTCAACCTTAGTCAGCCATAAGCCATGCAGATTACAGTATTCGTAAACACCTATAACCTTATCACCGCCTGCCAGCGCAAATTCAGCTTCAGGTTTAGAACCAACAGCCAGTTTCTTCCGCTGTCCGCCTTGTTCTGTTTCCAGATAAATCCAGGCAATATGGTGTTCCTCTGTCATAGGATGCTCAACGCTGCCGACTTTTACTTTTACGATATTGCCTTCAATAGTAACTACCGGCAGATGTTTTTCCTGTGACGCCTCCACTGTATTAGGTTTCAGTTCTGTCATGGGATCGCCGCAGCAAACAACATTTACTCCGCTGCTTTGAATCATCCCAATCATATTACCGCAATGTTTACAGATGTAGAATTTCTTTTCGCCCATTCGTACTCACTCCTTAATAAAATTTTATCACTTAATTAATTATAAATGCGGCTCCAGCCGCTTTTACCCTAAAGCTACGTCCAAAATCATCATGACCGCAAAACCAATAATAAAACCAATTGTTGAAAGATCAGCGCTTTCATGCTCACCGCCGCTTTGAGACTCTGGTATCAATTCTTCAACCACAACATACAACATCGCGCCGGCGGCAAAAGCCAATGCATACGGCAAAATAGCTTCCATTGAAGTGACCATAGCCGCACCAATAACACCTGCTATCGGTTCTACCACCCCTGAAGCCTGTCCATACATAAAGCTCTTCATCCGCGAAACACCTTCTCGCCTGAGCGGAATGGAAACAGCGGCACCTTCAGGAAAGTTCTGGATACCGATACCCAAAGCAACCGCTATCGCAGCCAGCAGGCCCGTATCACTCATACTATTGGCAGCCGCACCGAAAGCAACGCCGACCGCCAGCCCTTCAGGAATATTATGCAAAGTAATTGAAAATACCAGTAAAATACTACGACGCCAATTAGTGGGAATACCTTCCACTTCTCCATCTTTGGCAAAAAAATGCGCATGCGGCAGCAATCTATCCGCCAGCCACAAAAAAGCCGCACCGCCCAAAAACCCGATCGCAGCAACAAGCCAGGCTGGTAAACTGCTTTGCTCAGCCATTTCTATGGCTGGAGCTAAAAGCGACCAAAAGGACGCTGCCACCATGATACCTGCGGCAAAGCCCAGCATCATATTTAAAACTCGTTTGTTGATTTCTTTAAAGAAAAATACCATCGCCGCGCCAAGCGCGGTCATAAACCAGGTGAACCCCGTCGCAATCAGCGCTAAGAGGATCGGATCGTTGATCTTCATCAAAGATTCCATCAAAACAACTCCTTACCTTCGTCTTTATTATAAGCTACTTACGACCCGCTTTCAAGTAAGCTCTTCATTATCTAAATTTTGTATCCGTTTATGATGATTATTAAACGTACATTTAAAATAAAATGCAGATAACCGGAATCCCTTATGGGACCCGGTTATCTGCATTTGGAGAAATGGAATATTAAAGGACATAACCACAGTCTGCTCTTACCGTAGTTATGACGGAGAAGTGAAGTTATGCTTTAGTTAAAGCCGCGCCCAGCTCGCGACAGCTTGCAACTGCCGCTTCATCAGGAGCTCCCAAAACTAAAAGTCCCGGTGCAGCCAACTCGGCGCCAGCCGCTTTGACGCGCTGCTCCCAATCATTCATGTAACTGCCGCCCCAACCGTAAGAACCGAAAATCACAACCTTTTTACCCTGCAAAAGCGGTTCTAACGCTGTAAAGAAAGGCTCAAATTCGTATTCTTCCAGAACTTCAGCGCCCATAGCACTGCAGCCCAATGCCAGCGCTGAATATCCAGCAGCCTGTTCCGCCGTCATATCGCCAACGCTTTTTAGTACCGCTGCAGTACCAATACCTTCGGCTACAGCCTCGGCCATAAGTTTAGTATTACCGGTACCAGACCAATAAATAACAGGAATCTTTTCCATAATCAAACCTCCTTAAAAAAAAGCCGCTGCCAGATGTAAAGGTACGCCTTCGGCTACTGCCTTCAACAACCTGTCCCGGCATTTATTATATGCGTCAAACAAACACCTGGCATGTTCGACATCATCATATACTTTCCAATAACCGCTGCATTTACAGTTCTGTCCTTTATTCTCAATAAACCCTTTGATATCCGCCAATGGATAGCCTAAAAAGATACCTATCTCATGTGGAAAATCGTTACTGCAGGATACCCGGCTCCCTAGCTGCCGCAGCAGAGAATGTACAGAGTCTGTTTTATAACCAAGCTCTTTTAAATAACAACTGACTTCATGTTTCTGCAGCAAAGCTTCAAGCTGCCGAGGCTGATAAACTAAAATCAAAGTTCGTGCAGTACAATGGCACAAAACTTCAAAAGCAATGCCCCTATCGGCAAATTGTTCAGTATAAACCGTCAAAAGCGGCGCAACCACAGGCATCGATACCGTAGGACAGCTGACAAGATTGGCCGGTTTGATACCAGCTAACGCCGGTGCGCAATGAAAAGCTAGTAATTCATCAAAACTTTTAAAGCCATGTAATTCAAACTGCATGATAACTCCTTTAACAAAAGTTAGTTCAGCTAACCAAACGCAGCTACCGGCAAGGCTCCGGTTATTGTTTATGAGTGATCAAAGAAAGAAGGGTCGAAATCACATCGTTTGGTTAGCCCTGTCTAACTTGATTTTGAGTATAGCACAAAAAATCCAGGTTAGCAATACCTAACCTGGATTTTTTTCATATTTTTTTCTGCAGCTCTTTCATTATTGGCGTCGTTGAAACAATTTAAAAAGATCAGTTTTTTCTTCTGACATCAACACATAATCAGGCTCTGCCGCCAAAACTTTTTCTCTGGCCGCCTCCAGATCATGAAAGACATCCCATTTAGCAGCATTAAGCGCTTTGATATTGCTGATACGCAGCAAATACGCAGGATGAAAAGTCGCTATACAGTCAAAACCATGTTTCGTTTTGAACCATTTTCCGCGGTCCCTGGTAATACGCATATCCTGATTTCCCAGGTAATGCAGTGCGACACTGCCTAAAGCAACCACTACCTTAGGCTGCAATATCTCCAGTTCCTTATCCAGCCAGCGCTGTGCGCAAAAATCAGCCTCAGCAATATTCGGAGTGCGGTTACCTTTAGGACGGCATTTAATGATATTAGTCGTTAAAACACGGTCACGTGTCATCTTTGCAGCCCACAGAGCTTTATCCAACAGTTGTCCGGACGGGCCGATAAGAGGACAGCCGTAGTCATCCTCCACGCCGCCGGGGCCTTCACCTACAAAAACAATCGGACTGTCATAATTGCCAAACCACCCCACAGGGGCTTTTGCCGCTTCCCGCAGTGGACATTCTCTGCAAACCATCAATTCCTGTGCCAGACTTTCCATTTTTTCCTGTTTCATACTTTTCTCACACCTATTTATAAAATTTTAATCATAGCCTCCGCGGCGAAGCATGCTGATCCAATTTGACAAAAGGCAGATGCTTTTTGAGCTCCTCACGGCTTTGCTCCAAGACAAAGGCCGTTGCCTGAATATTACCGGAAACCGGCGAAACAAAACGCGCAAAGCTGTTCATCGTTACCAGCCCACCATCAACAGTAAAGACACTTTGATTCATATTAATATACCACTTTTCGCGGTCATTAAGTACCCTTCCATCGATTTCGACTATTAAAATATAATCAGCACCCAGCTCCCGTGCTTTCTGATAAAATTTTTCCATTGCATAAACACTGTCATCATAAAGCTTCGTTTCGGTATCCACGATCACATACCGCGGCAGCATCATCTGATATTCATTCATAACAAATCTTTTGATATCCGGAACATAATCCCGTTTGTCAACCTCGCGGCTGCTGCCGATCCAGACTGCCACCAGCGGGTCAGATCCTTCCAGTTTCTGCAGCGGCAGCTTCTCACGTACGCCGGCAGCTTCAGCTTTATCTAAGGCCGCATAATATTCTCGCATACTGTAATCAAAATACATTCCCATATCATGCTGAAAGTCACTCAGCTTCCGGGAAAGATTGTATTTATGATGTTTGCCAAACTGTTTATAGCCGCCAAAAAATGTTTGCAGGCTCCCTGGAACAGGATCAGCATTATTAGTGATTCTGCGCAGGTCAATGCTATCACCGTAGGCTTCGGCAAAAGCGGCGTTTCCTATCGCAGGCGCGCCAAAAGTTATCACCGGTACACGGTTTTTATCAACACCCATACTTACCAGGCGCTCCGCCAGTAAAGTAGCCACGGCTCCGCCCAAACTGTGCCCAGTAAGTAATACGCGAGTATCTGTATTTGCCAGGATCTCATTAAACAAAACTTCATCAATGCCATCGTCATTGGTGTCGACCATTGTTTCCAGAACAGTATTCACATAATCATTAAACCCTTTATGCACCATTGGCACAGTTTTATCCTTTTCAGGGCGTTCAGCATATTCGATAAATCCCTCAAGATCACTTCCGCCATAAGGTACTTTATCTGTATTCAAATTAACGGTCCAATCACTTTTACTGGCACTGCCGCGAAAAGCAACTATATAAACATCTCTGCCACGTCTGGTTTTATTTTTAGCCACAATAAAATTGGCCTCTAATTTTCCTTTTTTCACCTTATGCGGTACTATTTTCCAGCCATAATCACGCAGATAGCCAAACTCCGGCGCATCTTCCGGTGAATATGCGCCTATACAGGCCCCTGCTGCAACAGTGGTCCAATGTGCATCTCTATACGCCGCGTCGATCATTTTCTTTTCAGCAGGCGTATACTCATGCGCCCAGCCGCTGCTGCCAGGCACAAAGATTAAAAACGCCAGCAGAACATAAGTTATAATTTTGGTCATTGAGCGCATACTGCACCTCCACTTCTTAAAATTAGGCATTGCCATTATAATAATTATAAATGAATGCAGTGGAAAACACAAAAAGAAAAACGCATTTCTCAGCAGAAATACGTTTAACATAACATCTTTCGTTAACTTTACCAGAACTTTGCCGGATACTTCAGCACTTTTCCAATTTTGCTCTAAAAGAAATACTGCGCGGCGTATCAATATCAATAACAACACCGCCTCCGAAAATACTATGCCTGACGCGTTGACCTGCAGCTAATAATGACTGATTTTCTTCATCTGCAAGATAACGTTCACTGATGACAAGATAATCTTTGACTTCTCTTATCAAACCTTCCCGCGGTGGCTGCGTATAACTAAGCAACGACGGGTCAATATCCAACAAAAAACGGGAAGGATAACGCGGCGAACCATCAAAATTCCTACCATCAGCTTCTGAAAGGTACAGACCTTTCTGCGCACGGGTCATGGCTACAAACGCAAGCCTACGCTCCTCCTCCATCCGCTGTATAGTATCTGTTTTTTTAGACGGAAAAACTCCTTCATTCATAGCACATAAAAATACATAAGGAAACTCCAGCCCTTTAGCAGAATGTACCGTCATTAACTTTACTTTATCACTGTTGTCAGCTGTATCGTTATTAGTAAACAAAGCCACATGTGACAAGTAATGTTCCAACGTACTTTCCTCGCCGCAAGAAGTTTCATATTCATAAACCGACTGTTTAAGTTCCGCCAGATTATCTAACCGTTCCTGGCTGCCTTCTGTCCGCAGCATTTTTTCATAACCACTTTCATTCAAAACTGCCGACAGCAATTCTGAAATTTGTCTTTCGGCGTAATCAGCGGCAAATCTTTCAATCAAAGCAACAAACTGTGCTGCTTTGGTCCCTTTAAAAATCTCATTCTCCAGATTCATTACTAAAGCCTCATACAAAGAACATTGGTATTCAGCGGCATATTCCTGTAAAAATTTTATGCGTCTTTCCCCAATATTACGCTTCGGTACATTTGCCACCCGCATAAACGCCAGATCATCTTTATATGCAAGCAAACGCAAATAGGCCAGCGCGTCTTTTATCTCCATTCTGTTAAAGAACTGTACGCCGCTGTAGATAGTATATGGTATTTTTTCCCGTAAAAAAACCTCTTCCACACACCTGGTAACATAGTGAGCTCGATATAAAACAGCGATGTCCCTGTAAGAGATTCCCTGGCTGTGCAGCGCCTGAATCTGTTCTGCCATCCATAATGCTTCTGCTTCAGAATTAGCTGCATGATGACAGACCACCTGTTTGCCGTCCGCAAGCGTTGCAATAAGTTCTTTTTTGATTCGGAATTTATTTTTATCGATCAGGTCATTAACAACAGCAACGATATGCGGCGTAGAGCGATAATTCTGCATCATCATTATAGTTTTTACGCCGGGAAATACTTTATCAAAGTCCAGTAAATAGCGGACATTAGCACCACGCCAGGTATAAATAGTCTGGTCTGGATCACCGACAATGAACAGATTTTTATGATAGGCACACAGTACGGACATCAATTTGTACTGCAGTTCGTCAATATCCTGAAATTCGTCGATCATAATATATTCCAGCCGCTGCTGCCATTTATTTTTAATAGCTTCGTTCTGTTCAAAAATATATAAAGTAAATTTGATCAGATCATTATAATCAAGTCCAAAGCATTTTTTCTCCTGATATAAATATCCATAAAAAATCATATCCGACGGCTCTGTTGCCGCCAGGTATTTCTGCCGCAGCGTATCCAACGACATGTTGAGCATATCCAGATAATATTCCGGTTCTTTAAATATTTTTCTGATCTCAATCATATCCCGGGCTTTGCTGAAGGTCATATTTCTAAGCGTCAGCCCACGCTCTTCGTAAATAAGCTTCAGCATAGAATCAATATCAGCATTGTCCAAAACGAGAAAGCTTTTAGGATATTGTAAAGCATGGCTGTCTTCCTGCAAAACAGATACGCAGAAACTATGGAAAGTGCTTATATAACCTGTATCATTATCGCCAGTCAGATTATGAATGCGCTGACGCATTTCATTAGCCGATTTGTTAGTAAAAGTAACACAGAGAATATTTCCCGGAAGAATTCCGACCTCGTTGACCAGATAAGCAAAACGTCTTGCTAACGCCCTTGTTTTACCTGAACCGGCCCCAGCTATAACACGTATAAACCCCTCTGTAGAAGTAACAGCCTCAAGCTGAGACTCGTTGAGACCCTGCAGTATATTTTCCAATGCTTTACACTTCCTTTCCTCTTAAAATTTACTATCAACTTTATCATTTTATTATATCAATAAGCTTCTTCCTTCACAACAATGCTTCCGGATATTAAAATTTTAAATTTTTTATTAAACTCAAATTAAACTCAGACTTTTACCAAAAAGAAAAAAGGCGCTACCAATAGGTAGCGCCTTGCTTTTCTGTTCATATGCTGCTATATATTAAAAAAATTTTTAATCTATATCAATTACAGACGAACAACGTTGGCAGCTTGTTCACCGCGGTTGCCTTCAACTACGTCAAATTCAACTGCTTGACCTTCTTCGAGGGTTTTGAAGCCTTCGGATTGAATAGCGGAGAAATGAACGAATACGTCGCCACCATCTTCGCGTTCGATGAAACCATAACCTTTTTCTGCGTTAAACCATTTTACTTTGCCAGTCATTTTCTGGGCCTCCTAAAAATTACTTTAATGAGGAGCTTGAACATCTCACTCACCAGCCCATTATAGCCTATTATTTACAATAAAGCAACTCTCTTTTGCTATTTTTTGTAATTTTTTTAATATTTTTGCTTATATTCATTTATATTTTGCTCAATTAAGGCTAATTTAGCAGTTTTGGTCATCTTTTTGATCTCACATTCGCGATGCAGTGCTTCTTCTCTGGTTGCCAGCGTTTCACTATAGACTAAAGTTACGGGACCGCGTCCACGGGTATATTTCGCCCCTTTGCCGCTGTTATGTGCTTCAAGACGTTTTTCCAGGTTATTTGTCCAGCCCGTATAAAGTGAGGCATCCCTGCAGCGCAAGATATACACATACGCAGGCAAATTATTTTATAACCTCTACCTTTTCCATAATTACATCCTCTTTAGGACGGTCACGGAAATCAGTAGGAACTACGCCTATCAAACGCACAACATCCATCCCATCAACGACCTTGCCAAAAATAGCATGGTGTCCGTTAAGCCACGGGGTAGGCGCTAAAGTAATAAAAAACTGGCTGCCCCCAGTATTCGGGCCGGCGTTGGCCATTGAAAGAATACCCTCGTCATCATGCTTCAGCCCTTCACCGAATTCGTCGTCAATTTTATATCCTGGGCCACCCATACCAGTACCGGTAGGATCACCGCCCTGAATCATAAAGCCGTCAATAACACGGTGAAAAACGATCCCGTTATAAAAACCTTTTTCTGTCAGTTTGATAAAATTCTCAGTTGTTTTAGGAGCCTTATCTTCAAACATTTCTACAGTAAATACTCCCTTATTAGTTGTAAATCTGATTTTTCTGTTTTCACTCATGCTAAAAACCTCCTGAAATTTATTGTTTATTTTTTTCAAATATAGCTTTTTGAATAGCATCGACTAACAAATAAACCCCTACACCGATCCCTGCCATCCAAGCCGGAGTCAGGGCTGCCGCCTGAGTCTCGCCGTGCACCCACGGCAGCGAAAAACCGATCATTAAAAAAGCGCCCTGAGCAACCTGCAACCGCTGCGTACTGATACGTTTGCCATCTATATCTCCTTTGGCTTCTGTCAAAGCCGCCATCCTTATTTCCGGCAAGAACAAAATAAAACAAAGCGCCATCAGATAAACATAAATCATGGAAAGGCTGTGGGCTTTCATGGAAGTATCCGCCATTGCCGTAACCGCAAAAGCCAAGCCGCCTAAATAGAGACTTCTGTAATATCCGCCTTTGATCTGACTTTCGATAATATAAGCCGTACCGGTAAGCACCGGATAAAGCCAATAACCATCTCTGCCAAGCCAATAGGCAATAAAAATCAAAA
>OHEX01000285.1_pt1 | contig 30066 bp, 23 predicted proteins | sample 1567361 | NCBI WGS metagenome assembly OHEX01 (sample SAMEA3879585, study PRJEB24766) | human gut metagenome | biome: human-associated habitat; feature: feces | place: USA | collected 1985/1987 | reverse complement strand
GGCGGGGGGTATCAGGAATTCCGAAAAAAGGTATTACTGAGAACCTATATGGCGTGTAAGCTGCCTCTTCCTAAAAAGGTTGAGCAGTCAATTTTAGAACAGCAGTTACAGGTTCAGAGCCAATCAAAAAATGTGGAAAGTCAGACCGAGAAGAAGGTGAAGAAAACCGCAAAAAAGAAGGTGCCAAAAAGTGGCAGGGGAAGCGGCGGTTTGGCAGTGATTGCTTCTTCAACCGGAGGACCGAGGGCATTACAGTCGGTAATTCCGTATTTTCCAAAGGATTTTCCATTACCGTTAGTCGTTGTCCAGCATATGCCGGCAGGATTTACGAAGTCATTAGCAGCTCGCTTGAATGAGATTAGTAATCTCGACGTTAAGGAGGCTGAGGATGGTGACTGCCTGAAAAAGGGCACGGTTTATATTGCGCAGGGCGGCAAGCAGTGTGAAGTCATAGAAGATGCACAGGGAAATCTGATTTTGTCGGAAAATGATAAGCCGGCAAGAGGGGGATTAAAGCCGTGTGCGGATATCTTTTTTGAATCACTGGTTTCTTGTTCGGTGGAACACATTGTCTGTGGTGTTTTGACCGGGATGGGAAGCGATGGCTGCAAAGGAATCCGTGCATTGAAAAAAAGCAAGGACATTCAGGTTGTAGCGCAGAATGAAGACACCTGCGTGGTATATGGTATGCCGCGCGCAGTAGTACAGGCGGGAATTGTAAATGAAGTCGTGCCACTCGAAGATGTGGCAGACACCATGATAAAACATATAGGAGTGTGAAAAGATGGATACGAGTCAATATTTAGATTTGTTTATCGATGAGACAAAAGAGCATTTACAGAGTTTGAATGAGCATGTTCTGGTCTTGGAGAAGGAGCCGGAGAATGAAGATACAATCAATGAGATTTTCCGTGCGGCACATACGCTGAAAGGAATGTCCGGTACAATGGGCTTTGTTCGTATGCAGCGTCTGACCCATGATTTGGAAAATGTATTTTCTGAAATCCGCAATGGAAACATGAAAGTGAATGAAAAGCTGATTGATGTATTATTCCGAGGACTGGATGCATTGGAGTCTTATCTGGCTGTTATTTCCTCTGAGGGAAATGAAGGAACTGAAGACAACGAAGATATTATTAATGATTTGAATGCTCTGTTAGAGGAACAGAGTGGCGACGGTGCAGCTGCTCCGGCGCAAAAAGAGGTAAAAAAAGAAGAAACTCCCGCAAAGGAAGAGAAAGCAGAAAATAAACAGGAAAGTGCATCGGATGAAAAATGCAAATTTAAGCAGATTCCGATTTCCGAATATGAAGCGACAGCAATCAATTCAGCAAGAGCAGAAGGAAAGAACGTGTATGGAATTACCGTATATCTGCAAAAAACTTGTATTTTGAAATCTGCCAGAGCTTTCCTTGTATTCAAATCTGTTGAAAATAAAGGTGAGTTGATTAAATCCGTACCTTCGACAGAGCAGATTGAGGATGAAGAATTTGATTTTGATTTCAGCTGGATTTTTGCATCAAGTGATACGAAAGAAAATATCAAAAAACTTGTTATGAATGTATCGGAAATCGCAGAGGTTTACATCGATGATATTGAGATTCCGGATGCACCTGCGGCAGGTCCATCAAATGATGTAAAACCGGCACAGGAAAAGAAAGAAACAGCAAAACCGGATGCCAAAGAAAAGCCAAAGAAAGCATCGGCTTCCAAAGGGAAAGTGGGCAGTCGTTCCGTTCGTGTCGATATTGATAAACTGGATGTTCTGATGAATCTTGTCAGCGAGCTGATTATTGCAAAGAATGGACTTGTGTCGGCAGGTGCTGCCTCTCCGTCAGGACAGATGGCAAATGCACAGGCATTCCATGAACAGATTGAGTACTTAGAGCGAGTGACAACAAACCTGCATGAATCCGTTATGAAGGTCCGCATGGTGCCAATTGAGAGTGTTGTTAATCGATTCCCACGTATGATTCGTGATTTGAATCGTAAATTAAATAAGAAAATGGAATTGTACATGACTGGTGAAGAGACTGAACTTGACCGTACCGTAATTGATGAAATCGGTGATCCGCTTATGCATTTGCTTCGTAACTCGGCTGACCATGGTTTGGAGAGCAATGAAGAGCGTGTACGTCTTGGTAAACCGGAGGTTGGTTCCATCTTTTTGGATGCTTACCAGGATGGTAACAATGTTGTTATTGAAGTACGCGATGATGGTGCCGGAATTGACATTGACCGTGTACGTCAGAAAGCAATTGAAAAAGGCTCTATTACAGAAAAACAGGCAGAGACGATGACAGACAAAGACTTTATTGATTTGTTGTTCCAGCCAAGTTTTTCAACAGCAGAAAAGATTACTGATGTTTCCGGACGAGGCGTTGGTCTTGACGTTGTAAAAACTAAAATTGAGGCACTTGGTGGTAATATTACAGCAAAGACCGTTGCCGGTGAGGGAAGTACCTTTACGATTTCTCTTCCTTTGACATTGGCAATTATTCAGGCTTTGATGGTGAAAGTCGGAGAAGAAAAATATGCGATTCCGCTTGGCAGCATCAATGGAATTGAGGATATTGCAAAAGAAGATATCAGTTTAGTACAATCCAAAGAAGTTATTAATCTTCGTGGACGTGTCATTCCGATTCTTCGTCTGCATGATATTTTGGATATGGAGCCGGTTGAAAATGATCCGGAATCTCTGATTGTTGTCATTATGCAGAAGGCAGAACAGCAGGTTGGTCTTGTGATTGACGAATTGATTGGACAACAGGAAACCGTTATTAAGTCGCTTGGACATCACATCACCTGTGATAAACTCTTTAGTGGAGCAACGATTCTTGGTGATGGTGAAGTAGCGTTAATCTTAGATACAAACACATTAATGTAGGGGGTGTCGACATGGAAGATTTGATGAATGGAATGGAAACAACAATGGATGAAATTCAGTATATTGTTGTCAAATTAGGAAATGAAAAATATGGAATTGATATTTCCTGTGTGGATAATATCGTAAGAATGCAGCATATGACAAGAGTTCCAAAGTCACAGTCATATTATATTGGTGTGATTAATCTGCGTGGTGAAGTGGTTCCGATTATGAGTCTGCGCAGACGTTTCGGATTAGAGGATGATGTCTGTCAGTCCGCAACGAGAATCATTATTATCCGTATGCAGGATCAGTCATTGATTGGTGTAATTGTCGATGAAGTGCAGGAAGTGGTAAATATCAATCCGGCTTCTATCGAGAAACCAGCATTTAAGCTGGAAGAGGAAAAAGCATCTTTCCTTGCCGGGATTGGCAAAAAAGGAGAGGAACTCATTTCTTTATTGGATATGAATGCGGTAATTGAGGAAAAGAAAGAAGTATGAGTGAGATGATTCGTGTTGGAATGGCTGACTATAAGTTATGTGCACCGCCGGATAAAATTTCGACGTTAGGACTTGGTTCGTGTATGGGGGTCGTAATCTATGACACGAAAACAAAGTTGTGTGGAATGGCACATATTATGCTTCCGGACAGCACAAAGATTACTCATAATCAAAACCGAATGAAGTTTGCAGACACATGTCTTTTAGATATGTATCATGAACTTTTAGCACGCGGAGGATTGAAAGAAAATCTGCGTGCTAAAATTGCAGGCGGTGCTAAAATGTTTGCGCATCATTCGGATAATGAACTGCTGAATGTTGGACATCACAACAATCAGGCAGTCAGGAAATTTTTACAGGAAAAGAATATTCCAATTGTGGCGGATGATTCCGGAAAAGATTTCAGCCGCACGATTGTATTTGACCCGGAATGTGAGTTGCTGCATATTTCGGTGGCTGGTGTAAATGAATATGTGATTTGACGAGGTGTAGGATATGAAAAATCGTTATATACCTGCTTTTATTATGTTGGCTGCCGGCCTTGTGTGTTGTGTTTTATGTGTGGTACAAAGGTGGCCTGTTTTAAATAGTTTAATTACGTTAGTTATTGTTTTACTTCTTTTTTATATCATTGGGCAGATTGCGGCGCAGATTGTTGGAAATGCGGCGCTGCAGGGCGGAGGCCGCTTTGGATCGGTGTCCCATCATTGGGCCGCTCATGGCGGCAAGTACTTCAGGTGCTACTTCAGTGGGTCCGGGAATGAATAATTTGGTTGCCATTTGTTTTTAAGAACTGGGTACGCATACTATAGCGTCTCCAAACGGTTTGACTATGAATTTTTGTTGAGCCTTACCGGGAAAACCTGCCGCAGCAGCGGAGAAAGCAAAGAGAGGATGTCTGTATTGGGCGGCACAGGTGGCCAGTTGGGAGTAATGCGGGCAGGATGCGGCGCTCCGCATGTTCCGTCATCCCATGCCGGCATGGTTCCTCCGGTGATCCTTTTCAACCGGATTTTCTGGCAGGAAATCAGGATGGAACGAGGCGGTGAACCTGTGCTGAAACGGTTCTCACGTTCTGCCGGTGAAACGGCTTTTTTCTCCTGTTCGGAAAGGCAGGGCGCAGGACTTGCCCTCTTTCCGCAGGAGGAATGTTTTTGGAATTTAGAGGCTGATCAGCTTGACCAGCCAGTAACCTCCGAAGAAAAGCCAGATATACAGGAAGCCTGCAAGCAGGAAAGGCCGCGCTCCGGCTTTTTTAAACTTCTCAAAGCTGGATTCCGCGCCCAGGGCCGTCATCGCCATGGTCAGCAGGAATGTATCCAGGGTGTTTATGGCGTCCACAAGTCCGGCAGGCAGCAGGTGCAGGGAATTAAAGCCAATGACGGCAAGGAACAGGAAGGCGAACCAGGGAATGGTAATTTTCCGTTTTTCCCCGTTTGCGCCGGAAGAGGGATCCCTCCGGGCCAGGACAATGCTCAGGACGACCAGCACCGGGGCCAGCATCATCACCCGGATCATTTTGACGATAATGGCCGGATCGGAAATAGCTTGCCCCATGGCGTTGCCGGCGCCCACCACATGCGCCACTTCATGAAGGGTGGCTCCGGTAAAAAGCCCCATTTGTTCCGGCGTCAGATCCAGTATTCCGGCCCGGTGCAGGGCTGGATACAGAAACATGGAGAGCGTGCCGAAGATGACCACGGTGGAAACGGCCACAGCGGCTTTGTAAGGTTTGCTTTTGACGACGGGTTCCGCCCCCAGAACGGCTGCTGCCCCGCAAATGGAACTGCCGATGGAGGTCAGCAGGGCCGTGTCCCTGTCCATTTTCAGCAGGCGCCCCAGCCCGGCTCCCAGAAGAATGGTGAGAGTGACCACAATAAGGTCGAGCGCCAGGGCGGAGCCGCCGATGTCGATGACACTTTGAAAAGTCAGTTTGAATCCGTACAGGACAATGCCTGTTCTCAAAACCTGCTTGGTGCAGAACTGAATGCCGGGAACCCATGTTTCCGGAAGGTGGTTGCGCAGGCTGTTGGCGTAAAGCATTCCCAGCACGATGCCGACGATCAGCGGGCTGAGGGAAAGATGTTTCACCCATTCAAAATCAGCAATGTAAAAAGCGGAAAAGGAAAACAGAACAATAAGCAGGATGCCGTGGAGGGGATTGGCTAGATGTTTGGGAGACATGGTCGGTAAATGATGGTTGCGGCTGCCCGTTGTATCTGGCCGGGAGCGTACCGGATTGGCTGCGGAATAATATACGATGCAGCCATTATAAAATCTAATTAAAAATTGTTATAGCCAATTAAATTTTGTTATAATAATATCGGCAGAACTTGATGAACAGTTCATTGATTCTGCTGTGGTCTCCATGTCCTGAGACGAAGTGGAAGGTGCGGCGAATTTCCAGGTGGCGGAGATGTATTTTCTTCAAACTTCCGCGTTTGAATTCTCCCCGGACAGCAAGGGAGGAGAGAAAAGAGCACGCCGGAGAATGCTCCAGATACATTTTGATGCTTTCCGTATTGCCCAGCATCATCAGAACATGGAGGCCGGAAACGGAGATCCCGTGTTTTTTCAGCGCTTCCTCCACCACCCGACGCGTGCCGGACCCCGGTTCACGCATGATCAGGGGCACATGGGAGAGTTGCGGGAGGGAAAGCCCTTCACTGGGCACGGCGGCCTGCATGCCTCCTGCCAGAATAATTTCGTCCTCCATAAATGGCTGGTAATGCAGGTCCGCGCGCGTTGCCGTGCCTTCCACGATGCCAAGCTGCACGGATTCATCCTGGACGGCCTGTTCTATTTCCTCCGTATTGCCGCTTTTCAGCCATATGCGTATTTCCGGGTAATGGCGGTTGAACAGGGCCAGCAGCGGAGGCAGCACATACTGGGACATGGTGGAGCTGGCTCCCAGGCTCAATTCGCCGGAAACAGGGGAATTGCGGCCAAAGGATATTTCTTCAGCCAGCGTTTCGTATTCCTTGAGGATGCGGCGGGAATGGGCCAGCAGGCGCACGCCTTCCGCCGTCAGGGCAATCCCTCGTCCCTCCCTTTTGAACAGACGGGCATCCAGCAGACGTTCCAGTTCCTTGATATGTCGGGTGACGGCCGGCTGCGTGATGAACAGTTCTTCCGCCGCGCGCGTAAAATTCAGGCGCCGTGCGACGGTTTCAAACACTTTCAGCCGGAAATCCGTAATCATGGAGAGGAAATAATATTCAACCATGCCGCCGGGGGGACGGCAAGCTCCTTTCCTCCGCATGATGGCGTACGGCGCTGGGAATGGCGCTCAAGCGCAAGACGCGCGGGTGCCCGTAATATTCCGGAACCGTACATCCTCTGAACGGCAGGTGGCGGAAGAGAGTCCAATGCCTATATGAAACTGCATTCCATGATTATTGCCGGCGGAGCCGGCCTTTTGTTGTTGGGGGCCTGTTCCCCCTCTTCCTATCAGACCACATTTCCGGAACCGGCCTATGTAAAGGTTTCCACCAATAACGGAGCTTATGCTCCTTATCCGGACGATCCTGTCGGCCAGCAGGAACTGGTGTACTGGTATAATTCCCTTGCCGCTCCAATGACGGTGGTTGCGGAGGTTCCTCCCACTCCCATTGTCACGACAGGTTCGGGGCCGGTTGTTCTTGATTCCAGCGATTTCTCCGCGAAATTGTACCGCGACAGAACGGAAATCAAAAAGAAGGATAAGGACGGCAATTGGGTTACCAGCGTGCGCCCCACCACCCCCGCAGACCAGCGCATGAGGAATTACGTGATGGCTTCCAAAAAAGCCCGTTAGATTTTTCCTCCGTTGACGAAAGACCTTTCCGGCCTGCGTTCCTCTCCGGAGGAAGCGGGCCCGGCTTGTTTACGGGCAGATTTTTCTTCCCATTCTTCCGGGCAAGTGGGGCGCCGGCGGATAATTTTTCCCGGCCAGAGCAAATAGGCGTCCGTGTAAAAGGTGGAACCGCAACCCCGGCATTCCAGCATGATGCCTGTATCCGGCCTTCTTTGTTCTTCCGGAGTTTGCGGAGCAGAATAAAGCCCGGCGTTTCCGCAGTGCGGGCAGCGGATGGAAAGGGGAATGGTGTGTTGAACAATCAGCGTTGCCGCGTAAGCGAGTGCCCAGGCAATGTAGCCCGCCCAGAAAGGCCATTCCGGATGAAGCAGCCAGACTGCTGCAACAAGGAGAGCGGAGCACAAGGCATACAGAAGGCTCCGCTTCTGCCTTCCGGCAAGGAGATGGAAGCAATAAACCGTATCCTGCATAAAAAGGAAGGAGATGAATTTACAGGTCATCCAGCGTCCATTCATCCTTCCATTCCAGGATAATCTGGTCACCCTCCCATTTCATGGGCAGCCACAGGTAACGGCCGTCAATGGCGTTTTTGGGTCGCCAGATGTCCGCCATGAAGATGAATTTTCCGGGTTTGCCCTGTACAGGCAGGATGAAAGTGCTCTGGCCGCCGAACGTGATGCCTGCCTTGGGCCCCACGCAGGGATTTTTCAATTCCATCCATGGGCCGGCGATGTTTTTGGCCACGGCGCTGCGGGCGGCGTTGGGAGCCCAGCCCGTGCATCCGGAAGCGATAAGATAGTATTTGCCCTTGTGTTTGCAAATAGCAGGAGCTTCCATGTAGCGGTTGATGAACGCCCGGACATATTTTCCCGTATGCCCCGTGTAATCCGGCGTCAGCTCCGCGATGTGAAGGGTGATATTGCCTTCCGAGGAATAGATGTGGTAGGCTTTTCCATTGTCGTCCACAAAAATGGTCATGTCCCGGCTCATCTGCCCGCCGGGATAGTCCCTGCGGATGATGCGGACGTAGTCGGGCATTTCCTTGGTGAATTCGGTCGTCTGATCCTTTTTATCCATGTTCAGGGGCCATTTGCCCGGATTGACTCGCCCGGCTTTCAGGAACTTGAATGGCCCTGTGGGTTTTGTTGCCGTTGCCACCCCCGCGTAAGCGGATCCATATCCTTTCCCCTTGAGTTCCAGGTGAAACCACATCACGTACTTTCCGGTCTTTTTGTTGTAAACCACTTTGGGGCGTTCCAGGATGCAGCCCTTGGCGATGGGGTGGGAATGGTCCCCCTCCACCACCTTCAGGGCGATTCCTTCGTCCTTCCAGTTATAGAGGTCTTTGGAGGAATAGCAGTGAACCCCTACCTGGGCATAGTTTCCTGCGTCCCCCTCCACCTTGTGTTCTCCGTACCAGTAATAGGTTCCCTTGTCGTACAGGATGCCGCCGCCGTGGGCGTTGATGTGCGCGCCGTTGTTGTCCGTCCAGATTTCTCCGGGTCTGAAGGAAGTATGTTTAATTGGGGTTTCTGCGGTGGAGACGGAAGCCGCACTGTAAAACAGGCAGAGCGCCAAAAGCGATTTCATGGTATTTATCATGGCCGGGATAGTGTGGAAATAGAGGATGGAGAAGGTTCCGGTTGGCCGTACAGCTTGTCCCAGGCGCGGGAAAGAGCGTACAGGGCATATCCGGTGCCGTAGAATTTGTGGTAATTATACAGGGGGTAGTCCCACCAGGCCCCGTCTGTTCCCTGGCGGGTGAGAATATCGTCCGCCAACAGGGATGCATGACGCTTTACCTGGTTTGGCGCCAGCATGTCCAGGCACATTCCTGAATAATAGTATCCGTAATAGAAAAAATAGCCGGAATTCTGGGCGAAACTCTCGTGGGGAGTTGGTTTATGCAGGGCCATCGTCAGCCATCCCCTGCGGCTCCACAGGCGGTCCAGGCCGTCCACAAGCTGGCGCAGGGAGATGTCCTCCGGTTCCCAGAGCCTGATGGCGTAATCACAGGCGGGAGTCCGGGCCAGGCTGCCGGTATGGCGGTTGATGGGCCTGCCGGGATAGAAGGAATGGGAAAGGGAATAAACATAGGTTCCCGCAGGCGTCCTCTGGGATTTGAGGAATTTCAGCGCGCGGGTGAATATTTTATCATCAAGGGAAAGGCCGAATGATTTTCCTGCCATCCAGGCGGAGATAAGGACGGTTCCCGTCAGGAAAGAGGTGGGCTGTGCCGCAGGGCGTTTGCTGAAGCCGGAATAAGTGAGGTAGCCCCAGCCCCCCATGGCGGAAGCCAGTTCATTAAGTTTTTTTACCTGGGAGCGGGCGCATTCCTTCAGTTCCCTGTAGCGAAGGCTGTCCGGGGCCAGTCTTGCAGCCCTCATGCTCATGGCATCCAGCACGTAAGTATGCGCCCAGGTGTTGTAAACGCACAGAGCGTCGCCGCGTTTCAGATGGGGCATCGTACGGATTAGATAGTCTTCAGCACGGGTCATGGCTTCCTGCACGGCGGGTTCATGATGCAGGGGGCTGGCGTTGAGCCCTGCAATGCACAGGGCGGTACTGGCTGTTTTGAAGGTGAGGGGCCCGTCCGGGTAGGGGCAGAGGATATTCCAGGTGCCGATTACCCGGTGGTCGCCCCAGGAGCCGTCCTTATTTTGCGTTTTCAGCAGGAAATCCACGCCGCGGCGGAATGCCCTGTCAAATTGTCCGGGTTTTGCGGGGGAAATATCCGGGATTTTGGCGATTGGAATAACATCCGTTTTTTCCTTTGGCACGGATTCCCCCTGCGCTGCGGGAAGATGCAGGCACAAGGTGGCGAGAAAAATGGTCGTCATCGGGCGGAACATGGGTCATGAAGTTGTTGCCGCATCAGAGGGATACAGGGATTCTCTGACGCGGGAGACGGCATATAAGGCATATCCGGTGCCGTAGAATTTGTGGTAATTGTACAGGGGGTAATCCCACCAGGACCCGTCTTCTTCCTGCATGGGCAGGAGGTCGCTTGCCAGATGGGCCGCATGGCGCGCCAGGTGTTCCGGCGTCACTTCCTCCAGGCAGCGGGCGGCGTAATAATACCCGTAATAGAAAAAATAGCCCGCGTTCTGGGCAAAGCTTTCATGGGGAATGGGCTTCTTTACAGCCAGCGAAAGCCAGCCGCCGCGGCTCCAGATGCGTTCCAGGCCGTCTTCCAGCTGACTCCTGGAAATAAAGGACGGGTCATACCGCATCAGAGCCAGATCCCCGGCGGGAGTGCGGGCCAGGCTGCCGGTGTGGCGGTTGATGGGCCTGCCGGGATAAAAGGAATGGGAAAGGGAATAGACGTAGCTGCCGGCGGGCGTCCTCAGTTTTTCCAGGCAGGCGACGGCGCGTTTGACGACGCGGGGTTCCGCTTTGAGGCCGAAGGCCTGTTCCGCGTCCTTGTAGGCAAGAAGGACTGTAGCCGTCAGGAAGGAAGTGGGTTCCCCAATGGGACGCTTGGAAAAAGTTTCAAATGTGTAATAGCCCCAGCCGCCTTGGACGTCCGCCATCTGGTCCAGCGCTTTGACTTGGAGGGAGGCCACCTTTTTGAGTTCTTCGCGCAAAGGGGCATCCGCAGGAAGGTTCCGCGCCGCCCGGCTCAGGGCGGAGAGGCCGTAGGCATGGCCCCATACGCCAAGCACGGTACGGGTGTCTCCCCGTTTCAGGGTGGGCAGCGTGGTTAGCAGGTACTGCAGCGCCTTGTCCAGGGATGCCTTGACGGCGGGGTCTTCTTTCAGGGGGCTGGTCAGGAGGCCGATCACGCACAAAGAGGTTGAGGCTGTCCTGAATGATCTGGGGCCTTCCGGATAAGGGCAGAGAACATTCAGACCCTTGGTGCGCGTATGGTTTCCCCAGGAACCGTCCCTGTTCTGTTCTTTCAACAGAAAGTCAGCCGCCTTCCGGATAGAAGCGTCCAGCGTTTCCCGGGAGGGAGGCGGAACATCCGGAACCCTGGCAATGGGAATGGTATCCCTTTTTTCCGCTTTTTCCGCCGGAACAGGAGCGCAGAGCGCCGTACTGGCTCCAAGGGCGGCAAGGAAAAGGACGGCTTTATTCATGGGGATCCGTTAAGGGAAATCAGGCCTGTTGGTCCTTGATGGTCACCTGGACGGGAAGGCCGGGGGCGAAAATCTGGCTGGCGGGAACCTTGGGCGTGATGATAATGCGGCGCTTGCCGTCTGCTCCCGGAATGGGGCTGGCTTCCGTAATAACGCCGGGAATCTGCATGTTCGTTATTTTGATGACGACGGTTTCCCCCACCTTGGGCGTAGCGGTGGAGTCCGGAAGAGTAGCCTGGACAATCAGTTCCGAGTCTGGTGGAACGATGGTGGCGATTTTGTCAAAAGCTCCCAGTTTGCCGCCGGGTTTCAGCTTTTCCGCCACCGGAATGGCCACCCACTTTTCCGCCACATATCCGCCGTACAGCAGGATGCCGTTTTCCGGGGCCTTGAAAGAGGCCATTTCCCGGTCTGCTTTCAGTTCATTGTACTTATTCTGAAGGCGTCTCAGGGAGACTTCCGCCTCCGTCAGGGCTATCTTTTTCTGTTCCAGATCAAAATCCGCCTGCTTCCTTGCCTGTTCCAGATCCATCTGCTTTTCCTTGACTGCCGTAGCATAGTCTTCCCCCAGGCGATGAATATTGCGCAGCTTGGCCAGTTCCGCAACGAGTTTGGCTCCCTGAACGGCAAATTCGCTTTCCCCAAGTTCATTTTTCAGGCGTTTCAAAATGATCTCTTCCGTTTCTTCCGCCACCTGGTCATCCTTGTACATCTTGGTAAGCTGGTTCAGCTCTTCCTGTTTGTAGGACATGTGGCGCAGGGCTTTGTTGACGCGTTCCTCTTCTTCCGCCAGCATGCGGGCCTTCCGCTTTTCCAGAAAATCCTTTTGATCCTCTTCCGTCCGTGTCAGGGCCGTCTGATATTTTTGCAGGGCCAGGGCGGAACGTTCCTTCTGCTGGTCCAGGGCGTACCGGAGTTTCAGCACCTCCAGGTTCTTGCTCTTGATGGCGCGTTCATAATCTTCGATACTATTGTCCAGTATGCGGAAGTCCGCCTGAGCTACGGATTCCCCTTTCTTGACGGAACTTCCCTGCGGCATGATGCCGAGCAGGAAAATGTCCGAGGTCCCCTTGGGGGAGAAGGAAATGGATTTGGTATTTTTTTTGGGAAGAAGAATGCCCGGGGCAATGGAATCCGCCAGGGAGGGAATTCCCAGGGACAGGGCGGCCAGAAGTCCGGCCATGGTAAGGGATGTGCAGTTCATAATAATAGGATGGGATCAGGACTGGTGAGCGGAGAAGGGGACGAAACGTCCCTTCTTTCCAAGAATAACGGTGTGAAAAGCGGTTTTCTTTCCTTTATGTGAGGCCGGAACGGCTTCCGTGCTTACTTCGAACCCCGCTTTTTGCAGTGTCCGGGAAAGTCGGGTGTCCGGGCGGGCTACCGTAATGACCAGCAGACCGCCCTGCTTGAGTGCGGCAAAATAGTCGGAAGCTTCGGCTACGCTCAGGTTCATGCGTTCGTGCGTGGAATGGGACAGAATGGCGTGGAAGCTTTTCGGATTCTTGCGGGCGATTTGAAGCGCCGGGGTAAATTCCACGCTGACGCGGGGATCGTGCAGGAATCCGGGCCGTTCCTGGTTCATCAGTTCCTTGTGCCAGTCGATAAGCGGTTTGCAGGGTTCCGCCACGATGAAGCGGGCCTTTTCCCTGCGAATTTGATCCATCAGGGCGAACAGGGTGAATCCCAGGCTGAGGCCGTCGAGAAGGAAGGAGGGCTGGTTGGCTCTTTTAACCGGAGCCGCCGCCATGGCTGCCGCCGCTTCATTGCTTCCGTGGGAAAAGCTGGACGCTGTCTGTACGCCGTCGCGCAAAAGAAAGTGGAAACCGTCCCGTTCCCATAGGTCGAGAACGGAGCCGTCGGGCAGGGTGGAGGAAGCTAGTTTGGTAATGGGTTTCATATGAGATAATGCCGGATACACAGCGTAGGAAAGAACGCTTTTCAGGGCAAGTCCGGACAGCGTGTTTGAGATGGAATACGCTTCAAATTAAAAAAAATTGCACGGAATTCAGGTTCTACGCATTCTTTTTCTTGATTTACGGGCTGAAATAAGCGAGAGCTATCGTTCAGCACAGTTATTTTTCCGATATGAGTAATCCACCTCCCCCCTCCATTCCGGGCGGTACTCCGCCTCCGCCCAGCATTCCGACTCCGCCGGCTGCTCCTTCCGTGCCCAAGGCACCTGCCGCTCCGGCCGTTCCTCCGGTAGCCGCCGTGCCTGCGGCACCTGCTGCTCCGCCTGCCGCCGCTGCGCCCACTATTCCCCTTCGTCCCGCCGGTCTTGGCGGAGGCATCAAGCTTGGCGGAGGATTAAAGACGGTTGCCCTCGGCTCCGCCACTACGCCTGTGGCCCCCGTGGTTCCTCCTGCTGGCGCGGCGCCTGCCGCTGCCGCTCCTACTGTTCCTCTGACTCCTCCCGGAGCAGGCATGGCGACAGCACAGCTTCCGCAGGCCACCATCGGGCTGAATACCGCACCCGCGGCCTCTCCGGTTTCTTCCGCCTCCTTTACGGCTAGGAAGTTTCAAGAAGATACGGATGCGGCTCCCAGTACGCTGTTGAATGTTCTCTCCTTTGTGGCCCTTGCCTTTGCGCTTGTTTTCATCGGTTATCAATACGCTACGGACACCTTGGAAGCCCGCAGCATGGTTGGCTGGCTGGGCGGAGACTCCAAGCCTGCCCCCGCTGCTCCCGCCGCCGATGAAGAAACGGCCGATGACGTTTCTGCCGAAGAGTCTTCCGATGATGGCGCCGATGCGGAAGAATAAGTGAACGTAATGATTGTTGAAATACTCTAAGCGGTACTATGGCAAACGTATTTTCTGAAGCAAATTTTGAGGATGAAGTTCTGAAGTCCGACATTCCTGTGCTTGTCGATTTCTGGGCTACATGGTGCGGGCCCTGCCGCATGATCGCCCCGATTATTGACCAGCTTTCTACGGAATTGGCCGGTAAGATCAAAGTGGGCAAAGTGGATGTGGACGCCAACAACGGACTGGCCGCCACCTATGGCGTGCGCACTATCCCCACTCTTCTGATTATCAAGGACGGGGAAATCATGGATACGATGGTGGGAGCTTCTTCCAAGGACGCTATCATGCAGCGTTTGCGTCCGTTCATGTAAATCATCGGACTGGTTTATTCATTCAAACCGGCCTGCTGCGGAATTTACTGCGGCAGGCCGGTTTTTTTACCGGGCAGCATTATTAGAAAAGGACGGATGGGAGAGGATAAAGAAGGAATGGTTCGCTGGAGGAAGATTCATTTTTTCTTGGCAGAACCGTCATGGGAGAATACATTACCAGCGTAGATTCCGAGCAGCGGGGCTATTCCCCGCCCCTTTTTTCGTTATGCGATTTATCTCTGCCATTCTGCCTTTCCTTTCAGTCTGCTGCCTTCTTCCCTCCGCTTGGGGCGCGGGCAACATGGCGCCGGATTTAAAGTCTGGTGCGTTCTGGAAGCTGCCTCAGCCGGATTTGTTCGGAAAGTATTTTAACGGAGAGCCCGGCGGCTGGGTGGATAAAGGCAAGACCCAGCTCCGGATTGCGAAGCCCTCCATCAAGATAGGGGACATGTCCCTGGGGGAAATGCTGGTGAACTGGAAGGACGGAGCCCCCCAGTCAATGACTGTCATGATGTACAACAAGGGGGATAACGGGGCCATTGGCAAGGATGAATTTGACAAGCGCCTGGAGCTCATCAAGGAATCCCTGACCGCTCTTACCGGGATTCAGCCCAAGGAGTACCGGGCCTCCCGTAAGGAGGCGGTAGTCAAAGTCAACGGCTGGTCCTGGATTTGGGACAACGGGGCGATTACCTTGGAGATCAATACATCGCGGGAGGGCAGGGAGTTTGAAGCGGAATTTATCCGGATGAAGGCCGGTCCCACGGAAGATTCCATCGCGAGGGGAGATGCTTCTTCCCGGGCCAGAAAGGCGGATATCAAGCAGCACGTCAGGAAAGAAGGAAAGCGGGTGGTGATTCAGGATATTCCCATGGTGGACCAGGGCCAGAAAGGTTATTGCGTGGTGGCTACCGCCGCCCGCATTTTTGCCTATTATGGAATGGACTATGTGGATCAGCATGAACTGGCTTCCCTGGCCAATACCTCTGCGGACGGAGGCACTAATACGGCGGCAATGGCGGAAAACCTGAAAAAAATCGGGACGCGCTTCCAGATACGGATCAAAGTGCTGGATTCCCTGGCGAATTCCCGTGATTTCAGGAATCTGCTGAAAGCCTATAACCGCGCCGCCTCCAAGCTGAAAAAAGAGAAGGTGGAAAATGAACATGACTGGTCCGGTTTCTGGGACAATGCGGACGGAGAAGTCCTGAAGCTGGCGCGTGCCGGATCACCGTCCCAGGTGGACAGGTGGCTCAATGCCATCAGGCCCTATATCATGGCGGGCATCCCCGTGTTTTGGTCCGTGCAGCTTGGCATTGTTCCGGAACCGTTGCGTTTGTCCCAGACGCGCGGAGGCCATTTGAGGCTGATTATCGGTTTTGACGAGGAAAAGAAAACGCTTATCTTTTCAGATTCCTGGGGGGCCGCCCATACGGAGAAGGAAATGCCGCTGGCGGATGCCATCGCCATTACGACGGGGCGGCAGGTCATGCAGCCTTCCAAATAACAGGTGCGGCATATCCCCTCCTTCTCTGCCGGAAAATCCGTAATATTCTCTCCGTGGTGAAGCAATTCTGCTGGCATGGGCAAGGCGCTGTATTATACTTGCGCCATGATGAACAGAACATTGGTGAAACATGTCTTGGACAGTGAGGAGGAAATGCCGGACGTACTGATTCAGGGATGGGTGCGTACGCGCCGTGATTCCAAGGCTTTTTCCTTTCTGGAGGTGAATGACGGTTCCTCCGTCGCCTCCCTGCAGGTCGTGGCGGATGAGGGTATCCCCGGCTATGAACGGATTGGAGAAATGGCTACGGGGTCTGCCGTGAGCATCCGCGGCGCTCTGGTTGCCGGGCAGGGAAGGCAGCGATGGGAATTGCGCGCCGCTTCCCTGGAGCTGGTGGGGGCTGTTCCGGATTCCTATCCCTTGCAGAAAAAGGGGCATACGCCGGAGTTTCTGCGTTCCATCGCCCATTTGCGCCCCCGCACCAACCTGTTTGGAGCCGTGTTCCGCATGCGCAGCAGGCTGGCCTTCGCCATCCACCGCTTTTTCCAGGAAAGGGATTTTTCCTGGGTCAGCACTCCCATTATTACCGCCAGTGACTGCGAAGGGGCCGGAGAAATGTTCCGCGTGACGACTTTGGATGTGGGAGACGCTGCTTCCCGTGACGCCTCCCGGGATTTCTTCGGCAAGGCGGCCTACCTCACGGTAAGCGGCCAGCTGGAAGGGGAAGCGTTCGCGTGCGCCCTGAGCAACATTTATACCTTTGGCCCCACGTTCCGGGCGGAGAACTCCAATACTACGCGCCATGCGGCGGAATTCTGGATGGTGGAGCCTGAAATGGCATTCTGCGACCTGTATGGAGACATGGACATGGCGGAAGAGTTTGTCCGTTTTCTCGTCGGCGATGCCTTGGCAAACAGCGCGGAAGAAGTGGAATTCCTGACCCGTTTTGTAGACAAGGGGCTGCGGGAACGCCTGGAGCATGTGAAGGAAACGCCGTTTGTGCGCTGTTCCTATACGGAAGCCGTGGATATCCTGCTCAAGAGCGGCAAAACATTTGATTACCCCGTTTCCTGGGGCATCAATCTGCAGAGCGAACATGAACGCTTCCTGACGGAGGAGCATTTTAAATGCCCCGTCATCGTGTACAACTACCCGAAGGAGATTAAACCCTTCTATATGCGCCTGAATGAAGACGGAAAGACCGTTACCGCCATGGATGTGCTGGTGCCCGGCATTGGTGAGATCGTGGGTGGCAGCCAGCGTGAGGAGCGGCTGGATATTCTGGAGGAAAACATGCGCAGCATGGGCATGAATGCGGAAGCGTACCGGTGGTATGCGGATCTGCGCCGCTACGGCACGGTGCCGCACGCCGGATTCGGGGCCGGGTTTGAACGCCTGTTGATGTTCGTGACCGGGGTGACCAACATCCGCGACGTCCTGCCTTTTGCCCGTACCCCGCGGAATTGCGAGTTCTGACCTGCTCTGGAAAACGGATTTTTCCGTCTGGAAGGATGCTATATGGTTCCGCAGGATAAATGTTGCGATATAAGGGAGGCGTGCGCAAACCGGGCCAGCGGCAAAAGAAAACCCCGGCTTTCCTTGAGGAATAAGCCGGGGTAGAATCAGACATGCGGAAGAGGCTACTGTCTCTTTCTTCTTAACAGCAGACCGCCCAGTCCCAGGAGGCTCAGCGTGGCCGTTGCGGGTTCCGGAACGGTTTCGTAGTTAATCAACACCTTGGTGACGCCGTTTTCCGTGACCTGTGCCACGCTCGTTTGAATTTTGGGGTCGCTGGTGGAAATATCCAGGCCGAACAGATCCAGATAGAGATTTCCTCCCAGTTGAGCGGATTTGATGGAAGCCAGTTCAATAGTTCCGCTTCCGGAAAGGCTGCTCGTATCCAGTATGCCGGCGAAGACGACTGTTTTTCCGTTGGTCCAGAAGCCGGAGATATCCGTAGCGGTCAGGGTGCCGTGTTCTTCCGCCGTAAACGTGCCGAAATTCAATGTGAAGTTACGTCCCAGCCCAAGGGCATTGCTGGATTCAAATATCAATTGGGAATTGCCTTCCAGCGTGAAAGAATCGACGTTGAGGTCTCCTACAGTCGTTGTGCAAAGCAGGGTGCTTCCAGATTCTATGATGACTTGTCTGGTGGCTCCGAAATAGGATTGGGAGGTGGACCAGGTGACCGTTCCGGCATTTTTTCCGATGATGGCATTATCGCTATTGCTTTGCGGATAATAGCCGTTCTGCGTGCCATTTACCGTCCAGTTGTTGGCGTCTCCGTAAATTCCGTTTCCTGCCGCTCCGCTCCAGATGTAGGTGGCAGCCTGGGAAAGACTCGTGGAAAGGCAGCATAAGATGCAGAATGTAGATAATTTCATGTGTATCAGGTACTTCAAAAAAGCACAGGTAACGGATTCCCAATCCGATATCTTTTTATTCAACAACAAATATTTAATAATAAAAATGTTATGATTAAATTCATTCTCATATTCTTCTTTTCATTTGAGTAGTAATAAAAATATTTCTGCCCGATAGGTTCCCTTTTCAGATATTTACATTGACAACGGATTGGGAATCCGGTATGAACATGATGTCTTATATGTAAACGGGGAAGAGCAATATTCCTTTCGTTTTTTTCACTTCCTTTTCTGCACTTTTTTTCATGAATTCTTCGCGACTCCCTTCCATCAGCATTATCCTGACCGGGCATAATCAGGAGCATTGCATCCGGGATGCCATCCGGAGCGTATTTGGGCAGGATTATGAAGGGCCGGTTGAAATCATCCTTTCGGATGACGGATCTTCCGACGGAACCTTCGCCGTCATGCAGGAAATGGCGGCTCAATACAGGGGGCCGTACCGGGTAATCTTGAACCGGAATGAAACGCCGCTGGGGCGCGGGCCTCATATCCGGCAGGCGGTTGGTCTGGCTTCCCATGAATGGATTCTCCGTCAGGATGGGGACGATTGTTCCTTCCCCTGGAGATGCAGGTTTTTTGCCTGGGCAGTGATGGAGTATCCGGATGCTGTGGCTGTAGTCAGCCAGATGATTAACGTCTATGAGGAACCGGGAGTTGCGTTTGAATTCCCGGCATTTCCCTCCGTTCCACGGGAAATGCCGGCTGTCGTGCTCCAACAAGGGGCTTTTTCTTCTTCAGCTCATTATGGACTTGCTATGATCATCAGAAAAAGTGCATACGAGTGGGGAAATGCTTTTCCGATAACGGCTAATTTTGAGGATGATCTAATGGCATTTCACGCATGGTTGCAGGGTAATATTTATGAATTGCCGGATACGGCTCTGTGTTATTACCGTTTTGCAGCACAAAATATCTCCGCTGTCAGTAGCGCATTCCGGTTTGCCGACATGCAGACGGCAGAGGCTTTTGAAAGGAAGGACTTAGTAATGTTGGAGCAGTTGAAAGAAAGCGTAGAAGCGGGGATGAAACTGTGCGGTGAGTTGCTGGAGAGCTTTGTTCTGGTCTTTCGTTCGCGGAAAGAATTGCTTGCTGAAATAGAGGAGAGGAGAAAAAAGATAAGCTATATTGATCAGTTGCAGAATTGGTGGAATTATTCCTTTTCTCAAAGATGGTCCTTAAAAGGACCAGGAAAAAGGGGTATAGCCCGTTGTTTGCCGCAAAAGCTGTATTTATTTTGCATGGTCTTCTTTTTCAAGCTTAGGAAAGTGAAACGGGCCGTTTGCGGCGCCCGGCAGGATTTGGAATAAGGGTAAGGAAACGCTTGAAGGAGGAGGGGAACTTTTGCTCGGACGGGTTCTCTCCGGTCCGGCGTTGTTTTTGATGGAGAGGGGGGCGGAAGATGGCTTCTCCGGCTCGAAAGAAGCTGGATTGATACGTGGCGGTTTTTCTCCGGAAAAAGAAAAAGCGCCTTTCCAGAAAAGATGGAAAGGCGCGGTGACAGGTTCAAGGGGGAGATCCCGAATTAGTACACGTCCCGCTGGTAACGGCGGTGCTGTTTCATGTCCGCCACATATGCCGCGGCTTCCTCCGGAGTTTTATGGCCCCAGGTCTGGATGACTTCATGAAGGGCGTTGTCCACGTCCTTCGCCATGCGGGAGGCGTCCCCGCAGACGTAGAAGCAGGCGCCGGCTTCCAGCCATTTCCAGAGCTCTTCGCCTTCCTGGACCATGAGGTGCTGCACATACACCTTCTTTTCCTGGTCGCGGGACCAGGCCACGGACAACTTCAGTTTGCCGGTGCCGGTCAACTGGTTCAGCTCGTCTTCATAACAGAAGTCGGTGGCCCTGTACGGATTGCCGAAGAACAGCCAGTTGCCGCCCTTGGCACCGGAAGCGGCGCGTTCCTCCCAGAATGCCCGGAAAGGGGCGATGCCGGTGCCGGGGCCCACCATGATGATGGGGGTGTCCCCGTCTTCCGGAAGGCGGAAATTCTTGTTGGTATGTACGAATACCCTGGCCGTATGGCCCGGCTGGAGGCGGTCCGCCATATAGGTGGAGCAAACGCCGCCGCGCTTGCGGTCACGGGCCGTATAGCGCACCGCGCCCACGCACAGGTGAACCTGTTCGGGATGGGCGTTCGGGCTGGAGGCGATGGAATAAAGGCGCGGCATGATCTTTTTCAGGATGCCGACGAAAGCCTCCGCGGATTCGAAGGAAGCGGGGTATTCCGTGGCCAGATCCAGCACGTCCCGGCCCCACAGGAAATCGCTGAGGGCGTCCTTATCCCCGGCCAGAAGCGTGTCCAGCTCCTGGCTGCCGGAGGCGGCGGCCCACTTGGTCAGCAGGGCTTTGTTGACATTGGTAATGTCATAGCAGTGAACCAGGGCGTCTTTCAGGCTTGCGGTTTCCCCTTCGGGCGTGGGAACCTGGGAATCCGGGCTGAGGCCGAGCTTGTCAATCAGAGCGTCCGCCAGGGCCGGATCATTGGCGGGAATAACGGCCAGGGCGTCCCCGGCAATATAGTTCATCCCGGAACCGTCCAGGCTGTATTCAATGTGGATGGTTTCCTTGGGGCTGCCTTCCCCGGTGATGTGCCTGACGGAGAGGACGGGAGCGGGAAACGGATTTTTTTTGCCGTATGGTTCAGTGGTCATGATGATGGAGGGGGGGTGAAAAAGAATATTACCAGCGGATAACGGCGGCGGACCAGGTAAGCCCGGCGCCGAATGTGACCAGGACAACGTTGTCTCCCTTGCCGAATCTGCCGGAACGGCGCGCTTCGTCAAAGGCGATGGCGACGGCGGCCGCGGACGTGTTGCCGTACTTCTCAATGTTCACGAACACCTTATCTTCAGGAATGGAAAGGCGCTGCGCTACGGCGTTAATGATGCGGAGATTGGCCTGGTGGGGAATAATCAGCTGGATATCGTCCGCCGTGAGGCCGGCGCGTTCAATGACGCTGGCGGCGGAAGCCTTCATGCGCGTGACGGCATGGCGGAAGGTCTCATTGCCGCGCATGGCCAGGGTAGCCAGGCGTTCATGGGCGTTTTCCGCTGTGGTGGGGCAGCGGGAGCCGCCGCCCGGAATCTGGAGCAGGTCATGCAGGGAGCCGTCCGAACCGATATCCGTGGCAAGGACGGAACCTTCCCCCTCTTCCCCTGTGGAGGCCTGGAGCACGGCTGCCCCGGCGCCGTCCCCGAACAGGACGCAGGTGCTGCGGTCCTCCCAGTTGACGACGGTGGAAAGTTTTTCAGCGGCGATGATGAGCGCCGTTTTCATCTGGCCGGTGCCGATGTACTGGACGGCGGTCTTCATGGCGAACAGGAAGCCGGAGCAGGCGGCGGAAATGTCAAAGGCGGCGGCATTCTTGGCGCCCAGGGCATCCTGGATATAGCAGGAAGTGGAAGGGGTGAACGTATCCGGCGTGATGGTGGCGACGATAATCAGGTCAATATCCTCCGGCTTCAGCCCGCAGGATTCCAGAGCGCGCTGGGCGGCCTTCGTCCCCATATGGGAAGTGTACTCGTCAGGGGCGGCGATGCGGCGTTCCACAATGCCCGTGCGTTCAATAATCCATTCGTGGGAAGTGTCCACCATCTTTTCCAGATCCGCATTGGTCAGGCGGCGTTCCGGAACATAGGAACCCGTACCGATAATCTTGACGGGCAGTCTTTTAAAGGGAGTATCAGAATGTGCGGCCATAGCTTTGGGCGTATGATGAACAGAAAACGTCCTGACGTTTTATGTGGAAACAGTCTAAAAGAAAGCGGGCCTGATGACCAGCACAAAACGCAGCACTCCTTCCATGTCGTAAATGAATGGCCTACAACAGCCACCCCTGGCCGTTGGCGGGCGGCGCGGCTCCCATCTTGAGGTAGGCGGAGGGCATCGCCACGCGTCCCCTGGGGGTGCGGCTGATATACCCCTGCATAATCAGGAAAGGCTCGTGCACGTCCTCCAGCGTGGAAGCGTCCTCCCCTACGGCCACCGCCAGGGAGGAAAGGCCCACCGGGCCGCCGTTGAACTTGTAAATCATCGCTTCCAGCAGGCGCTTGTCCATCTCGTCCAGGCCATCGTCGTCAATCTCAATCATGGTCAGGGCGTCGTGCGCCAACTGCTCCGTAATCACGCCGTCGCCGCGCACCTGGGCGTAATCCCGCACCCAGCGCAGCAGGGAATTGGCCACGCGGGGCGTGCCGCGGGAGCGCAGCGCGATCTGCAGGGCGCCCTCCGGGTCCACGGGCACGTTCAGCAGCCCCGCGGACCGTTCGATAATGGCGCACAGCTCCTCCCGCGTATAATAATCCAGTCGGTTCACCAGGCCGAAGCGGGAACGCAGCGGGCTGGTCAGCATCCCGGCGCGGGTGGTGGCCCCCACCAGGGTGAACTTGGGCAGGTTGAGCTGGATGGAGCGGGCGTTCGGCCCCTGGTCGATGATAATATCCAGCCGGAAATCCTCCATGGCCGGGTACAGATACTCCTCAATGGCCGGGTGCAGGCGGTGGATCTCGTCAATAAACAGAATATCCCCCTTTTCCAGATTGGTCAGCACGCCGGCCAGGTCTCCCGCCTTTTCAATCTGGGGGCCGGAAGTCGTATGAATGCGGCAGCCGACGGCATTCGCGATAATATTGGCAAGCGTCGTCTTCCCCAGGCCCGGGGGACCGCTCAACAGGATGTGATCCAGCACGTCGTCGCGCTGTCTGGCGGCTTCCACCATCAGCATCAGGCGGTCCTTAATCTTCTCCTGGCCGCAGAACTCGCTGAAAGCGGGCGGTCTGAGGGACAAATCAAAAGCGGAGGAGGGGGCCTCCGTGGTGCGTGTGTAAAAGGACTCTCCCATGCGCAGGACTAGCAAACCCGTCTTTGGGGCATCCGTCAAGGGGGAAGTGTGGTCGGGAAACGCCTTTTCCGGGACATGCCGAAAGCCTTTGGCCTTTTTTGAGGACGGAAGGAATGCGGAGCCGCGGAAATGATGATACGCGGTGAAACGGCATGTTCTGCCTTCTCTTCTTACAGTGTGGATTCCCATTTCTGCCGCGTTTTCCCGGAACTCACGGAACCCTGGGTTTCTGGAATCCTTCGGTCTTCTCTTCCCGTCTCGCTCCTGAAATTCCTCAAACGTCTGCTGGTCAATTCTTGAGTCTGGACGGAAGCAAGTTTATCAATAGAGGTTCTTACCTGAACCTTGCCCGATTGCCCGGAAGCCGTAAAGGTGGAGAAAGAGAAAAATTCTTATTTGCTCTGCGGGAAAAACAGGGCAGGGAGGGAGGAAATCTGCCATGCCCTCATGGATAATTTTTGTGAACCACGGAAACCTGTTCCTTTCAAAACTTCTGAAAATACGCTTCGTTGCTGTTTATGTCCGTTGAAGATTTTCTCGCGCTGTCGGGGCGCTTTTCATCCTCTTCGAGCAGCTGCCGGAAACGTGAAAAAACTCGGGGAAAACGGGAAAATCCCTTCCGGATAAAAAAAAGATTGCCAAACCTCTCTTCTGCCGTTACTCTATCCCTGCTTTCCTATCTAGCACAATCTCCAACGGGCAGGTGTCAGAGTGGTCGAATGAGCACGCCTGGAAAGTGTGTGTACCGCAAACCGGTACCGAGGGTTCGAATCCCTCCCTGTCCGCCATCAATTTTCCACCGCAATGTATTTGTTATGAATATATTGCGGTTTTTTTGTGGGGATATGGGGAAAATAATGGGAAAAGTTGAAGTAACAAATTGACTTTCGCCTAATTATTCAGATACTGATTCTATGAATATATTGGAACCATAAAATTATGTAAATCATCAAATGATAGTCTATCTCAATTTCTAAAAACCAATATGAAAAAACTATTGCTTTTGCAAGCTCGATCGCGGTGACATCGAAATCGTTATGTATTTAAAATCAATAGAAGCACAAAATTATCGTTTGCTGAAAAACGTGCGGCTAAATGTTGATAAATCAGCAACACTGATTGTGGGAAGCAACAATGTGGGGAAAACTTCTCTGATAGACCTTATGGAGAAAGCAATTACTAAAGAAAAACTCTCTTTTGATGACTATCCATTTTGTCGTAGGGAAAAATTTTATCAAGGAATATGGGATCTGCTCCTAAAGAAAATTTCATATGAAGACTGGAAACAAAATATTGATCTAGTTTCGATTTGTTTCGTTGTAGATTATTCTGAAGAATCAGATGAAGATCAGCTTGGGACCCTAACGCCATTTATTATTGATTTGGACGATAATATAAGCGATGCAAAGATAGAAGTGATCTATAGTTTATCGACAACTGAAGAAAGACTCAGAACATGGGTTCATGAAGAAGGTATTACCCTTTCTGCAATGTCTGATTCGGATGATCTCTCTCAGGAAAATAAAGAATCTATTAGAAAACTGATTAAAAAGAGATTTCGAGATATATTTGAATGGAAAGTCAGAGCAGTTAATCCTAACGATCCTGAAGATGTTTCAATACGATCACATAAGGAATTAGAAGATTTATTTCCTCGGTTGGTTATTGCTGCAGAACGTGACATAGATGAGTCAGATGGAAAAAAACGCAAGCCATTAACAGATATTTTAAATCGTCTTCTTGAAACGAATGATGACGATGATGATGATATTTCTGAGGGGAAAAAACAACTGAGAGACTTGCTGGAAACTAATGGACAACACGTAGAAAGTCGTGCCAATGAAATTTTGGAACAGATCATGAAAAAAGCGGCTGCATTTGGGTATCCTAGACCAGAGCTTGATTTATTGTTATATGCACGAACAGATATATCATTGGAAGAACAAGTTTTACATAGGACGGAATTAACATATAGAGAATCCGAAAATGGTGAAGAATTACCTGGGTCTCATAATGGTTTGGGGTTTAAAAATTTGCTCAAAATGATGTTTGTTTTGACCGAATTTGCAGTAAAATTAAAAAATGTAAAAATAGGCGCAATCCCTCTGTTATGTTTGGAAGAACCAGAATCTCACATGCATCCTCAATTACAGCAAATATTTGTACAGCATTTAAAAAGCTTTTTGGATGATGCCAAGTTGAATAATTTGCAGGTATTAATGACAACTCATTCTTCTCATATTGTCAATGCTGTTAAGTTTGACCAAGTACGATATGTTCAACGGAAAAAACATGAGGTCAACTATCAAGATCTAAGTGATTTTAGCAAGGAACATCCTACTAATGCTGATTTTATACATAAATATTTAACTATCAGTAGATGTGATCTATTTTTCGCAGACAAAGCCATATTGGTTGAAGGTGCTGCCGAAAGGCTTTTACTCAGGGACATGATCAGGAGATGTTGCGAAGAAGGAAAATTTGACGAATTCGATTCTTCTCGAAAGAAAGCAGAATCAAAACGATGTATCAATTTAGCTTCTCAATATTGCACAATAATAGAAGTTGGAGGTGCTTTCGCCCATTTGTTTATACCCTTAATGAAGTTTCTTGGTATACCTACATTGATTTTAACAGATTTGGATTCGGCCGAGCGTATTCATCAAAAAAATGGAGTCAAACTAAAAAAAGTTCCTGTTAACAAAGGCACTTGTACGACAAATGCAACTTTGAAATTTTGGCTTGCTCAACTAAAAACCTATGATACAGCTAATATGGAGAAAGATAATCTTGAGTTATTTTTGACCCTAAGCGATGAAGAGAAAACAATAGAAAATATACATTTAGAGTATCAAACAGAAGAACAAGGATATTGTGCGCGCACTCTTGAAGATGCATTAATAAATACTAATCGCTCAATATATGGATTAACAACTTTTCCGACGGAAGATGATATTGAGAATCTTGTGAGTAAAAAAACAGATTTCACCTTAGAATTATTGCAAAAAAACTATATTATGCCTTCCTACATGGTAAAAGGTCTTTGTTGGCTAAATTTTGCTACTATCTGCAATTAGATAAGTTATGAGCGCAGAGATATATACAGAAGAGGTATTAAATGAAGCCGCTGAAGAGAATGAAAAAATCATTCAAACTCTAAAAACAGGTAAAAGCTTTGTAGTAGAAGCCGGGGCTGGCGCTGGAAAAACGACGTCATTAAATTATGTAATCGACTGGATACAAGACCATTGGTGGAAAAAATTTCATCTCCGAAAACAAAAAGTAGTTTGCATAACTTATACAAATGCTGCTGTAAATATTATTCTGTCTCGCTTAAAAGATTGTTCATTTATTGAGCCGATGACCATCCACTCATTTGCGTGGAGAGTAATTAAGCAATTTCAATCCACTTTGCTGAATTTCATTAAAAATGGAGAAAATATAAAATTTCCCGAAGAATGTAAGATAGAGGACATTTTAGGTATAAATTATGATTTTGGAGTAAAACAAATTGATGATAATGGTATTCTACATTTACATCATAATGATGTGATAACTCTGTTTTCACATATGCTGGAAAAAGCGAAATTTCGACGTATTTTTTCGAGTAATTACCCTCTTATTTTGATAGATGAATATCAGGATTCTTTTTCTGTTTTAATTAATAAGTTTATTGAATATTACATCCAATACGAAACAGGTCCACAATTTGGATTTTTTGGTGATTCGTGGCAGACAATCTATAGCAACAATGGTGCGTGTGGAAAAATAGAGAATGAGCATTTGAAAATCATAGAAAAACATATTAATTTTCGTTCAACTCAAAAAATCATTGATTTATTAAATAAAATTCGTCCAGAATTAATTCAAAAACCAGCCCTTAAAGATAGCGAAGGAGAAGTGTGGGTTGTCCATTCAAATGATTATAATGGTCAAAGACAGTCCAAAGGAGTATGGAAAGATGAATTGCCTCTAGAGGAATTATCACGACGAGTTGAAAATCTAAGACAACATATCATTTCACATTGGTGTCAAAAAGATGAAAAAACGAAGGTTTTATTGCTTACCCATAAATTATTGGCAGCTCAACAAGGATACGAAAAACTTTTAACCCTGATGGGTGATAGGCTCAAACAGGGTGATGGCCCTCTTTTATGCTTTTTTCAGGATGTAGTAGAACCTGTGTTTGAAGCATTGGAAAAGAAAAAATTGTCTATTTTGGATAACGTATTGAAAAATGGTGTTATTCGTACAAAGGCAGACAAGAAAATTTGGCATGAGTGGAAGGAAAAACTAAATAAAGCACGGGCAGGATCAACTTTTGATATGATCAGTATTATTGAGACAATGAATACATTGCCTATACCTGCTAAAGTTCAAGAATTCATAGACTTGCTGAAGTTGCCCCGAGATACAAACGAAGAAACACAAAAAGCTCATGCCATAGCAGCTATTCCATATCATGAGTTTCTAGCGGCAATTTCTTTTTTGAGACCTGATGCTTTTTTTTCAACAGAACATGGTGTTAAAGGAGAAGAATATGACTATGTAATTTTTGTTGTAGGGAGAGGATGGACACATTATCAATTTGATAAAATAATGCCTCAGCAGCCGAGTGAAGATCCAACATATGTGAGAAATAGAAATCTCTTCTATGTTTGCTGTTCTCGCCCTAAGAAAAAACTTATCATTTTCGTAACTGTGCCTCTAAATGGTAGTTTTAAATCCTACCTGAGTAATCTTGTAGGAAGTGATCGTATTGTATCCTATTGTGAATTTTTAATATGATTCATCTTTCCTTCTATGGTCCATTTCCTTCTGTTCCTTTCTCCATTCATAATCATACCAATCTTCCATACACTCCTCCGAACCGATGTGACTCATCTGGATTAGGAATTATAGCCACCAAACCTGTTAACATAGAGATTCTCTTCTTTTGAATCATTGTCCATAGCTGGCTGTTCTTGTACCCAATCCCTCTGGAAACCTCTCAGTAATCTCCATCAGTATTTTCCCTTAATATCCTAGAAAATCTCCATAGGATTTATTTCAGGATTAATTGCCCCAAATCATTTTTTGAAAACGCCTTCGTACAACACCAATTGGCTTTGGGAATGTTTTCAGGGAATCAAACTACAGGTATACTGGGACAAATCTCTCCATATCCCTTTTCTTCCATTGAGCAAGACCGTTTTTCTCATAATATACTCATTTACATGTATTTATAATTTTTAAAACTATTTCCTCAGCAATAAATTCTAGGTATACTGCGGTATACATTTCAGCATCCTCCATATATTTTATATCCATAGAGCAAGACCAAAATATTCATAACTCGCTCATTTTAATATATTTTTAAATTTTGCTTTCTGCTTTTTCAGTATTTCCAAAGCTTTTATCCGTTCAATGTACAGAACCATTGATGGCATCAGTATTCCTGTAAATGCTATTGGGTGGTGACGACAACCTGGTTATTTTATTCTGAATATCTCCAGAATCATTTGTGAGGATTTGCAGATAATTTCCCCTACTAATTACCTTGTTTCTAAAATAATTACCGTAGAAATCGTTTTAGAATTAATTATTATTTCATCTTTTTAAATCTCTTGATCTCAGTCAATTTATCCAAAGAGGAAATCGTTTTATTAAAAACGCCTTCGTATGAAACTAATTGACCTCGGAAATTATTCCAAAGGATTAAACAAAGGTATACGTGAGAAAATCTCTTCCTTCCTTTTTACTTATACATTGTATGAGACCGTATTTCTTGTAACTTATTTGTTATCATCGACTTGTAAATTCGAAAAGCATTTTCTTCTGAAACAAATACATGGTACACTGAGGTATACGTTTGAACTCTCCCATATACTTTTACGGAATTATGTAGAATAATCTTGCTGTAAAATTTCTAGAATATTCTGGATATTGATATTCAGTAAATTGCTCCGATGAAAAATCGGAAAGGTCAACGAAATAAGACTAAAGTAAATAATTTCGAATAGAACTAATATTAAGAAGTCATTTAACGATAATCTTCATTTATGCCCCACCATTTACAACGAGGAGGATCAAGATGAATATTTAAAAAAATTGAATTATTGTCTCAATTGTGGAAATATGCTTTCAAAAGAATTGAACTTGAGCCCCTGTTTTTCTTACCCGTTCGCAGTGTATTTGATGATGGAAAGGAATTATCGGGATTGCCGAATCTCGTTACTCGCTTAATTCGGTGATGTCGGTTTCAGGTTTCGGGTAGCCTTTGCCGGCAATCCATTTTTTCGTTTCCGCCGCCATTTCGGGGGTGACGTTAAAGTCGTATTGGGCATAGTCGCCGATGTGGAATTTTCCGGGCTTGAAGAATCCCCATTTCTCAAAGAAGTCCGTCAGGTCGGTTTTTGTGACGTCACAGCATGCTTTGACGAATTCGAACTGGTATTTGACGGTCTCGTTTCCTCCGTAGTTTCCCGCGTTGTTGCGCAGGTACTCCATGACGTCAGGATAGAAGTCGGGGTGTCCGTTTTTGGTAAAGTAAAGATGGAGCTGCCACAGGGGAACCAGCTTGTTGAAGACGTCCTTGGATTGCAGGTAGGCGATTTCCCCTTCGATGATTTCCTTACGGGCCTTGTCGTAGCTGCCCTGGCGCTTCAGGCGGCTTTCATTGCCTGTTTTGGCTGCGGCCTGCAGGGAAAAGATGTTGTTGCTGACTTCCGTCATGCCGCCCCAGGTCATCGGGCGCATTTGCATGACGTGTCCTACTTCGTGGGAGAATCCCCAGCAGGCATCGCCCTTGAGAACGTTTTCAGGGTCGGTGACCATACGCATTGTCCCGTCGTTTCCAAGGTAGGCGACTCCGTCTCCGTCGCGGAACATGTAGTAGTTGAAGTTCACGCGGGCCAGGACGCGGTTTTCCGGGATTTTGCCG